>JAABUV010001581.1_pt1 | contig 32729 bp, 24 predicted proteins | sample 5559971 | NCBI WGS metagenome assembly JAABUV01 (sample SAMN10711881, study PRJNA513362) | rock metagenome | isolation source: Antarctica rocks | place: Antarctica: Victoria Land, Knobhead nord | collected 2015-12-19
TTTGTTAATGTATATGCATGTTCTTGATTGAGATGACGAGTTTTTCACTAGATGAAAGAAGTTGTGTGCTGCGCTAAATGATTGCAAGTCGTTGTTGTTGCAACCTTGCTTCTGTATAGCTACTATGTTGAATTCGCGAACTTTTCTGTTAATTAGAAATGATTCTTGAATTCTTAATGATTTTCTGATGTTGTACTGTAGAATTCGTAGAAAAGACTGTTTTGTCATAGAGTTATTCATAGCTGTTGTTGACTCTGCGATGAGAAGACTCTTTGTATGCTACTATAGTCATAAATGAATCTTTTATAGAAGTTCACAAAATCTAGAAAACTTTGAATGTCTTTAACATTGATCAGAATGAATCAGTTGACAATGATGTTTATTTTAAAAGAATTCATCTTAATCTCTTCAATGATGATTATTAATTTTAAATACAAGATTTAAGTGATGTAAAACTTGCATTTAATTATATTCATCTGAAGGTTTGCTTCTTGCAGCTTTTGCAGAATGAGCTTGACATAAATCTTGTGCTCAAGTTTATTATTGAAATAAATCAAGATGTCATTCAGATAAGCTGTACAGAACTTATTTAAATGTTTGTAAAAAATATTGTTGATGTATTTCTGAAACAAGACAGATTCATTACATAAATTGAAAAGCATGATTAAATACTTGAATAATTCAAATTGAATGTGAAAGATGATGAAAGCTTCATCTTCTTCTTTGATTCAAAGTCGATTAAATGCAGAAATAATATTCAACTTGATAAAAATTTTAGCTCAATTTAAATGATTCAGCGTTTCTGAGATCAGAGACAGAAAATATCAATTCTTGACTGTGATAGCATTCAGATCTCAATAATTCATGCAGAAGCAAAGTTCTTCTTTAAGTTTCTTAATAAAGAGAACAGAGATAATCATTTGAAAGTGACTGACTTGAATGAAATCTTTGCTCAGATTTTCATTCAAATAACAACGAAGTTTTAGAATTTTATCACGACTTATGTTGTACAAAGCGAAGACTGAGAATTGAGCATCTTTTTTAAGATGTATGACATGATTATGAGCTTAATGCAAAGACAAGATATCAACATTCTTCTTGAAGAAAACATCTAAAAACTTGAAATATTTAAATGATAAAATTATGACTGAATTGATGTTTTTACTTTATCAATAGACTTCAAGATCTTCTTGTGTCATAAATGCAGTTAAATGAAATTTCTTTTTCATTTGATGAAGATTCAAACAATGATTTTTATCATACATACTGTCTTGAGAATGAGATGAAAACTGAGCAAGAGTTGAACTGTTCTTTGAATGAACAGTCAAAGTTGCATGACGCAATTTTGACTTGTCAAAGTTTAAATTAGAAGATGAGATTAACTCAAGATTCAAGAAGACATTGATTTTTCTTAGAATGATGTTAAACACTTCAATGTCTTTGACATGAACAGCATGATCAAAGTTTCAAGCTTTCAACTTGACTATGTTAAGTTGTATAAAAGATCGATTGAATTGATCTGCTTAAAAAACAACAGAAGTTTTAAAAAAGAAAGAATTTTGACATTTAATTTTTAATGAGTATTTTTTTTAAATGACTTGAAAAATACAATTAAAAGCTTTTTGTTTCAAATGAGAAACAAAATTGAATGAAGTTTGTTTTTTGTGAATGAGCTGAATATTAGTTGACTTCTTGTGAGCAAATGAGAAGTTAGATTGCTTCTTGTAAGCAAATAAGAAACTGAGTTACTTCTTGCAAGTGAATTGAGAACTGAATTGCTTCTTGTGAGCAAACTGAAAACTGAGTTACTTCTTTCAAGTGAATGAAAGACTGAGTTACTTCTTTCAAGTGAATGAGAAATTAAATTGCTTCTTGCAAGTGAACTGAATGCTCAATTGCTTCTTGTGAGCAATTTGTAGACTGAATTGCTTCTTGTGAGCAATTCATGAACTGAGTTGCTTCTTATGAATGAATTAAGAGCAAGACTGAAAGAAAGTTACTTTGTTAACTTTGAATGAGAAATTTTCTTCTTGTTAATTAAAATCATAGATCTTGACGAAGAATGAGCAACAATAATTAAGACAAAAGAAGAAAGATAAAATGAGAATATTGTGCTCAAAATTAACATCAATGACGTGATGATGAAGTCATGATAGACTCATGATGATGAGATATTGACTTAATTCAATGACATAAAAGAATAGTCTTTTGATGTATTCATTGAGAATCATTGTGATTTCAACGACATGAATAATGTCATCAATTAAAGCAACTTGATCATCAAATTCTCAAAGTCTGCAAGAGTGAGTTAATTGATGCAAGAAGAAATGTTGTTGTTGCGTGAAGAATTTATTTATAAAGACATAAGTGAAAACTTCATTATCAGTCAGAGTGAGAGTGAGAACTTTAGATTAAGCTTGACGTAGAATACAGAATATTATCATGTAACTATCTTTGAATGTCGAATTGAATTCAAAGAGTTTCAAGACAGATTTAGCAGAAAACTTTCTATATGATTAAATTGAAGATGAGAAGATTGAGACTAATAGACAAAATGATATGTATACAGATTTCTGAGCGTGACTTAGCTCAAAAACTAAACTTTTCTCACAGACAGCAAGACTTCTTCATTTATACTGACAACATCACTGTCATAAACATTCATGATATACAGAGTGAAGAACTTCTTATTTAAACATTTTTTAATGATTTTGCTTAAATGTTGCAATTTGCAGTAGTAGCACAGCTTTTACTTGTTGCAGATTTTCTTGATTTCAGAAATGATCAGAATCTTATCTTAAACAATGACAATGACAAAACTTAGATTTATTGACTCATTAAAAGATGAGAAAGAGAGAGATGAAGATACTGTTAAAACAACAGTCACAAAAATGATGATCTTTGAACTTAAAAAGTTACTAGTCAATGCAAAGATGTTCTTGACTTTGATGAATGAAACAATGATGAAGATGAAGTGAGATTAATGATGCTTAAGCTGCTGAAACTCTTCATTGATGTCAAAGAATATTTGAACTTATTAATGAAAAATGAATGATTGAGTTTCATCAAGATTTCATCAGAAAAGAGCAATGACTTAAGTGAAATAATTGACATTATGCTTCAGACAGTCAATCAATGAAAAAAATTTCATCAAAGAACATTCTTTCTTTTGATAAAAGAGATTGTAGTAATTAATAAAGCTATTCATGTCTTGCTTTAAAGTTTCATGAAGATATAAATGAATATTTTCTGTCTTAAAAAAATTGTTGCAGTAATGATGCAACTTATGTCATTAATTTGCAAAGATGAAAATAATACAAAGATCATTGACTTGATATTGACTCATTAAATTGTAAATCTTCTTATCTATGATGAATCGTGACTCAACATAAACAATCTTAGCTCGATGAGAGAAATAATGATTATCGTTCACGTTCATGCATTGTATCAGACTCTGCTTTCAAACATTCAAATAATTTTTGTTTTTCTCATACTCAGATATGTCAAGAAGTTTTTCAAATTTAATGAAGATTAAAACAGCAACAAAGTTTGTAGAGACTTGAACATCAAAGAAAGATTAATTGCACAGAGTTTATGCAATGATCTGAGCTATTGTTACAAGAGACTGAGAATTCAATTCTTGATAAATTGAAGAATTAAAAGCGATGAACAAAAATAAAGTGATAATATCATGTTGTCAAACTTGATTTTGAAGCTTGCGCATTACATGAAAGACTTCAACTGAGTTTTCAATCATACTTTGAGTGAATTGTTTAACAGCACACTTGTTGTTGATTGAAAAATGATGAGATTGCTTCATTTGAGTAAGAAGATAACTAAATGAGATTTCAATATATAAAAATATTGCAAGAAGTGTAAATCTTTTGTAATGTCAAAGATTAAACTAGACTAGAAATTCTATCAATATAAAGAATTGATTATTATATTACTTGAACTAAATACAGAATAATACATCAGATAATGTACAAAATGAAAGACAAAAAATGAAAGAAAAGAATGAAAATTCAACTTTTATATACATGAATTGAGTAATGTCAGAACTGAGCAGCAGTTTTATGATTTAAGATTACAAAGACATGAAACAGATTTTGATGTGACTAAACTAAGATGATGATGACTAAATTAATGATTTAGTTCAATGAATCAAAACTTTCTAAAATATTAATGATATTAAATCAAGTTGATGATATATTTTATGCTTTGAGCTGAAATGATAATCTGACATCATGACATTATGTAATTGTAATTGTAATTCATACACTCTTATGACATCAATTTAGACTTGACTCATGAGAGACTTTATGCTACTTATATTGAGTGAACAAAACTCTTTGAGAAAGAAAATCACTCATCGTCTATACGACTGCTTCACGCAGTCAAAACAATGAGATTGACACTGTGTTATCAAGTAATGAATCTATAGCTTCTATTCAGCGCGTGACGCTCAAGTAAACTCTTGATGAGAGTGTCTGTGCTGTTTGATTATGACGCATCGTCTTTGCTCTGCTCTTCATTGACGATATTTTATACAACGATGTCTCGATTCGATTCTTGATTCGAAGACGAAAGACGTTTTCTTTGCACTCGTGATGCTTGTGATTGTAACGTACATAGAGCTGTGTTCTCTTACTCAATGATTGTCATTCATTGAGCAGAGAAATATGTAATGAAAGAGAGATGCATACGATAAAAAGATAGAGTGTGATTGTATTGAGTAACTCTTTTCTTCTCTTGATTTGACTTGTGTCACGTAGACGTTGAATGAATTGTTAGTATAGATGTGCGATCGCAATCGTTCAATGTTTGACTCTGATCAATGAAAGAGAATGCGTTCTGATCGTTCTCTTGAGCTCTCGATTTTTCACGTGAATAGATGAATGACTTGACGTCAAGTAAAGAAGATGAGTTCAAGCTTCTTCAGTATATCAGCGTGATCAACGAGTCACTACTTCTTCAAGCACTGTAGTCACGTCTTTCAATACTTGAAATGACTATTCTATCTGATATCTTTTCATCAATTACTTGATGACACTGTCAATGTGATGAAGACGTTTCGATATCAACGCAGTTGACGAGTTGCAAATTCTTCGATTACTTGTAGTCACAACTCGCAGACTTTTCATCTGAATTGTCTTTTTCACTAGTAGTATCTTCTCATCTCTTACTGACATCGACATGTCATTAATCTTCTTCGTAGATCGATTGTGACTGTTAGAAGAGATGTTGTCACATGAGTAAAAACTCTGCATGATGACTTTTCTGATCACGCAACGTTCTAACATCGTTCGAACTGCGTTGAATTGAGATCTCTTGACTCTTTTGACTTCTATTCAAACACAGAATAGAATCAAAAGATTCGTAGTTGACATCATGTACAGATGAATCTCGTTGTCAGTCTCATGACATTATGTAACAACATCATTTTTTCTTGCATTAATTAATTCATTCTTACAGATTTCAAGAATTTAATGATCAAGTTACTTTAATTGATGATATTATTCATGTCGTTGAAATCATAATGATTCTTGATGAATATTATTGAAAGAGTAAAGTGAACAGTATCACATCTGATGAAATTTATCTAGATTATAGAAAGAAGTTGTAAACTGCTTTATTTATATACTGTCATGCATGACAAAGTTGCAACATGCAACTTTATCTTTGACGCTAGTTTAAAGAAAGCTGCTAGAAACAAGTCTGACTGAATTTAGACTGAATTCAAAGCTATTGCAATAAGCTGTTAGAAACAAGTCTGTCATTGCACTTTTCAATACTTTCACTTGATGCTTGCAAGTCTTTCAACTCTCACTGCTTTTCAGTTTCAGTTGTTCAATGAATTTCTTGAAGTTCTGTCGAGATAGTGACTTGATCAATTCGTCTGCTATCATATTTTGATTAAAAATGAAGTTCACTGAAATCTGATTCTTCTTGTGCAGATTTTGAATGTGATGATAAGAAATGTCAATGTGCTTCAATCATTCGTGAATATGAGCATTCTTAATCAGCATAAGAGATGCTTGATTATTTTTCTTGAGCTGTGTAAGTGAGACAGATTGATGAGTAATCTTCTTAAGAATATCAACATAACTGTAACTGATGCTCAGATACTTTGTCAGATTCATGTTCTTGAGCACTTGATTAATTCATAGATTTTTCTTGATGCAAATTGATAAAGTCATGTACTCTGTTTTGATGATCAATGTGACAATGAACTTTTGCTTTCAACTCATTCAGAAGACTGATTCTTCATCAAGCATGTAGATGTAAACAAGAATCAACTTGCAATCTAGTCTGTCTGAAACATAGTCTGAGTCAAAGTATTCTACTAACTTCATACTTTCACTGACTTCGTACATGATGTTTAAATCAATGATGAAACAAACGTATTGCATCAACTTCTTCAAAGTGTGTTCATGATGTTTTGCAAAATCATTGAGATATTGACTTAGTTGATTGAGAGCAAAAGTGATGTCAAAACGAGTGTGAATTGCAACATACATGAGACTTTCAATGACTTGTTGATATTCATGCTGATTGATTCTCACGTCTTTGAGTTCAGCTGAGCGAAAAGCATTATATTCATTCATTAAAAGATCTGTTGTCTTGTGCTTGTCTTGTCTTATATTGAGTCTTTCAAAAACATCATGAAGATAATGAGTTTAATTCATTCATAAGATTCATGTTTTTCTGTTGCAAGTGATTTGAATGTCAAGAATCTTCTTCATTTTTCTTAAATTCTTGACTTTGAAAACACATTAAAACTCATGCTTAAATCATTTAATGTTGCTCAATAATTTGAAGACAATGACTATGTCATCAATGTATAGTAGCAACATGATTTCTTTTAACTCATGAATCAAAAGACATGAATCTGCAGCGCATTGAGTGAAGTTGAGTTCAGACAGCACAGTTACACAATGATCATGTCAGTCTCATGCAGCTTGCTTGAGATCATAAAGACTTCAAAGAACTTTCAGAGCACAGTTGAATCTGACTTTCACTTCTGACAAAGAAAACATGTAAATGATTTCTTTGAGAAACGATTCAGTAAATGCATTGTTTACATTGACTTGATGAAGTTCAAGATTCTTCATTGTTGCAATGATTAAAAAGACTTGCAGAGTGTCAAACTTGATGATTGACGTGAAAGTATTCTTATAGTCAGCTTCATGAATTTAAGAGAAATCTCTGACTATCAGTCTTGTCTTCAGTTTATCAAGAAAATCATCAACATGCATCTTTGACTTAAAGACTCATTTACTTGTCATGATGTTGATCTTTTTGAGTGACACTTCTTCTTGTCAGATTTCATTGATGACTAGCGTCACAAGTTCTGTGTTGATTACTTCTTTTTAAAGTTTTTCTCAAACTGAGTTCTGCATTGTGTCTTTGTAAATGTTCAACGTGAGAATTCTTATTGCTTTAAAAGAATCAGATTCATTAATGTTGAATAATGTTTATGACATGCTTGTGTCAGAATCACTCTCATCATCATTAACTTTCTCTGTGATGAATTAAATCATCATAGCTTGCAAGATTTTAAATGTGCATTCTTTCAGTTGTTGATCTTTGCTGTCTCTTTTTCTTTTTAAAATGATTACATGCAGAAATGTTTAAGTTGCTGACTTAAACATGCTTGATGCAAAGACTTTTTGAGTGATTTGAACATTTGCATAAGCTTTGCGCTCATCTGATGTATGTGACATGATTTTAGAATTGAGTGCATTCAAGTTGATTGCAATAATCTTCAATGCATCAGTTGATTTAAATGAAATGTCAATCAAGTTGATTATGATAGTTTTTAATGCATCAGTTGATTTAAATGAAATGTCAATCATGAGAGCATCAGATTTTGAAATGTTAGTTGAAATGTTATTCTTTGATGATCTTTTTACAGATTTTCGCTCTGAAAGAACATTGAATGTTTGCTTGCAAAGTTGCAAGTTCATGTTTTCATTTTTTTCATCTTCAATGAACTTGACAATGTGACTCTTGATGACTTGATCAAGATCTGAAACTCAGAGATGATATTACTTGTCAATATTTTTCATATACTTCATGAAAACATCAAATCTGTTTCTGTTCATAAATTTATCTTATTTGTCTTCGACTGACAATGACTTGAAATCAACGTATGAGTAACATTTGCATTCTCATACTTGTACATGATCAATTGAAAGCTTGATCTTGATGAATGTTTTCTTCAAGATCATGAGAACTTCGTTGATCAAGAATTTCATAATGATTCAATTTTGCAAATAAACATCTGTCTTCGCAGCTTCTGCTCAGAACTCAATGAAAAGTTCAGCATTCTTGATCATGACTTGCATTGAGTTTTCTATAATGTGTATAACTCTTTCGACTACTTCATTTTGAATCAACATGTGTAAGACAATGTATTGAGAAACAATGTTAATTGATGAGCATCAGTTATTCAAGATAACTTTAAGTTTTGTGATGTTATTACTGTGTACTGAGAGAAGTTTGACATCATTGTGAAACTTTATGCTGAGTTTTCATTTTTGCAGAGCATCTGATGCATTGAATCGTTGCTTCAGAAAAATGCATCAAGTCTTTCTGAAGTGATTATTAACTATCTTTAGAAAGTACGACTCGCTATCAAGAAATGATGATAGTGATTCACAGATGTTTATGAAAATGAAAGTCAAGATACTTGTCTTTCGATTGCTGACATTATGTTCTCATTTGTTAATGAACTTGATGAGCGCACATATTTCACACACATTCTCATGACTGTTGTTGATGAGAATAGATTTTTTCAAAGTGATGATCTTATAAAGTTGATGAAGCTTTGCTGATTCAAGATGAGCAAAATGATGATGTCACAACTTGTACAACTTGAAGCTTTTGTTATTTGTGAAACTAAGTTGATCATGATCAACTTTGATCTTATTCTCATGATGAATCACATCAATGTGAGATGTGAAGTAATTTAGATTCATTGAATCGTCGAGATTCATTGAACTGTGCATCGCTGAAAATGCTGATGAGACGTCATGCTGCATAGCTGATAGTAATGCAAATTCATCAAGATCGTTTGCAATTCTTTTTACTATGTAAACATCTTTGCATTTTAAAGTCTCAATCATTTGCTTTTCTTGCTTGTTGTGCATGTACAGATCTTTATTCTCAAAGCTTTCTTGCAGATCTTTCTTACACATTCTTCTTTCAGAAAGAAGATTCATTTCAAGCTTAGAAACATAAAGAACAGAAGACAGTTTAACTGAGTTTTTGTGATAATCTTGCATGACTGCTGTGTCACAGTGATTGACATACAATTTTTCTTCTTCAACTTTGATGATACATCTTTTAATGCAAACTAAAGAATCACTAAAAAGTTGAAGTTAATTAATTATGTGTGAGAAAACATCAGAATCTGCAACTCAGTTGAATTCAGAAATCTTATTGACAATGTTTTTTGACAGAGCTGCAATATTCTCGCTCTTTTTGTTCTCATCTTTCTCATTGTTGTCAGAGATTTCAAAGTCATCGCTTTTTGCATTGTAAACTCTGTATTTCTTGTGTTTATTCTTCAGAAGCTCAGTGAGAGTTTGAAGATCATCAACATTCTTGTGCTTTGTTTTGTCTTTATCTTTGCGTTTCTTCACAAGCTTTTGAGCTGCAGACAAATGAGAGCAATTGACTAAATGATGTTCATCTTCACAAAGAAAACATTTTAGAAATTATTGTGACTGACGATGATGTGATTGATTGCTGTCGAAGTCTGAAAGACTTTTGCGATGATGACTGATTTTGCGTTTGTTCTGCTTATAATCAGTGCGCTCGCGTTCATTTCTTCGCTTGACTCATAGCGCAGTCTTTATTGTCTTCAATTGTGCTTTCTTCTCTTGTAGCTTTTGAAGTCTCTTTTTGACGTCTGACTTATTTTGCGCATTAATAATATCTTGAATGACTGTGTATTTATCTGACAGTGATTGAAGTAAGACTTGAAAGCAACATTCTGACTTGAATAAATTGCTTATGTCTTTCTGTGTTGCAACGATCTTTCAAGTCAACTTGACAAGATGTATTCATGTCTTTTCAATAAAGATATTCGTTGACATTTTGTAGTTAATGAAGTTTATCAGATATTGTCTCTCAGTGATTTGTAGCTTCTCTTTGTATTTATAGCTCAGAGCATCTCAAATCTCTTTTGCTGATGTCTTGTCTGCAATGTGTTCTTGATCATCAATGATGATGCAAATGATCAGTCAGTAATGAGCTTTCACGTCGATTTTTTGATTTTCAAAGTCGAGAGATTGAATTTCGCTGATGATGCTGATGATATTGTCAAGTGTGTTCAAGTTAAACTCATCTTCAATAATGAATCACAAGTCTTTCTCAATGAGTCATCTTTTCATGAGAGAAAATCATTGTTTGACAAAGAAGTCATCAAAGTTCATAACATGCAATGTAAACTCAGCTTGTTGTTAGAATCAAAGAAAAAAAATAAAGATATTAGATAAATTGACGAGTGAAGTGAAAAGAATTTAATCTCATCAATGATGATAAAAGTTTATGCATTCTTCAACGCGATTGAATGTGTCTATTTATTCACTCTCTTGAAAACTTGTAGTAAACTGTTAACTTGATGTGAGTGTTTATTTATCTTTTTGTGAGATGTGTAATAAGCTGTTGAATTTCACTGAACTTCTCTAAGTCAGTGTACTTATTTGTCTTCTTGTGAGACGCATAATAAGTGATTGCTGATTGCTCATTTGAATAAATCTTGTATCGAGTTGTTGAGCATCAAATGCTTAGAATCTTTTAATCTAATTATGTTGAAAGCTTTTTGCTAATCAAACTCATAATTTATTAAAAGAATAAAATGAACAGTATCATATTTGATGAAATCTATCTAAATTATAGAGAGAAGTTGCAGACTGCTCTATTTATATACTGTCACATATGACAAAGCTGCGACACGCAACTTTATCTCTGACGCTAGTTTAAAGAAAGCTGTTAGAAACAAGTCTGACTGAATTCAGACTGAATTCAAAGTTATTGCAATAAGCTGCTAGAAACAAGTCTGTCATTGCACTTCTCAATAAATACATTAAAAAACTATTCTTTTATGTTATTGAATTAAGTCAATATCTCATCATCATAAATCTGTCATGACTTCATCATCACGTCATTAATGTCAATTTTGAACACAATATTCTCATCTTGTTTTTCTTCTTTTGTTTTAATCATTATTGCTCATTTCTCATCAAAATCTATGATTTTAATCAACAAGAAGAAAATTTCTTGTTTAAAGTTAACAAAGTAACTTTCTCTCAGTCTTGCTCTTAATTTACTCGCAAGAAGCAACTGTTGAAATCGTGTCTAGAATTTAATCACACTGCAGCGAGATAATGCGTAGCTGAATAGAATGTTTGATCAATAGAGATAGCTTTAACTAGAAAACTAAGAATACAGAAGAAAGAAGACAGTTTCGAGCTGTATCTATAGTAGAGCGAACAAAGAGACGAAGTAGTCGATTTGCTAAAGCTCAAATAGATAAAATGTTTCAGCATATTTCAATTCAAAACATCGCTGTTTCTTGTTCATATATTGAAATTTCTAAAGTCTATTGACTAGACTCTATTCAATGTTGACACGCTTTGTAACATTACTCTCTTCTCTTTAAAAGTCATGTTTCTATGACTTGTAGTGTAGTTCATAGCACTGACGTAGAGCTCGACGCTCGTCTTTCTATCAATCTTTCTATTGATTTTTCAGATCATCGAAATATCTATTGTAGCAGACTCACTATGAGAGAAGAAGAACGATCATTGTAGCAGACTCACTATTTAACGTAGAAACACGAGATAGGTCAATTCACTGATAGATAAAGCGATGTGAGTAGATAGATCATTGCATTGACAGCGTCTTTGTAGCAGACTCACTAGAAGAAATCAACTAGCTCATCAAAGAGATCGACTATTGACTTGTCTTTGTAGCAGACTCACTAAATTGATCTGAATTCGAATTGAGTTGAATCAAATTTGATGACACAGATTATTTTAACTCGACTGATTCATGAGCTTTTTGAAAGAAAGAAAGAGTTTATGATTCTCTAGCAATCAACGATCATATGTTTCCGTTGATTCTATTGATCGAGTGAATCGATGCTACTGAATGAGCGGTAGATTCTTTAGCAATTCAACAGTCTCGTCGTTGATTTTATTGACTCTCTGATATTGTTCTGTCTTTCGATTGCATCAATCATCAGATAAAACAAATTTCTTTATACTTGTTTCGTTGTTCATTGAGTGTCTTGAATGAATATTGATACTTGTATCATAAAGTTAACGAATTCTTAGTTTAATGTTGAGATTGTGTCTAGAATTTAATCACACTGCAGCGAGATAGTGCGTAGCTGAATAGAATGTTTGATCAATAGAGGTAGCTTTAACTAGGAAACTAAGAATACAGAAGAAAGAAGACAGTTTCGAGCTGTATTTATAGTAAAGCGAACAAAGAAACGAAGTAGTCAATTTGCTAGAGCTCGAATAGATGAAATGTTTCAGCATATTTCGATTTGAAACATCATTGTTTCTTGTTCACATATCGAAATTTCTAGAGTCTATTGACTAGACTTTATTCAATGTCGACATGCTTTGTAACAGCAACTCAGTTTCTCATTCATTTAAAAGAAGCAACTCAGTTTTCAGTTCACTCACAAGAAGCAATTTAATCTTTCATTCACTTGAAAGAAGTAACTCAGTTTTCAGTTCATTCATAAAAAGCAATTCAGTTCTCAATTCACTTGCAAGAAGTAACTTAGTTTCTCATTTGCTCACAAGAAGCAATATAATTTTTCTTTTGCTCATAAAAAGTCAACTAATATTCAGCTTGTTCATAAGAAATAAATCTCATTCAATCTTATCTTTCATTTGAAACAAGAAGCTTTTAATTGTATTTTTCAAATCATTCAAAAAAAATACTCATTAAAAATTAAATGTTGAAATTCTTTCTTCTTTAAAACTTTTGTTGTTTCTTGAGCAAATTAATTCAATTAATCTTTTATAAAACTTAACATAATTGAGTTGAAAGCTCAAAGCTTTGATCATGCTGCTTGTGTTAAAGACATTGAAGTGTTTAGCATCATTTTAAAGAAAATCAATGTTTTCTTGAATTTTAAATCAATCTCATCTTTTAATTTAAACTCTGATGAGTCAAAATTGCATCATATGACTTTGACTATTCATTCAAAGAACAGTTTAACTCTTGCTCAATTTTCATCTTACTTTCAAAACAGTATATATGATAAAAATCTTTGTCTGAATCTTTGTCAAATGAAAAAGAAATTTCATGTGACTGCATTCATGACACAAGAAGATCTTGAAGTTTATTGACAAAGTAAGAATGTTGATTCAATCATAATTTTATCATTCAGATATTTTAAGTTTCTAAATGTTTTTTTTAAAAAGAACATTGATATTTTGTTTTTACATTGAACTCATGATTATGTCATACATTTTAAAGAAGATGCTCAATTCTCAGTCTTTGCTTTATATAACATGAGTCGTGATAAAATTCTAGAACTTTGTCGTTATTTGAATGAAAATCTGAGCAAAGATTTCATTCAAATCAATCACTTTCAAACAATCATCTTTGTTCTTTTCATCAAGAAACTTAAAGAAAAACTTTGCTTCTACATGAACTATCAAGATCTGAATGCTATCATAGTTAAGAATTGATATTCTTTGTCTTTGATTTCAGAAACATTGAATCATTTAAGTTGAGCTAAAATCTTTATCAAGCTGAATATCATTTCTGCGTTCAATCAACTTTGAATCAAAGAAGAAAATGAAACTTTCATCATCTTTTGCACTCAATTTGAATTATTCAAGTATTTAGTCATGCTTTTCAATTTATGTAATAAATCTGTCTCATTTTAAAAGTATATCAATAATACTTTTTGCAAATATTTAAATAAGTTTTATACAGTTTATCTGAATGACATCTTGATTTATTTCGACAATGAACTCAAGCATGAGATTTATGTCAAGCTTATTCTGTAAAAGCTGCAAGAAGCAGATCTTCAGATGAATATAATCAAATGCAAGTTTCACATCATTTAAGTCTCATATTTAGAATTGATAATCATTATTGAAAAAATCAAGATGAACTCTTTTAAGATAAACATTATTGTCAATTGATTCATTCTGATCAACATTAAAGATGTTCAAAGTTTTCTAGATTTCATGAACTTTTATAAAAGATTCATTTATGACTATAGTAGAATAACTATTTCGCTCATTCATCTCATCAGAAAAGATGTACTCTTTGTTTGATTTCAGAAATGTCAGATTGCATTCAACATTCTTAAGAAAGTCTTCACTTTCAAAATTATTCTTCATCATTATAATTCAGATCACAAGATTGTGATAGAAATTGATGCTTTGAACTATGTGTTCAAAAACATTCTTTCTCAATATGATGAAAATGAGATTCTTCATTCAGTCGCTTACTTTTCGAAAAAGCATAACTCAATCAAGTGTAACTACAAGATCTACAATAAAGAATTTATGATCATTGTTTGCACTTTCAAGAAATGATGATTGAAGCTCAAAGACTCTATTTATTCTGTTAAAATGATCATGAAACATAAAAATCTTAAGTATTTCATGTTAACTAAGCAGTTAAGTTATCATCAAGCTCATTGAAGTGAGTTTCTGTCTAAATTCAATTATTACATCACTTATCATTTTGACAAGATTGATGATAAGTTGAATGCTTTGACACGTCATTCAGAAGATCTTTTTAAAAAGAGAAATACATTTAATTCTTGACATCAATATCAACATTAAACAATTCTGAAAACTCATGTTTTAAATTTCAATATTATTAAGAATCTCACTTTCAACATCTTTGATATTAAAGTCATAAAGCTTCAGTCACAAATCATCATTCTAAATTCAGTTCAGTTACATTTATTTTCAGTTATTTTAACATTTTTGCAAATTTTAACTTTCATGAATCTAGAATTTGAAGAATTTGATGTTGAAAACATCAAGTCTCAGCTAAATCAAGACATTTTAAATCTTGATGAAGATTTTGCTAATATTTTCACTCAAACATTGTGAAAGCAAATTGAAATCAATGACAAATTCGCAGCTCAGATAATCAAAGTGCTTTACAATGAAGCACAATATTACAACAAGATTTCTTTAGTTAAATGTAAAAAACATAAGAATCATCTGTACTTTCAAGAAAGAAAGTACATGTTCAACTCAAATAAACTACGTCTTTGTATCATTCAGCTTGCTTATGATAATGTCATTGATGATCACTCAGAAAGAGCAAAAAGTTATAAACTGATCAGTTAAGTTTATTGATGATTAAACATTTATAAGTATGTTCAACACTTCATATAAAACTATCATGTATGCACATGTTTTAAGCTTTTTAGACAATAAACTCAAGAATGATTGCTTTTTTTTTCAATTTTTGAATGTTATTGATGTGATATTTTCATGAACTATGTAAATTCTTTATCACTCAGTATCTTCATGAATATCACATATAAATATGTTCTAATCTTTGTTGATCATTTTATCAAAATAAAACATTTAGTTCTCATCACTTTTATGAAAGTTGAAGAAGTTATCAACTGCTTTTATACTTATGTTTAAAAACATCATGATTTACTTGAGTTCTTTATGTCTGATTGAAACACATAATTCATCTTCAATGTCTGAAAGCATATGTGTAAAATGCTGAAGATAAATGCTAAGTTATCAATAACATATCACTCTGAAATCAATGATCAAATTAAGAAAGTCAATGCTATCATGAAGCATTATCTTTGAGTCTTCATCAACTACATGCAGAATGATTAAGCTAAGTGACTTTCTGAAGTTGAATTCATCGTCAATAATGCATCATCATTAATCACTTTAACATCATTCTTCTTGATCAATTCAAGTCAAAACTTACATTTAAACTTCAAGTCTTTTGAATCTTTGCTTAAGAATTTTACATTTCAAGCTTGAGACAAGTTAATCAATGTCTAAAAGTTCATGAAGAAAATAAAGAAATTAACTGAACATTTACATGATAAGATGCTTATAGCTCAGATCATTTACAAATTCAATGTTAATCTCTCTCATCATTCTTGTTTTAAATACTTTATTGAAGATGAAGTTTGATTAAATGCTTGCAATTTCAACATCATTCATCTTGCTGTTAAATTAAATGATCATAACGTTGATCTCTTCAAGATCAAGCGTGTTTTCAAGAACAATTCTCTGATCATTGAGTTAAATCTTTCAACATTCATGAAGATTCATTTAATCTTTCATGTCATTCTTTTAAATCATATCACAAGTAATTTTCTTTCAAGTCAATGTCAGAAATCTTAAGAACTTGTTATCATTAATAATGATGAAAGATTTTAATATGTAAACAGCATACTAAACTTTAAGTGTGATAGATGTTATAATTCATCTTTGCTTAAGTATTACATCAATTGAAAAGATCACTTTTCTACTTGAGAATTTTTTCATCTTCTGAATAATTGTGAGCAAGTGTTCAATGAATATTATCTCGTCAATTCTGTCATCAAAGAATCACATGTATTGTCATGTGTGATGTCTCAATATTAATGTCAAGAACTTTAAGTTCAATCTTTATCATTTTGACTCAGCTCAGATCTGACTCAGATTTTGTCTAAATTTGATTCAAACATCTTGTTTAAATTTGACTCAGATTTAACTCAGATGTATTTTAATCTCATCTGTGCATCATTATATTAAACTGCATTTTGTTTCTTTCTTGCTCAGATCTGACTCAGATTTTGTCTAAATTTAACTCAAACATCTTGTTTAAATCTGACTCAAATGTAATTCAGATGTGTTTCAATTTCTGTGCATCATCATGTTAAAATGCATCTTATTTCGTTTTGCTCTTCAAATATTTTACTCAAATCTGACTCAAATGTGACTCAAATCTATTTTAATTTCATCTGTACTTCATCATATTAAACTGCGTTCACATCAATTCTTGTTTTATTTCAATCTTCATTTTCAATTCTTTCTCATTTTATCTTGTTTCTTTTCATTATTTTGCAGAAGTTCAGTTTTGAAAAGAAGAGTTACTGTCATGATGTCAGATCATTAATTCAATTTAAAACATAAATTGTTGATGTTTTAAATAATCTTAATTCATTGAATCTGTTTTGCAATTCAATGAATCAAGTCATCAATTTAATTATCATCATCTTAATTTAGTTTCAACAATTTTGTTTTAATCATCTCAGTTATGTGTGTAAATCTTTGCAATCTTAAGTTATAAAACTATTGTTTAGTCTTGATTCTGCTCAATTCATGTATATAAAAGTTAAGTTTTCATTCTTTTCTTTCACTCTTTGTCTTTCGTCTTGTATATTATCTGATGTATTGTTCTGTATTTAGTTCAAGTAATATAATAATCAATTCTTTATATTAATAAAATCTCTAGTTCAGTCTAGTTTCTGACACATTCAATTCTCATTATTGTCGTTTAATAAATCATCAAGAGTGATACTTTAAAAATAATGATGAAGTATAAGCTTATCTTTGCAGAAATTTAAATAATTGACATGAGATGACTGATCTGAATAGTGAGAGAATAAATTAATCATTTTGAAGCAATCACATCAAGAGTGAAAGTTTTAAGTTTTGTTTATTCACATGTACTTTTGAGTTGTAATCAGAAGAATTAAATGTTTTGATGAGCAGATCGCTGACTGACAACGAGATTCATCTGTGAGTGATGTCGACTACGAATCTTTTGATTCTATTCTGTGTTTGAATAGAAGTCAAAAGAGTCAAGAGATCTCAATTCAACGCAGTTCGAATGATGTTAGAACGTTGCATGATCAGAAAAGTCATCATGCAGAGTTTTCACTCACGCGACAACATCTTTTCTAACAGTCACAATCAATCTACGAAGAAGATTAATGACATGTCGATGTTAGTAAGAGATGAAAAGATACTACTAGTGAAAAAGACAACTCAGATGAAGAGTCTGCGAGTTGTGACTACAAGTGATCGAAGAATTTGCGACTCGTTGACTGCGTCGATATCGAAACGTCTTCATTACATCAACAGTGTCGTCGAGTAATTGATGAAAAGATATCAGATAGAATAGTCATTTCAAATATTGAAAGACGTGACTATAGTGCTTGAAGAAGTAGTGACTCGTCGATCACGCTGATATACTGAGAGAGCTTGAGCTCATCTTCTTTACTTGACGTCAAGTCATTCATCTATTCACGTGAAAAATCGAGAGCTCAAGAGAATGATCAGAACGCATTCTCTTTCATTGATCAGAGTCAAACATCGAACGATTGCGATTGCACGTCTATACTAACAATTCATTCAACGTCTATGTGACACAAGTCAAATCAAGAGAAGAAAAGAATTACTCAGTACAATCACACTTTATCTTCTCATTGTGTGCATCTCTCTTTCATCACATATTTCTCTGCTCAATGAATGACAATCATTGAGTAAGAGAACACAGCTCTACGTACGTTACAATCATGAGCATCACGAGTGCAAAGAGAACGTCTTTCATCTTCGAATCAAAGATTGAATCAAGACATCGTTGTATAGAATATCGTCAATGAAGAGCAGAGCAAAGACGATGTGTCATAATCAAACAGCACAGACACTTTCATCAAAAGTTTACTCGAGCGTCACGCGCTGAATAGAAGCTATAGATTCATTACTTAATAACACAGTGTCAATCTCATTGTTTTGACTGCGTGAAGCAGTCGTATAGACGACGAGTGATTTTCTTCCTCAGAGAGTTTTGTTCACTCAATATAAGTAGCATAGAGTCTCTCATGAGTCGAGTCTAAATCAATGTCACAAGAGTGTATGAATTACAATTATAATTACAATGAGCAGATCGCTTGCAATAATGTTTCAGAAAGATTTTGAACACAATGATACTGTCATTCTAAACATTCAAAGCACATTATTACTTCTTGATTAATCATAAATCAAGATTCTGCACAACTTGTGAGAAATTTCATAGATTTTATTAAAGAAAATGATGATACATCTCTTGAGCAGATTCGTTTTGCTTGACAATTAACTTGTTCATTAACTTGATAGTAAGAAACAGTAAAAGAACTTTGTCAGAAATTCTGAGCATAATAAACTAAAGAAGACTTTTGAATGATTCAGACTTTTTTTTGATCTTGAAGCAATACTTGATCAAATAGTGCATCACTGTCGTTTGATTCATACAGAGAGAAAGATTCATTTTAGTTATTTATTTTATGATCATCGTGATGTTATAGCTGTTAAGCAGAGCGTTATTTTAAGCAAGAAGATAAACATGATGATTTAAATTCATCTTGCAAGAGATTTTGAGCAAAGATTGCTTTGATCAAGAAAAGTGAAAATGATAAGTTAACTCATCTGTTTCTCTGATCTTATGCTGACAGTAATTCAAAGTGCAGCGAGTGTGATGCTGAAAGCAATTCAACAGTTCAATCAGTTCATGAAGCATATTAGTATACTTTAAGAAAGAACGACTGCTTGAGTGAACAGCAATCACTGATAGTTCATTGATGAGATTGAAGATTGTGATCTATACATTTCAGAAAGCAAAATATTGATCAAGATCTATAACATTTAAAGTGTTGTTGATTCACAGAAACTTATGAATGTGATTGCTTTCATGAGATTGTCACTTATAGTGATATCAGAAATTCTGAATCTTGAACTTTTTCTTAATAACAAGCTTCATAAACAGCATCACTTTGCATTTCAAACACTCAATGATAATGTGAGAATTTTTCTGAAGCAGTCTTCAAGCAATCTTAACTCATTCATTCTCGCTCACTGTCATGTAAATCTTTTGATCAGACATGTTGTTATGAGCATATCAAGACTGAAAAAGACTGAAGTTTTAATCAATTCGCAAAGTACGCTAGCGAGTATTCTGCGTATTGATTAAAGCTAATCAATGTCTTTAGCTCAGATCTGACTCAGTCTTTATTTTCTTTTCTCAACATCTTTTTATTTAACATCATCTTTCTTTCTACATCACATTCTACTCATGTCATAAACACATTTTCTTTGAGCTTAACGCAGTCTCTGAATATTACTTAAATAGAAGTTTTTATACTCATTTTCTTCTGTATTCTTAATATTCAGTTATAGTTATCTTTAAAGATAAAGCACTATTTAATTCTGACTTTCGCTGATTAACTCATTTAAACACAATTCTGACATTATATTAAAAATTCATTAATTACATGATACTGATCTCATTACTCATTCAACATACTTGTACAGATAGAATGAGTTTAAAGAAATTCGTTTATCTGATGATTGACGCAATCAAAAGATTGAACAACATTAAAGAGTTTGATAGAATTAACGACAAGACTGTTTGAATTGTTGAACAATTTATCACTCACTAAGTATGCAAAGTTCATTCGATCAAGAGAATCAACTCATTCTCATGAAACAGATAAGTGAAAATAAGCTGTTCAACTCGATTAAAAGAATCGATGATAAAGAATCTTCGTGAATTGCTTGAGAATCACTCAAAAACTCACAAATCAAAAATATTCTTCTAATCAACAACATTCTTTTCTGAAGATTAAACACTTGATCATACATCTTCATTAATACTGTCAAGCATCATCATTTGCTTAATCTTGTTCTTTCTTCAAATTTCATCATGTTAAAACATTTATTTATCAAAGAATGTTTCAAAGAATTTTGAAATCACTTTTCTTAAATTTCTGAGACTAATTCATCAAAATTCTCTAGTGCTGAATCATTCATCAATGAAGACGACGAGTCATTCATTGAAACTGTTGAAAATAGCGATGACAGACGCGCAGTCATTAGAACTCGATAGAATAGAGATATAGGCAGACGTCGACGAGACGATCTAATTGAGTTTAGTGTCAGAAGACATTCAGTGTATAGTCACTGTCTAGTAGATAGATTTTACAATCATTCTTTTACTCGTTCAACTGAATTCATCACTGTTCACTCTATTCTTTCAATAGATTATGAGCTCGAACAGCAAGAATGCTTTCATTCATCTACGATGATGCTACGACACTGATGTAAAACGCGACCATTACTACGCGTCTCATTGAGAGACAAATAAGAGTGTAAGAAGCGTACGCAGTATCATCGAATGACACAGACCTTACACAATGTCGCAGAATCTTTGACCTGAGCGTTATAAATTAAGAAGAAGAGTGATTAACAGATATCACTATAAACCATTATCGAAGAGTGTAAGAAGTGTACGTAGTATCGTTGAATGACACAGTTCTTGCATTTATTGACAACTCACTACGAGTCATGAAATGACGAATGAGATCTTCACGAAGAAGAAGCTCTTAGGCAAAGAGCATAACAGACACGGCAGCTTGCTACGTTCAACAAGCATCTACGCCTCGATGAGAAGACGCTCAAATCATCTGTCAACATTCGAATCAGTCTTCTGTCTTGACGAACTATCATTCGATCGACAACAGCTGAACTAGTTTAGATTTATAGACTATCGTTCAACTCGATTATGTCACTGCGTCGACAGCACGAATCGAACCTTCATCATGTACGGCAATGAGAAAGCATACCTGATGAAAGAGTCTGAGTGAGAGTCAGAATACTGAATGAGAGTCAGTATCAACGTCTTTTCATCGCTAAATGACAATATCATCGATCAGTTGACATCTGCAACTGCTCTACGATCATCAACATCAATCAGTTCACACTTTCTTTAGAACTGTCTGTTGAATTGCATTACTTTATTTTTCATTCTATCTACATGACTTCAATACGATCACTACACGATCTAGACATTGAATCACTTCGTTCATCTTACGAACTCGAGAGAGCAATCACGTCTCATTCATTCATCTTACGAAATCAAGAGAGTCTTCACATTTCATTCATTCGCTCTACGAAATTGAGAAAGCACAATATGAGGAAATTCTTAGTAGAGATGTTATTAATCATCTTTCTTTTAAAGAGTTTCTTTTTCGTCTATCACGACAAACTCGATATCTCGCTCATTATTTCTATGACTCTATAATCAATATATCTTCGTTTCTCGCACGGCAGAAAACGGGGGAAGAGAGGGAATAGAAAGTCGATGAGACTTCATAGAGAATTGAGAAGGAAGAGAATATCTCAATGAGGAAGCAGCTAGGCTGTCACTCATAGGTAAAAGAGAATAACTCGATGAAAGAGCAGCTAAGCTGTCATCAACAGAAAGAGAGAATAACTCGATGTGAGAGCAGCTAGACTGTCACTCATGAAAAGAAATAATTTCATGAAGAAACGAAGAATCGTCACTCATGAAGAAGCGAAGAATCGTCACTCAACGAAGAAGCGAAGAATCATCACTCAATGCAGAAGCGAAGATTAGTGAGAGCGTTAGATCGAAGCGAAGAACAACTCAATAATGCTCGTGAGGCAACATTGCGAAGCGAGTCAGACAAGAGCAACATCGCGAAATGAATCAGACAAGACGACATTGCGAAATCGAGTCAGGCAAAGCAATTGAGTCAGACAAGACAACATTGCGAAGCGAAGCAGACAAGCAACATTGCGAAGCGAAGCAGACAAGATTGTTGTCACAAAAGCATCAGATCTTCTACGCTTGCAGCAGACTTTCTTCGCTCACAGCAGATCTTGTCGAACTGTCTCAAGTCGAGCTCTTTATGCTTATAGCAAGCTATCTGACAAAGCATCGTTCGATTTCTTGTGTCTACAGCAACCTTTCTAAAAGGCGTCTATCGTTAAGACTGAAGTGCATTGAGAATCGATGAACATATTCGCGCATCTTAGAAGACACTCTTGTCAAACGCTTGCAGCAAACCTTGCAGAGTCAAATGCTCACAGCAGACTTCATCAAACAGCTCATATTATTGCATCTATGTCTAGAGTCATAAAGCAGTGAAAGTCATGCAGACTTAGACTTCTTCGCATTTACAACAGACCTAGTCAATATCACATGCTGTTGAGATCGCAAATCAGTGAAAGTCAATAGATCTTGCTCGCATGCGTTGAGTGAGAGTTAAAGCGATACAACGCAAGCTCGCAATCACGTTGTTACGACACGTCAAAAGACCTGCTCTTAATGCTCTGTTCTCACAAGATTAAGAAAAAGTGAAAGTCATCAGGTTTTCTACGTTCTCGACAAACCTCATCGACTTGCTCACAGACAGATCTTCTGCAATCAGGATAGACTCTGACATTGAACATCATCAGATTGTTCGCAATCAAGCTTTTCTACATTCACGACAGATCTTGTCAAAATGTTTCACACTGAATCTTTTCTACGTTTATAGCAAGCTACATAAGAAAGCATCTGCAATCAAGGCTAAGACAGTCTTTTTAAACACTTGCAGCAGACTTCGTCAAATGACTTACGTGCAGACGTTCTCTATGCCTGCAGACAGATCTCTATCGAGTTGTCTACAATCACATCGTTTATTCTTGCAATCAATCTTGCAGAGTCACTTGCAGAAGAATCTCTTTGACGATCGCGACAAAACATCTAGCAAAGATCTCATATTAAGACTAGAAAACAGTGAGAGTCATGTGATCAGACGTCTTCGACAGCTACAACGAAGCAACTAATGAAAGTCTCATGTCAAGACTAGAAAACAATGAGAGTCGTTGAATAAAGCTTTCTTGTACTCGCAAGCAAGCTCTGTCTAACTGTCTGTAAATAAACTTTCTTATCATCTACAATCAGACCTCATTTGCGCCTACAGACAGAGCTCGTCAAACGATCTGCAATTGAACTTTCAGAATCACATGCATGTTCTCTTATGATCATGACAGGTCACCTAGCAACTCATCTGCGTCTGAAGCTATGAAGCAGTGAAAGCTAACAGACTACGATCATCTGCATCGAGTGAGAGTGTTGAAAATAACGATGACAGACGCGCAGTCATTAGAACTCAATAGAATAGAGGTATAGACAGACGTCGACGAGACGATCTAATTGAGTTTAGTGTCAGAAGACATTTAGTGTATAGTCACTATCTAGTAGATAGATTTTACAATCATTCTTTTACTCGTTTAACTGAATTCATCACTGTTCACTCTATTCTTTCAATAGAAACAGTAATACTCTCTGTTTCTATCAAAAACTGAAAGACTCGATGCATGACTTTCAACAGAGAAACAGATCAACTCAATGAGCTGAGTAATCAACGAGACGATGAAATCAAAAAGTTGAAAACTAGACTTCAAACTAAAGAAATCACTTCTTTTGATTTCACTTACTTTAAGCGTTCTAGATCTCAGAAAATATCTGATTCTTTCTGATTTACTGATGAAAAGAATTCTACTTGAAAAAACTGATATGACAAAATTCAGAATAAACTAGAGATCAACGTCAATCTCTTTTCAAATGAATGAGTTAAACTGAGCTATGTACATTTCAGATTATTCAATGACACAGCTGATGTTGCTCAATCTAGACGTGAACATAACTGTGTCAATCTTTATAAGATCATCAATGATCTTTTAAAAGAACTAGCTGAGTTGTTTAATGATTCAGATAAGAAAGTCAACTTTCGTAGAAAATACTACAACTTGATTCAAGAATCAAAGAAGTTCAGTGAGTTTTACACTCAGTTTCAACAATTATCTTTTTATCTGAAGTATCACGAAAAGCAATTGATCATTGATTTGAAAGATAAAATAAACTCTCGTCTTTAATTCATTTGAATAAATCAATTAGTTCAATCTGATTTTCTTGAAGAGATTTATTTCTATCTGATTCATTTGAATAAGAAGAAAACAATCACAACGCATGCATCACAAATTTTGAAAAAGAGCACTACAAACAAGACAGAGTGAATCTAGAAGATGATTGAACGACAATGAATTGCATGAATCGCAGCAGTGCTGATTTGAAGACGATTGCAAGCGACGTTGATTCGTCGCAAGAAAACAGAGATGCAAGGTTGAAACACTCACGTGATGATGAAGAGAACGTTGCTAACATTATTGATCTACTAATAAAGATATCAACGTTAGAGAAAGAGAAGAACAAAGATCATTCGTGAAAAGAGATAGCATTGAAGCTGATTCAACGTCTTTGACTCGACTCAGAAGAAAAACATCACGCGAATCAGAACGCGTTCATCGCGAAGAATGTACAGAAACTGAAGACATCAGTTCAACTGCTTAACAAGCAGTTGCATACACAGAAAAACATACGTCTTTCAACGAAAATCACGTCATGAGCGAACGTGACAAGAGAAGAAATAGCGACAAGAAAGCAATGTCTCAGAGATGACTCGTCATCGCTTCGCAAGAAACGAGAAGTCATGATTAAAATAATGAACAGAAGAGAAATAAAAGAGATACAGAAGAAGTCGATTGAACAGATTTTACAGAGAATCGCAGACGTGTCAACAGGTCAAAGAGATCTAATCATGTCACTTCGCAAGCTGAGCAGCGATGACATTTCTCTTCACGCAGTTAGTTTAGATGCTTGAGCAAATCTGAAAAAGACTCAGACGTGAGCAAAAGAAATCGCGAGTTTGACACGTGTAGCACGTCAAACCTTCGCAGTGTTGACACATGAAGTACGCACTACAATAGACATGAGCAATCAAGAAAAGATCATTGAAAGATTGATAAAAGATAACGCGAGACTTCATGAAGATCTGAAAGTTCTAAGAATAGTCTGACTCAAGAAGATAGCAGATAGCAAAAAGACTCATTCGTCGCTCATTGTAAAGATCGCGATCGAAGCGATGACAAATCAACTAATGAACGTGAGCATGCTGAACTTATATCAAGAATGTGCATGCAAGCTATTTGAAAAGAACTGTTGCATCACACAGTGCTTCAGATGTCACGAATTTGATCACATGACTAAAATCTGCAGAAAGAATCAGCGCTGCGAAAAATGCGCAGACAAGCATCACATAAAGAAGTGTATGATGTCTTTGAATAAAAAACGTTGCGTCAACTGCAACGAAAATCACGAACTCTGAAGACGCATCTGTCTCAAGTGATGACAGCAGATGAAACAAGCATTCAAAATTTATAGAAATAAATTGTTCAGATACTTTGAGACGTCTAAATACAATTGCACATTCTTCTCGCTATTTCTGAACTCTTTAGATTCAACAAACTCTTCAGATTCAACGAATTCTTTCGATTTAATGAACTTCTCAAGCTCAGCAACAGTCATGCTGAAAACATGCAGTTGAATCGCTGATGAATCAGCTTGACAGGTAGTAGAGATCAAGAAGAGACGAGTCGATCTTTTCTCTTGCGTAAGTAGTGACTCAGACGAGACGACATCTGAGCAGATTCAGAAACGTTCAATCAGAAAGTGAGAAAGATTGTTGATGATCAAAAGCATACAAAGAGTCTTCTCATTGCAGAGTCAACAACAGCTACGAATAACTTTATGATAAAACAGTCTTTTCTACGAATTCTACAGTACAACATCAGAAAATCATTAAGAATTCAAGAATCATTTCTAATTAACAGAGAAGTTCGCGAATTCAACATAGTAGCTATACAGAAGTAAGATTGCAACAACAACGACTTGCAGTCATTTAGCGCAGCACACAACTTCTTTCACCTAGTGAAAAACTCGTCATCTCAATCAAGAACATGCATATACGTTAACAAATGTCTAAGACTCAATCAATGAATAGTAGAAACAGCTGAGTCAGACATTTGCTTAATCAGAATATTAACTCGCAACACAGATGACGAAACGCAGACGCTAAGACTTCTAAACGTCTACAACTCATGCTCACTGTCTACTACATTTACAGAGAAATCTTCAATCATTTCTCGTTTGAACAAACTACTCAAGAATGACTGCAAACAACTGATTGTAGAAGATTTCAATCTACATCATTCTCACTGAGAGAAGCGAAGATGCTTCACTCATCATACAATGACTGATACTTTACTAAACGTCATTACAAACGCAAGGCTGAAATTATTACTGAAATCAAACATTATTACTTGCGAAGCTCACAATCAATTTACGACGATTGATCTAGTCTTTAGCAGCGAGAAAATACAGTTCATGACACGCAAGTGCAAGATATGAATTGATCTGCATCAGAGATCGAATCATCTTTCGATCATCACAGAGCTATGTCTACAAACAATCTCAGTGCAATTCTCGACTTGATGACTTTGAAAGAAAATGAATACAGAAGCATTAAGTGCTTATCTGCAAATACATCTATCTTTGAAACGCTCTCTAGACGACAAGACTATGATGAATGACAGAGTGTGCAAGATTATCAGAGTGTTACAGAAGATCATCGAGAAATTTATCTTCTTGACAAAGTCATCAAATCAAGCAAGAGACTTTTGAAATCAAAGCTGCTTCGAAGTAGTAATGAAATCAAGACGACTGCAAATCATATGAAAAACGCAAGACACATTAAAAGCGTGAAATGAATATCTGAAGCACAACGATCATAAAAACAAGATCATTTGACAAACGAAATGCGCACACTTCAGAACACAAATGCATGAGCTGAGCAAAGCACTCAAATCAATATGATGCTTTGCAAAACGAGCTAGAATTGAAAGTCAGCTATCTAAAAAGCTTTCTCAGTTTTCGTCACTGAAGCGAAGCGACATTGATCATATGACAACGACGTTCAAGAAAAAATTCGAGATACTGCGAGAAAAGTTCTTTTTCTCATCTTCTTAAGCGAATGTCAGCGACATCGCAGAATCATTCATATCTCTGACAGTCTCATTCAATTCACGCATCACAGAAGATGAAGTGAAGCAGACAATCAAATGAGTAAAAGTAAACAAAGCGTCAAGCACTTCAGATATTTCAAACAGAGTGCTTCAAGCGAGTCTTACAGAACTGATCTCAGTACTGACGAGTTTATTCAACGCATGCGTAACACACAAGTATCATTCGAAGCAGTTTAAAAAAGACTCAGACAATAGTACTATGCAAATAGAAGAAAAGCAACTATATTGATTCAAAGACGTATTGACTCATTGCTTTGCTTGATATCATGAGCAAAGCGCTGAAGTTGATCATGATCAAAAGACTGAGTGACATAGTCAAGACTCATCACATGCTATCAAATGCTCAAATGAGAGCGAGACGCAAGTGATTCGTGATCTCGACGTTAGATCTACTAGTAAATCAAGTTCACACAGTGTGAGACTGTGAAATCAAATATGTGATCTTTATGCTAAGCTTAAACGTCGTCGAAGCGTTCAATTGAGTCTCACACGTCAGACTTCTGCACACGCTGAAAATGAAAAGAACGTCGAGCTACATAATCGAATGAACACGCAGCTTTCTAAAGAATCGAGAAACGTCGCTAATATTTGATGAACAAATGAGCGACATGCGTAAGATAAACGCAGGCATATCGCAGAGATTTCTCATTTTATCGATTCTCTTTCTATTCTTCAACGCAAGTTTAATTGAAAAATGCGAAGCATTGAGAATTAAAATCAAAGTGCTTGACTTCGTAAATGATATTAACATTCTAGTCTACGACAGATTCACTGAAGAAATCTGCAGAACACTGAGCAAAGCACACGACGTCTGCGCGAAATGAGTTCGCATTCATGACGCAACGTTCGCATCAGAAAAGTACAAGCTCACGCATTTCACTAGAAAATCGAAAAGATTTAACAAGATGACTAGCATACAAATAGAAAGCTCAGTTATCAAATTGAAATCAGACGTACGAATTCTAGAGATGCAACTGAACATGAAACTGCAATGAAACGTGCATCTTTAACAAATAGAGATGAATCACGTTACAAGAATGCTGACACTTAGTCATCTCAAAGTCTTTACATGAGAAGCTATCTTCACAAAAGCGAGACAAGTATACTCAGCAGTAGTGAGATCAGAAATTGCATTCGAAGCGTCAGTCTGACATCAGCGCGACAAGAAAAATGAACTGTCGAACAAAGAATGCAGACTAGAAACACTTCAGAATCAGACTCTGCGTCACGTAGCAGAAGTGTTCAAAAGAGTAAACATTGAAACTCTAGAGACAGAAACATACATGAGTTCGCTACATGTTCATCTGAACATGCTACAGAATAAGATCACGCTACACAGTTGAATCAACAATTGAATGCAAGAGATCAGACAAGCATGCAAATTAATACGCGTTCGTTTGACGAGAGTTAATCGCGTCATTTCTTGCTCACTCGTCATCAAGAAAATAGTACTTCTGAATGTCTTCATTCAAGAAGATGCGAAGATACAGTCGAGACGCAGACGACATATTCTCTTCTTCACAATGATTTCAACAAGCGATAGCATCGCAATAACGCAGTATCACAAAGATCAATGAAATCAACGATGAGAAAAGTACAGAGAACGCGTCGCAAATATCAATGTAATCTCAGCACAAAGATTGCATCTGAGCAATAAGATGATAAAGATGCATGATGATTTTCAGAAAGCAGAAAGCATTCTTGCAATGCACATCAGAATTGAACGCATAGATTTGAATGCTTATCTGCACTCTAGAAACGTTTCAGGCATGAATAGCTCGCAATGTGACTGCGAATGAAGTCATCAGACGACGAAGCATGTACTCATGCACTGCTTAAACTGATCACATCTGCGATCAAGAATGCTACAAGATGCTGACTTCTTAAACTATTGAATAATCGTCGTCATCACGAAGAGTCTCAGAGCAGTAGCGAAGATGATGATGAAAACGAAGCTCTTGAAGCAATTTAGAGTCACTAGAACACTCATTCTCTAACATGCAATCAACATGAACAAATTTGATACATAGTCTTAAAACTCACTGTTTCAACTGCGTGAAGCAATCATGTAGACTGCGAGTGATTTTCTACCTCAGAGAGTTTTGTTCACTCGATACAGATAGCATAAAGTTTCTCATGAGTCAATCTAATCAATGTCACAAGAGTGTATGAATTTATTATTATTATTATTCATTTGAATAATGATCAGCGAGTCATTCAAGAAATTAAGAACAAAGTCAATCTCATCAAACACGTCAATGATTTATCAAAAATCATCTTTCATAAAGCTGTTGTTACTCAATCAGTCAATCATTCAAAATCTGATCATTTAAAGCTGCGTGACGCGATTTTAACTAACGTCAAAGAAGCAGATGTTTTAGTTGAAACCTGTTTCATATATCATAAATCAGATCATAGCTCTAGAAAGTGCTCTGATCGACCTACTAAAATCAATGCAGTGAACAATGAATATGATTGTTTTGAGTTCAATTTTAATTCGAATTTCGATTTAAAAAACTAGTCATCTCTTCAAAAGTCATTAAAGAGATAGAGATTATATCTTTGTGCAAACTAGACGAAATTCTATCAGAAGAGAATTACTTTGAAAAGTTGTTTTTAATTAACATCTTTCTCAACTTTCAGAACAGATCTTTTAGTCTTCGTTCTTTGATAAACAGTGATTCAGTCACTCATATGCTCATACATGTTAATTTAGTCAATAAAGTATGCAAGAAACTAGAAATTCAATTTATATCATTGACAAAAGAGAAGTTAATAAGAGACTATGATGAAAAGATATTTAAGAAGATTATTGAAAGAGTAGAGCAAACAGTATCACATATGATAAAATCTGTCTAGATTGAGAAGAGAAGTCACAGACTGCTCTATTTATATACTGTCACGCATGACAAAGTCGCGACGCGCAGCTTTATCTCTGACGCTAGTCTAGAGAGAGCTGCTAGAAACAAGTCTGACTGAATTCAGACTGAATTCAGAGCTATCGCAATAAGCTGCTAGAAACAAGTCTGTCATTGCACTTCTCAACACTTTCACTCAATGCTTGCAAGTTTCTCAGCTTTCACTGCTTTTCAGTCTCAGTTGTTCAATGAATTTCTTGAAGTTCTGTCAAGATAGTGACTTGATCAATTCGTCTGCTATCATATCTTGACTAGAAACGAAGTTCACTGAAATCTGATTCTTCTTGTGCAGATTTCGAATGTGATGATAAGCGACGTCAATGTGCTTCAATCTTTCGTGAATATGAGCATTCTTAATCAGCATAAGAGATGCTTGATTATCTCTCTTGAGCTGTGTGAGTGAGACAGATTGATGAGTAATCTTCTCAAGAATATCAACGTGACTGTGATTGATGCTCAGATACTTTGTCAGATTCATGTTCTTGAGCACTTGACTGATTCATAGATCTTTCTTGACGCAGATTGATAAAGTCATATACTCTGTCTCAATGATTGATGTGACAACAAACTTTTGCTTTCGACTCATTCAGAAGACTGATTCTTCATCAAGCATGTAGATGTAAACGAGAATCGACTTGTGATCTAGTCTGTCTGAGACGTAGTCTGAGTCAGAGTATTCTACTAACTTCATGCTCTCACTGACTTCGTACGTGATGTCTAGATCAATGATGAAACGAACGTATTGCATCAACTTCTTCAAAGCGTGTTCATGATGTTTTGCAGAATTGCTGAGATATTGAATTAGTCAATTGAGAGCAAAAGCGATGTCGAGACAAGTGTGAATTGCAGCATACATGAGACTTTCAATGACTTGTTGATACTCATGCTGATTGATTCTCACGTTTTCGAGTTCAGCTGAGCGAAGAGCATTATATTCATTCATTGAAAGATCTGTTGTCTTGTGCTTGTCTTGCCTCATGTTGAGTCTCTTGAGAACATCATGAAGATAGTGAGTTTGATTCATTCGTAAGATTCGTGCCTTTCTGTTGCAAGTGATTTGAATGTCAAGAATCTTTTTCATTTCTCTCAGATTCTTGACTTTGAAAACACATTGAAACTCATGCTTAAATCATTTAATGTTGCTCAATGATTTGAAGATAATGACTATGTCGTCAACATATAGTAGCAACATGATTTCTTTTAACTCATGAATCAAAAGACATGAGTCTGCAGCGCATTGAACGAAGTTGAGTTCAGACAGCGCTGTTACACAATGATCATGTCAGTCTCATGCAGCTTGCTTGAGATTGTAAAGACTTCGAAGAACTCTCAGAGCACAGTTGAGTCTGACTTTCACTTCTGACAAAGAGAACATGTAAATGATTTCTTTGAGAAACGATTCAGTAAACGCATTGTTTACATCGACTTGATGAAGTTCAAGATTCTTCATTGTTGCAATGACTAGAAAGACTTGCAGAGTGTCAAACTTGATGATTGACGCGAAAGTATTCTCATAGTCAACTTCATGAATTTGAGAGAAATCTCTGACTATCAGTCTTGTCTTCAGTTTATCAAGAGAATCATCAACGTGCATCTTTGACTTGAAGACTCATTTGCTTGTCACGAGATTGATCTTTTTGAGCGACACTTCTTCTTGTCAGATTTCATTGATGACTAGCGTCACAAGTTCTGTGTTGATCGCTTCTTTTCAAAGTTTTTCTCAAACTGAGTTCTGCACTGCGTCTTTGTAAATGTTTGACGTGAGAATTCTTATTGCTTTAAAAGAGTCAGATTCATCGACGTCGAATAATGCTCATGACATGCTTGTGTTAGAATCACTCTCATCGTCGTCAACTTTCTCTGTGACGAATCAGATCATCATAGCTCGCGAGATCTTGAATGCGCGTTCTTTCAGTTGTTGATCTTCGCTGTCTCTTTTTCTCTTTGAAATGACTACATGCAGAAATGTTTGAGCTGCTGACTTAAACATGCTTGATGCGAAGACTTTTTGAGTGATCTGAAC
>JAABUV010001582.1_pt1 | contig 32720 bp, 29 predicted proteins | sample 5559971 | NCBI WGS metagenome assembly JAABUV01 (sample SAMN10711881, study PRJNA513362) | rock metagenome | isolation source: Antarctica rocks | place: Antarctica: Victoria Land, Knobhead nord | collected 2015-12-19
TAGGGTTAGAGATAGGGTTGGAGGGCGCCCGCACCCGCGCTCCGCACGCACAGGTGGTCACCTTCTTCTCGGCGACGGGCTAGGTTTGGAACTAGGGTTGGGTGGCGCCCGACCCCGCGCCGCGCGCACGCACGTGGCCGCTTTCTTCTCGGCGACGGGGCAGGGTCAGGCGATACGGTTGGGTGGCGCCCGACGCCGCACGCCGCGCGCGCAGGTGGCCGCCTTCTTCTCGGCCACGCTGCCGGAGGCCGCCGAGGAGCTGGCGCGCAGCCTGCTGGCGGCGCCGGTGCGCGTCACGGTCGGCGCGCGTGGCGGCGCGGCGCCCAGCGTTGCGCAGCGCCTGGTGTACGTGGGCAGCGAGCCCGGGCGCCGGCTAGCGCTGCGCGAGCTGCTGGCCGGCGGCCTGGCGCCGCCCGTGCTCGTGTTCGTCGCGTCGCAGCAGCGCGCGGCCGCGCTGCTCGGGTGCGCGTGGCCAGCCGGGGCCCAACGGGCTGACTGTGGAGGGTTGTCAAGGATTCGCAAACGTGCGCGGCAGCAAGGCCGGGGGCCGGCGGGCGCGCGCTGGGCCAGGTGGTGCTGCCCGCGCTTCGTGCCTGTGCCGGGCACCTGCGCAGCATCGAGGTCGGGGCTCCAGCTACGGCGCGGAAAGAAGCCTGCCTCCTGGCTGGGCTAGGCCGGCGCGCACGCCCTGCACGCCGCCGGGGACGGCGCGGCGCCGCGCGCGCTGCCGCTCCGCGCCGGCGTGCGGCGCGCATGCGCGCGCCGCCGCTTTGCAGGAATCGCGCGGGCGGGCGGCCGACCCCATTTTTTTGTATCGGCGACCTGCGCGCCGGAGTAGGGTCCTGGGGTTTTTACATGCGCCTCGCGCGCCAGGCAGCTGCTGGCGGACGGCGTGCGCGCGGACAGCATCTCCGCCGACCAGGGCGGCGCGGCACGCGAGGCCGCCGTGGCGCGCTTCCGCTCCGGCGCCACCTGGGTGCTCGTGGCCACCGGTACGCGTCCGCGCCTGCCCCGCTGCCGCCGCGCCTCATCTCCGGTCACCATTGACGACCTGTGATGTTGCATAGGCGCTGTGCCGTTTCGCAAGCCAGGCATTTGGTATGGGATACGTGGCATACGTTCCTCCTGCAACTGCGGAAGAAACGTATGCCACGAAGTTGTGGTGAGCCTCAATATCGCACGCAGAAGAGCGCACACCACCCCCCGTACAGCTGCCACGCTTGCAAAGCTCCGGCGGCCCACGCTTGCTCTCGGCTGCGCCGGCAGGGGCCCTGCCATGCCTGTGGGGCACGATGGCCTGGTCGCGCGCGGCATGGACCCCGCGCGCATGCTTCTGCCCCTTGGCACAGACCGGTTTGGACCAGGGGTGCGCGCGCGTCCGCACGCAGGCCGGGTGCTGCAGGGCGGGGAGGGCGCTTGCGCTTCCAAGGCCGCGCGGGTTCAGGGGCGGCCCTGCATGAGCATGCCGGGCGGCTGAGGGCGCGCGCGCGCGCAGACCTGGTCGCGCGCGGCATGGACTTGAGTGCAATGCTTTTTCAAGCTACAAAACATCCACTAGACAGCCATGTTAACGACTTACTCTTTTACCAAAATTGGCGCGCAGACCTGGTCGCGCGCGGCATGGACTTTGTGGGCGTGCGCACGGTGGTCAACTTCGACTTCCCGCAGACGCCCGTGGACTACGTGCACCGCGTCGGCCGCACGGGGGGCGCCGGCAAGACAGGCGAGGCCGTCACGCTGTACGCCGACGGCGACGCCGGTGCGCCCGGGCCGCCGGGCCGCGGCCTGCTGGCGGCTGGGCGCGGGCGGAGCGGTGCGCGCGCGTGGCATGTGGCCGCGTCTGCGGCCGGGTGCTGCGGCGCATGCGCCCGCTCCGTTGCGGCTGGCGCTGGTTGGCAGCTGCTGCCCGCGGCTCGCCGCGCCCGCCGCACCTGCATGCGTCTTGCTCCCGCTGTGCCGTGCCCCAGGCCGCCGCAGCGCTATCTGCTCCCCGCGCCTGCGGCCGTCACGCGCCCGCCGCGGCGCGCAGGCCAGCTGCGGCGCGTGGCCAACGTGATGCGCGCGGCGGGCAACCCTATCCCCGCCTGGATGCTGCGCCTGGAGCAGGCGCCCACGGTGGCGCGCCAGCGCGACCGTGACCGCCGCAAGCGGCGCGCCGCGCGTGCCGGGCCGGCCGCCGACGCGGGATAGGGGCTGCAACTGGGCAGCTCCTGCTTGAGGCTGCCACCGGCGCGCCGGGCGGGCTGCCGACGTGGGGTAGGGGCGAGCGAGGGTCCCCGCCCCGGCACGAGTGCAAGACGCCGCTGACCAAGACGAGAGTTGTTAGGATGCGGGCGAATGGAACATCATGATGGACAGTATGATAGCCGATGGGCGGAGCAGCCTGCTTCGACTCTCGGCAGGCTGTTGCGGCCTCAGCAGTGAGAGCAGAGCAGAACAATCCGCATGATCAAAACAATACGCATGACGGCACGTCGAAGGATGTGTATGTGGAGGCTGCCTGGGCTCGCTAGTCCTCATTTGAGACGGTTTGCCGGAGCCCATTGAGCTCTCTGTTCAAGGCTTGTGTCATGAGTGTGGTGGGTAGCAGATGAGTACATGAACGCACGCGCAAGTACAAGATGACCTGCAGGGGCATGCCAAAGCAAGGCACATACATTCTCACTGCTGCCAAGCTGACCATTTGCTATGTCACAATCTGCCAATAAGCTTTACATGGGCGCACCGCCCAGCCGCCACAAATGAGGTTTAACAGATCAAGAGATGGAACGCCACCGCTAGCAAAGATACACGGGCAGACATCCTAGGCACTTGCCCTGCCCCTTCAGTCGGAAGTCTGGGCGGCTGCGCAGCGCAACCCCGGCTGCAGCACACACAGGACAGAAGCGCTCTCCCTTGAAAAAAACATCTCTGCCGGGGAATGCGCGACGCCCGCCGTGTTGGTTGAGCACATGCGGAGGGCACATCAATGCAGGACTGGACTATCACAGCATGGTCTGATCGGAGACAACCGCACAGAAGTCCCTCATGCGGGCCGGCACACTGCAAGCACCATTGCACACCCACAAAGGCACGCCGTCGGTCGTCAGCCACCCGGATTTGCGCCTAGCTTACACTGCGGTGGGACGCGCGGGGTGGCTCGCGAGCCTGATGCAGCTATGCAACGCGCCCTGGTCGGGCTCCAATGCACTCGAAAGCAGATACACGGGGCAGGGCAGGTAGCAGCCTGCCCAGCCCCCATTTGCTGGAGCCTCAGGGAGAGTGGCGGGGCCAGCCGTAACAGAGGCCCAGGCGCCCGCCCTCGCCGACAGCCCGGTAGCCCTCTCACAATGCGCAAAAGCAGCCTGTTCAGAGGGCGCTCGCTGAGACTGGTAGAGGTGGGCTACATCTGCAAAGCCTCCAGCACACTGTGGCACTGTCCTACAGCAAACCCTTGCCGCAAAAACCCGCAGACTGTGTGAACGGGCCTGAAAAGCCCCAAAGCTGATCCGCTGGCCTCCCGCCAAAGCGCGCCTGTGCCTCAAAACCACAGCGGAGCTTGTGCGACAGCGGCAGCTGGCGCGCTGCATGAGGCCATAGCCTCGGCTGCTCAAGCGCACAACGGGCCCTTCGCCTGCGGCGCCCGCTCCCGCGCCCCGCCCACATACATATGAAATAGCGGCAGCCACACGCGCTCGGTGCAAGGCGGGGCGCAGCGGCCCCGGCTGCCTGTTGTGCCAGAAGTGTCCCGCCCCCGCCCGGCGCATATGCGCGAGTGTCTAGCAAAAGCATGACAGGCTGGAAAATGGCAGGGCTGTGCGGGGCGCGGAGGCGATGGCCCTCGTCGATAGCGGATGCCATGGGCGCCTGTGACAGTGGTGCCCCCTCGAAGGGGGGACCAGCGTCGCACCGCCCGTCGCCGGCCTGGTGCGCGTCATCGCCTCCCGCCTCGCGCTGCAAAAGCCCTCTAGGTCCAGTTGCGCGTGCTCGTCCAGCGGTGCAGCGGCGCACCCGCCCGCCGCTGGCCGGCCGCCTCCTATGTGCTGTTAACCCTCCTCGCGCCCCAAGCAACACCCGCCTAGAGCTCAACCCCGGTGCGCCGGTCACGCTTGACCACCCATGCCCGGCCCGCCGCCGCCGCCGCCGCCGCCGCCGCCGCCGCCGCCGCCGCCGCCGCCATACCCGCGCCCAGGGCCGCCGCGCCCGCGCCCAGGGCCACCGCGCCCACGGCCCCCACCGCCCCTGCCCCCGCCTCCCCAGCGGCCCCCATCTCCGCCGCCACCGCCGCCGCGGCTGCGCCGGCCGCCCCCGCCGCCACCGCCGCCGGGGCCGGGGCCGGGGCCGGGGCCGGGGCCGCCGCCGCCGCCGCCGCCGCCGCCGACGCTGGCAGTGGCAGGACCACCGCCCCCGCCGCCGCCATGCGCGCCGCCTCGGCCGCCGACGTCACCGCCGCCGTCATCGCCACCGCCGCCGCCGCCGGTGCCACCGCCGCCACCGCCGGCGGCGGGACGCCCGTGCGGGCTGCTGCCACCGCCCTCGCTGTCGTCCCTAGCGCAGCCAGGCACAGTTCAGCGCATGTACCTGGAGGAATAGGCTGAAGCTGCGGGGGGCATCAGCTTGTGCGCCATAACACCTCCGCTTGCTGCACGACGGCAAGCAAGCGCGGGCTCCCACACGTGACAGCTCCAGGAGCACAGCCTGCCAGCTGAACCACGAGCTCCTGCCGCTCAGTGCCCATGTGCTGCCCCAGCCAAGCTTTGCCTGCAACGCGACAGACGAGCCTGCCCGAGCAAGCCCTCCGCCACGCCCTCCCGGCCCGGGCGCGCACGCGTCCAGGCTGCCGCCGCGCACGCGGCGCGGCGCCTGCGGCTCCTGCAGCAGCTTGACCATCTCCGGCGGCAGCGGCGGCTGGTAGCCCGACGCCTTGACATCCAGCGGCTCAGTAGAGAGCGTGATCAGGATCACGCTCACGTGCCGCGTTGTCTCCAGGCGGTTGAGGCCCTCTTGCAGCGGCTCCCACGTGTCAGTCATGTCCACCGACCCAATCTTGGTGTCCTGGTGCAGTCCGATGATGCGCCGCTTGATGATCTCAGCTGCGCGGCCCCGGAGCGCGCGGCCCGCAAGTCAGCACCGCTGCACGCCGCGCCACGCGCCATTCTGCACATACCTACGCACAGCGCAGGCGCGGCCCGCCTGTGTGCGCCAGACAAGGGGTGCCGGGGCCGGGCCGCACCAATGGTGACGGTCTTGTTGATGGCGCGCCCCATGGCCTTGAGCACCACAGCCGTGTGCCCCTTCTCCTGCGCGGCGCCGCCCGAGCCTCCGTCAGCGCTGAGCAACGAACCCTCGCCTGCTTCAGGGCTGCACTGAGCGGGCGCACCGCGACTAGCGCGGTGGCGTACGAGATATAGTTGCGCATCTTGCCTGCGGCCGTGATGCGGACCTCGTTCTCCTGGATGGCAGCCTGCTCGTTGCTGCGCTGCTCGACGCGCACATAGCGGTCCACGTCCAGGTGCGCGCGGCTGGTGCTGCCGGCTGCTGACGCGCCTGAAACGCAAGTGCCCCCAGGCTCAGCTCCTTGGCCAGCACCCGTCGCCAAGGGGATGGAACTGCTTCGGCTCAACCCCACAGCGAAACCGGCACCTCCGACACTTCCGTGGCAGGTCCTCAACCACGACAGGCACGCATGCAAGCAGACATAGGGCTTGGGCGTGTGCCTGCATGCGCAGGGGCGGTGCCGGAGGTCATCGTCGGGCAGCACGGGGGCAGTGCTGCTGAACGGAGCGTCCGCCGGCCGCCAGCGAGCGAGCACCCCGAATGGGTGATAGGGGCACCTCGGCCTCTCCCAGCACTGCAAGCCGGGCGCGCAAAGCTCGGGCTTGTGTGCTGAACGGCCGAACCCCCCTCCTGGCGCGAAGATTGCTACCCGCCCGGTGCTTGTGGTGGGAAAAGCTCTGGAAGCTTCTCCCCTAACCCTGGCGGTGGCCACCGCTCAAGCTGGTGGTGCTCTGGGCACCAGCGCCAGGAGACCTTGCAGGCGCGCAAGCACGGTGACGAGACGAGGCAGACGACGGGGCTGCAGCCACGCTCCAGTGCCAGCCCTTCAGCGCGCGTCCCGCGGCGCGATGGCTGACGCCGGGTGCGGCACGCCGCGCCTGGCGCAGCTGCATGCGCAGCTGTCCGTCGCGCTCAGGAGCGCGTTGAAGAGCCCCGACCTCGCAGTGCGCCCCCCAGTAGGCCGCGTGGAGGCCAGTGTGAGGTACGTGTCTGGAGGCGTTTCAAATCACGGTGGTCGCGCGGCGCGCAGGAGCTCGCGCAGCTCCTGCCGGGGGCGTCAGAGGAGCGCGTGCACGCCGTCTTGGACCTGTATCGCCAGGTGCGGCGCATCGTGCTATATACATCTGACTCAGTGCGCACGTGTGTGAGCTGACGCGCCATGCCGCCCGCCGCAGGTGCTGCACCAGCTGCACGGCCACGCGGAGGTGGGCAATGTCCGTACCTGCGCACGCACCCGCGCGGCCTGCGCAGCTGTCAGCACCTGACCCGGCTGCGCCCGAGCGCGGTGGGCTGCGCCGGCGCAGGCGGAGTTCCTGGAGATCTGCCGAGAGGCGCAGCTGGATGACAAGCTCGCGCTGCTGGACCAGCTGTGCGCCGCGCAGCGCGGGGGCGCCGTGGCCGCCACCGGGTATGGCTTTATTTTTGTTAGAGATAAATGTCTCAACAGGTGCGACTGGAACGCCCGGGGTGGCCGCTCCGAGCGCAGGGGTTGCCAGCGTGGTGGCCGCAGCGCGCGCTGTTGCAGCAGCTAGCATGCTTTGTGTGACCTTGGGCTACATATGCCCGCACTGCTCTCGCGGCTCGCCAGGGCGCCGCCCCCGGTCACCTGCCCGGGCGCCCCGCGACCCGCTCAGGGAGCTTGCCACCGCCGCTCCTGCAGGGGGCCGCCCCGCAGCCCCGCTCGCCACTCCCCGGCTGGCCGAGCAGCCCGCCTGCGTCGTGGGGGCAGCGCGCCGCGAGCGCGCCCTGTCACCCAGAGCGGCCCATCGAGGGGCCTCGCGCCCCCCGCCCGCACACGCCACGCTGCGGCTCTGACACATGCGCCCGGGCACGGCCAGGCCGGAGGAGGGGGAGGCCGCGCCGGCGGCCGCCGCGTGCGCGGCGCGCGTGCAGGCCAAGCGCGCGCACGCCGCCGGCCTGGCGCGCCAGCTGGCTGCGGCGCGCCCCGCTGCCGTCCCCAGTGCCTAGTGCTGCCATTGTCTGCGCGGGGCGCGCTCGGCAGGCCGCGCGGGTTCCAGCGGGCAGGGCAACCGCGTCTGTCGGGTGCTCTGGTGCAGCGCAGCGCGCGACGCGGCCACGCCGGGCGGCCCCTCCCGGGCCGCAGCCGGCTGGGCCGGGGCTGCTGCGATGTCAGGCGGCGCGCAGGCGCAGACCGGCGAGTGCAACGACCGTGCATGGGGGCCACCCGTCCTGGGTCGTAGCAGCGCAGTCCTGCCTGCCCTTCTGAATGCAATGCAGGCGCCAGGCCGCGCGCGGGCTGGCTGCCTGCTCCAGTGGGCCGCGGGGTCGCGGAGGGGGGCAGCGGTGCCTCCCTGCTGCAGCCGCAGACGCAGACGCGTGCGGCGGGCGGCGGCAGGCGCGCGAGTGCGAGGCGGCGGTCGCATCGGGCTGGCTGTCCGCTCTGGTGGGCTGCGGGGCGCGGGGGGCCAGCATATGGGGGTAGGGTTTGTGGTTAGGGTCTAGGTTTAGGGTTGCGGGGGCAGCGACGCCGCCCTGCTGCAGCCGCAGACCGCATGGCGCGGGCGGCGGCAGGCGCGTGAGCGCGAGGTGGAGCTCGCGGCGGCCGCGGCGGCCGCGCGCACGGAGGCCGCGCGCGCGGCGCGCGCGTACGCGCCGCTGGCGGAGGAGCTGGCGCCGGTGCGCGCGGCCCGCCGCCCGCCCTGATCTAACCCTAGCCAAGCCACCGGGCGCGCCCTGCCAGGCCATAAGCTCATTTGCAGGAGCCGCGCGGGCGGGCGGGGGCGCGCTTGCGCTCGGGCCGGCCGGCGCCAGGGCCGGCGTCGGTGTGGCCTGACAGGCCGTCGTTGCGCCAGCGCATGCATGTCAGCGCACGGCGGCCTATTTGACAACATGGAGCTGATCATTGGATTGGCGGGCCGCGCATCAGCAGTGTGTGCTTCGACTGGGTACCAGAAGGATAACATGTACTGTAACATATACAGGTGCAGCGGGGCGGGCAAGCGAGTTCGCTACAAACTGCCAACACGGACGCGTCTCGGAACACTATGTGTCTCGGATAACAAGGATAACACTATGTGTACTGTAACAGCATATATGTACTGTAACATATACAGGTGCAGCGGGGCGGGCAAGCGAGTTCGCTACAAACTGCCAACACGGACGCGTCTCGCTTTTGCATCATGCGGGTCTTCCACGCTGATGTCGCATGACATCAGGCAGCTGGCTCACTTTGGCAGTGCGGCTGCCACAGGTGCACGCTGCGTCGCTGGAGTGGATGAGGCGGCCGTCCGCGCTGGTGTAGGCACGGTGGAGGTTGCCAGGTCTGTCTAGATGTTCTGCAGCTTTGCATGCTCGCGTGTATAAGGTAGCTATTCACAATGACATGGGGACATGAGGGGTGTTGTTGAAGGCCTCTTCAAATGCTGCGTGTAATCGTTCCGACATGCATGCACACCGACCCCCAAGCAGATCATGCCGTGCATGCGCTCACACAATCCGCCCATGTACAAACAGGCGCTGGGGCAGGCCTGACGAGCTGGGGGGCGCAAGACCGTGTCTTCTCGCCACCGCAACCTGGCCCTCATGTTGAACGCACGCTGTTTCGGGAGGCCCCGAACCAAAGGCCCCGCGCAATTGGCCCTCCATCAAAGCCCCTGGACACCTCCCTTGCGCTGGCACCCCAGCGGCCCACTGCGCCCCTGCTGATGCAGCAAGCCGGACAAGCACAGACCGTCTGCGCCGCAGACTCTATTGGCCGAAAGCGCGGCCACCCTCCCAGCATATACAGGGTCCTCAGAAGCTTTGCCCCGGGGTGCAAGACACACCGCTCTATTCCAAGACCATACCCTAGTCAGAGTCCATCAGGTCAATGATGATCCTGTCGTCCGCAGGTCCGCCGGCGCGGGGCAGCCTCGGCCCGCCGCCCCTTACGCCGCCGCCGCCGCCGCCGCGCGCGGGGTCCCACAGACTGGCGCCCTGCGCAGGCGCATCCGCGCTGGGCCCGACGTGGTCGCCTGCGCCTGCACGCGCAGGCTCGCAGAGTGAGACGGAGCACACATCCACATGATGCAGCATGCCTGTCGCCGCCGCTGACAGCACAGCGCCGGTCATCTGTCAACGGCTGGCGTCCCCGCCTGAGACAAGCTCCGCGTCTTACTCACAGCGCCTCGTGCGTTGCAGGCCGCTGCTGCGGCGTCCAATCGACACGCGGGAGTGGCTGCTGCATACAAGGGCGCAGCAGAGGCACGGACACGGCAGCCAGGCTGCCAGGTGCTGGGGGCTGCACCACAGCACGTCACCAGAGGCGCATCCGCGCACAGGCCGCCCAGCTGGTGTCCTGTCGTGTCCCCAGGCATACGTCCGCAAGCAGGCCGCTCGGCCTCTCCCCGCACCCCTGTCCCCGCACCCCGCGCCTGGACAGGCACGGGCCGCACCAGCGAGCAGGTCGCCCAGCCAGTCGTGGTCAGCGTCCTGCGCCGCGCCCGCAGCGCCCGGCGGCGGCGGCCGCCAGGCGCCCGCGCCGCCGCCCCCGTCCGCCGCGCCCTCAGGCGCCGGTCCCGGCGCGAGGCCCCTCGGCGCCGCACCCGACGCAGGCGACGGAGCGGCGGCGGGCGGGCGCATTGCCTGCTCGGCCGGCGAGGACGCGGTGGGGTTGGCCCTGTGCTCTGCACCGGGCGAAGCGCGCGGGGCGCGCCCCGCCGCCGCCGCGGGCGCCCCGCGCTCATCCAGCAGCTGCTGGGCCCGGGCGCGTCCGGCCACGCAAGCGATCAGCGTGGCAAACTCGTCGTCCGACGGCGACGCAGCCGGCGAGGCGGCCCCGCCAGCGACGGGCCTGCGCGCAGGCGCGGTCCCGCTCGCGCGCGCGGCCGCCGCGGCGCCGTCCCCCGGCGGCCCCGCGCTGCCTGCTGGCGCAGGCCGCGCCCCGCCAGGGTCGCCCGCCGCTGGCGACTGCGGTGACGCTGCCTCGGCAAACACGCCAGACGCCAGGCCACCGGCGCGCGCCTCCGCCTGCGAGCCTGGGCGGGCGCCCCGCGCCGCGTCGCGCGGCGGGGTCTCGCCGACAGCCTCCGCTGCGCCGCCGCCGCCGCCCTGCGGCGCCTGCCACTGGCTGCCTGCGCGTGCCGGCTGCGCGCCGCCGCTGTTGGCCTCACGCTGCTCGCCGGGACCGAGCGGCCCCGCCCTCTGCGCGTCCGGCTGCGTGCCCCGCAACCACTGCACGGCCATGGCTTGCGCCTGCTGCTCGCTCAGGCGCGGGGCCGGCCCGGGCTGCAGCCGCGGCGGCTCGCGCGCGCGCGCTTGATCAGGCCCGCCGCCGCCGCCGCCGCCGCCCATGCCGGCCAGCAGCGTGCGCGGCCAGTGGCCGCCACTGGCCGACCCGCCGCCGAGCGCCGCGCTGCTGCTGCCGCCGCTGCCGCCGCTGCTGCCGCCGCCGCCGCTACCGCTGGCCGAAGGCGAGCGCAGCCGCGCCTGAAAGCCGCTCGAGCCCCGCGCGTTGCCAAAGGGGTGCACCAGGTCGGGGGGCGCCCCGCCAAAGAGCGGCCCGCCGCGGCCCAACAGCGCATTGGCCGCCGCGTGCGCGCCGGCGGCGCGACCGGGGTCGTGCAGGCCCAGCCGCGACGGCGGCAGGCCCCCGTGATCATACCCTGGTGGGCTTGCGCCGCCGAGGGGCCAGGGAGGCAGGCCGTGCTGCGGCGCCGCCACGCCCTCGCGCCCGTGCCCTGGCTGAGCGTGCCCGTACCCTGGCGAGGCGTGGCCGCGCGGGCTGCTGCCCGGCGGCGCCGCCGGCGCGTGCATGCGCAGGCCCGGGCCGCGCAGCGCAGGCCCGCCGGGCGGCTCCCCTGGCTGCTCCGGCAGCGAGGACGCCCAGGCGGGCGGGGCGGGGTTCAGCCCCGCGCGTCCATGGTGCGGCCCCGACGCCGGGTGGGCCGGCCCGGCGTCCGCGCCCCTGGCGCCGCTCGGCCCGGCCGCGCCGCCGGACGCGGCCTGCGCGGCGGCTGCAGGGACAGGGTATGAACTGCCGGCGCCGCGGCCCATGCTGCCGCGGCGCGGCGGCGCTGGCGCCGCGGACAGGAAGGGCGGCTGCCTGGGCGGCGCCGCCGCCGGTGCGGCCGGCGGCGGCGGCGGCGGCGGCGGCGGCGGCGGCGGCGGCGCGTCGTCATCCGAGTCAGACAGCACGATGACGTCGGGCTCGGGCAGCGCGGGCCGCGCGCGCGCGGAGCCCGGCACCGACGCGGCCGCGCGCCGCAGCTCCTCCGCCTCCGACACCTCCGCCTCGCTGTCCGAGCCGCCTGCGCGGCAGTCAGTTCTCGGTTAGGGCTAGGGTTAGGCTAATCCACTCAATTGTGGGCGCCGCACCTGCTGCTCTCAGCTCAAGCTCGTTGGGCAGCTGTTGAAGCGGGTCTGCATGCTGTTCGAGCCGACCGCGCGCGTACCAAGGGCCCGTCACGCGGCTGCGCAGGCATGCCGAATCGCTCCCCAGGCTTGCCGGAAGGACGCGGGTCGCATACCACATGTCCTGAGACCGTTCAGCACTGCCGCAGGTCGCAGCAAAGGCAACAGGGAAAGTCGGGCATGGGGTGCGCGCGCGCGCACCCCCGCCCCCGCCGTCCGCCCCAAGCGCGCCAGCAGCCGCAGCCCCGGCCGCACGCTCGCACGGCGCCTCTGCCTTGACGCGGGCGGCGGCGCCAGCGCCGGCGGCGGCGGCGGCGGGCGCGGGCGCCAGGATGCTGCGCCAGGCGGCCTCGCCCGGCACGCGCCAGTCGCCGCTGGGCGACACCTCGACCTCCGTCACGTCCGGACGCGCCTGCGCGACGGGTTGAGGTTTACGATTCAGGATTAGGGCAATGCGCAGCTGTATCCTGCATGGACCCACTGCACCGCCCGCGCGGACCGCTGAGCATACTCGTGCTCTACAGTGTCTACCAGGGCGCCGACCAGGGCGCCGGCCATGCGGCTGCGGGGGCGCGGCATGCCTGCAAAGCATGGGCAGACATGCCAGGGGCGGGTGTTGGCCGCGAGCCAGGCACGTGACGGGTGTGGGACAGGCCGCCGCGAGCAGGACGTCGACAGTCGCTAGGCAGGCCGCGCAAGGCAGGCCGCGCAGAGCCGGCCGCCAGCGCCGCACGCGACGCCGGGGCGGCGGCCCCACCTGCAGCGCGGCGAGCACGCGCAGCAGGAAGCCATCCACGGCCAGCTCCTGCACGCTGCCGGGCGCCATGGAGTGCGGGCACTGCCACTTGCGCGTGCGCTCCGCCAGGTCCAGGAACGTGTCCAGGTCGAACGCGACCAGGCCGCCCGCGCTCTGCGCGCGCCGCAGACATAGGGTAGGTTACAATATCCTACAATACAGGGTTATGGAACCTACCCTGTGGAGTATGGTACACTACCCCAAGGCAGTACACCACTTTCTACCCTTGGCGCATGACTCCGCGGCTCGACTAGGTGAGCCGCGGACGCGTCAGCGCTGTTGGCCACTCGACGGCTCAGCGCCCGCACTCCGGCGCGCCTCTGCGCATGAAGGGCAGGGCGGTCCGGCCAATGGGATGCAGCGTATCGCGACGGCTGCCCGCAGCCACCCGTTGCCCAGTCTGTGGTAGCCAGGGCGGCGCCAGCGCGCGCGCCGGGCGGCCCCGAGCCGGCCCCGCTCGCCGGGCGCGCGGCCGGCGGCGGCGCACCTGGAAGCGCGCGGGCGTGGCGATACGCATGCCGGAGTTGGGGCAGCGCAGCGACACCACCGAGGGCCCGATCTGCAGGTCGTCGTCCTCGCCGCCGCCGCCGCCGCCGCCCGCCTGCGCAGCGGCAGGAGCTCAGGTTCACCCTTCAGGGGTCGCCTGCTGCACGCAGGGCCGGCGCCAGCGCCGCTCCCGGCGCAACGTCAGCGGACGAGCCCGTTTAATCTGTCCGCCGACAGGTTCTCACGCACACACCATGAGCGCGCCAGCACCAGGCCTCCCGCGCGCGATGCGGACCGGCCTGCCTGAGATGCAGGGTAGGGTTTGGTGCCCCGCGGCCCCCGCGCGACGCGACGCGCGCAGCTGGCGCCTGCGCGCACGGCCCGCTGCCGGCGCAGGCCTGCCGGGCGCGCCGCACCCACGACGGCCTGACCCATGGCCTCAAGCTTGGGTTAGGGCCCTCCCCTATCCTACCCTAGCACTGGCCCCACCAACAGCCCCCATGCCAGCCGCGCCCGCGGCACGCCCGCAGCGCGCGCCGGACCGCACCTGGCGCCGCACGCGCTCCAGCGCCTCCACTGCGCTCTCGGGCGGCGCCATCAGCGCCCGCACCTCCGCCCTGGTGCGCCGCCGCGCGACCTGCGCGCCAAACCCCGGGCCAGACCCTTCTCAGCCGCCTGCAGGGCCTGCAGGGCGCTGCCCTGTGTCGCTGCCGTGCAGGGTGATGTGCCTGTCCGCCCGCAATCACGTCCGTCAAACTGGCTTTGCTTCTCATGTCGCTCATGTCAACTCATGTCGCTGTGTAACGCGCGTTTGCTCGAGTGCGCGGCGGGCGGCAGGCGGCCGCGGGCGGCCGCAGCGGTGCCGGGGGCAGCTCAGGGCGCGCGCGCCGAGACGGGCCGCGCGCCTGGAGCACAAGGCAGAACGGGCGGCAGTCGCCGGCGGAGAGCTGCAGCACGTTGCGGCCGTGGAAGGCAAGCGTGCCGATGGAGGCAGGCTCGTCGCGCGCGCTGCCGCCCAGCTTGGCGTTCGCCTGCCGGCCGTAGGGCCGGTACTGCATGTTGTTCACGCGCAGGTCCGCGCTGCGCGGCCAGTGCACGCGCGCGCCCACCGCGTCGCCCAGCAGCAGGCACGCGGCCTGCGCGCCCGCGCGGCCCGCTCTCAAACGCGCCGGCAGCCGCCCCTGCTTTCGAGTTGACACCGGCGGTGTGGCAAGACTCCCACGAGCGTGGTGGCTTTGCTGCGGCGGTCGTCAGTGCGTGGTCGGAACAGAAGCTTCTTGTCTACTGCCGGAGAGCCTGAGACAGCTCTTGCACACACCGGCCGCCGCGGCGGCCGGCTTGCTCAGAGGTGCGCTGCAGCGCGGGCGGGCGCACAGGGCGCGGGCGGGCACACAGGGCGCGGGCGGGCACACAGGGCGCGCGGGCGGGCGCGGGCGGGCACACAGGGCGCGCGCGCCTGCAGCTGGCAGTCCTGCGTCGCGCGCAGGCTGTCCACGAGCGCGTGCGGTAGCGAGAAGTCGCGGCGCACGTGGCTCACCCACTCGTCGCTCGCGCCGCCGGGCCGCACGGGCCGCCCCGGCGCGTGCTGCAGCCGCGCGGGCGCCGCCAGCGCCAGGTTCACCGGCCGCCAGAACGGGTCCGCACGGCCCAGGCGGCACACCTCGCACAGGAAGCGCGCGGCCGCACCGGCGGCGCCCGCGTCGAAGCGCACGCACTCGCAGTGCTGCCACACGCCGCAGCCCGCGCCCTGCGCGGCGCGCGCGCGCCGCTCACGACCGAGAAACCAGGGCAGTGTGCCGCCAGCCCCAGGTACGTATGTAGACACGCCGGGCGGCCTGCCCAAGTCGCGGGGCCGGCGGCCGGCTCGGACGTCGGCGCGCCACTGACACAGACGCGCGGGCTACACAATGCCGCAGCTCATGCGGCCTGCAGCGCTGCTGCCGGCCGCGGCCGGCGGGCTGCTTGGAGCGCGCCCCCCGCCTCGGGGCCACGGAGTGACCGACAGGTGCAGCCCCGTCCAGCTGCACGGCCCACAGCAGGCCCAAGGCAGGCGCGGCCGACGCGGCGCCGCAGGGTCACGGCGGCAAGACCTACTTCACGAGCGCCCGCGCGCCTCGTGCGACCAGGGCCGCACCTCGCACTGCACCATGGCGCCGCGGTTGCCATTGGACCCGCAGATGCAGCGCACGCGCGAGCCCGCGGCCTCCACCGCGGCGTAGCCGTTGGCAACCGGGGGCGCCGCGCCCGCCGCGCCCGCCGCGCCCGCAGCATGCCCCACCCTGCGCGACGGCGCGCGCGCGCCTGGCGACCCGCCGCGAATGAGGGCGGTCCCGGGCCTGCTCCGCAGCGCACCCGGCACGCTGCTTCGCGCGGGAAGCGGCTGCGAGCCCCCTGGCAGGGCTGTGCGCTCGCTGCCGTGCCGCGGCTCATTGCTTTGTGGCTGATGCATGAGCCGCACCAAATCAAACTTTACATGAGTGGTGCGCGCACCCGTTCGAGTAACCCGGGAGGGAAGCGACAGCCTGCGCGACGTTGACCCGCCCGAGGCTGGCCTTCATCGCCGTGTAGACCTGGTCGATCAGTTTCGCTGCGCGCACGCCAGCACACGCGCGTCGCGACGCTGGCGCAAGGCGATAATCAGCGTGCCCCGTCGCTGTGCAGGGACACTGCAACACTACATGCGTGGCGAGCACCACAGCTCTTCCCGCGCTGCAGCGGGGACGCCGGAACGCCTGTCATCACTCGGCATGGGCTGTGCCGATGCTTCAGGCACACGGTGAGGGCGACCAGTTTCCACAGGTCTTAAAGAAGAGCTCCAGAGCCGGAGCGTGGGGCGGTGCGCGGGCTCCCCTTGCACGCAGCTCAGGCGGGCTGCGCTCGCTGTCCCACTGCCACGCTGCGCTGAGGCGCTGCCTGAGGAGCGCCGCACCTGCGGCATCGATCTTGTACTGCTCCCGCGGCGGCTGCACGGCGCTGTTGACGGCGGCGCCGGCGGCGCCGGCGCCGAGCGCCGCGTCGCCAAAGTAGGCGAGGATGCGGGCCTGCAGGTCCGCCTTGCGGCCCTTGCGCTCCAGGCCCAGGCGGTCGAGGACCTGCAGCCGCCGCACAGGGCTGGGGCGCGCGCGCCGGGACGCGACAGCGCAGGCCCCGGGCGCTACGGCGAGGCTCTGCACTGCGCCAGGTCCCCGTGCTCGCCACGACAGTCTGCTTACCAAGCACCCTTGCGAACCGCCTGCCTGCTCCTGCACATCAAACTACCTTGCACTCTGTGAGCTTGGCTGCGGCGGCACAATCTGTTGGCACACCTGGAGCCACACGGCCCCCCGCCTGTTTCAACACGCGCAAGCACGAGCCTTTGGGGGCCTGCTGTGCAGCCCCATAAACGTACACCGACGCGCCACAATACAAGAGGCTCACGTCGAGCCGGCGCACCTGGTGGAGCTCGCGGATGCGCAGCGCCGCCATCCTCTTTCTCACCTTCTCCTCCATCGCTGCCACAGCGTCCTACAACGTGTGGCGCGACAGCAGGACTGGCGCCGCCGCTCGCGCTCACGCCAGGCTGAAGCTGGCCCGGCGACGCGCTAGCCTCTCGCGCGCGTCAGGCGAGGCAAATCTCGCGTGCAGCACACCAGAACACGATACGGGCCTGCACCGCAGCGAGCGGCTTACTGCCTGGTGGAGCTCGGAGCCACGCGGTCGCTTGGTCATGTGTGCACGCGCTGAACAGTGCACTGCACGCTGGGCACGTGCCTGAGCGCTCGTCCCGTCGCTGGCCTTGGCCCGTAGCAGACAACCCGATGGAGCGGCGCTTGAGCTGCGAGGACCCGGCGCTCAGGTTGATGGCCGACCCGCTCGGTTCAAGGCCTGTCAGCAGCGGTCAGGTAGACCAGCAGGTGACTCCAGCAAAGCGCTGCTGGTGGACAAGGCTGCCACAGCGAAGAGTCACGAGAGCTTGGACTGCCCTGGTCTGCTCTCCAGCCCTCATATATGTCATCAACCTCCGTGAGAGCCAGCTGCAGCAGGCTCACTTCGAGCCTCAAGTCTCGACCTGGCTTCCCAAGCATTCAGCGAGCGAGCCAGCCAGGAGCGCTTTAGAGTAAGAGGAGGCTGCACACGGAGCTGTGTTCGCACGCTCAGGCCGCATTTCTGCGCAGATTTCAGCAGTTTTGGCGCCGTGATCAAAGGCCATGGTGTGGGAGGAGGTGCGCCTGCCTGCCCTCGCAGCCTGGCAACCCTCCATCGCAGCTGCAGCCCGCAAACCCCGTGCCACAACGCGGTATGCGCCGCAGGCCGGCGCGCGGCGCCCGCTGTGCGTGCTTGACGGTGTGGAGAACAGCAGGCCCAGCCCGCTGCTGCACCACGAAGCAAGCGCGGTGCGGCCCTGGCCGGCCGTTGCTGCCATTGAGCATAACAAGATTGCTCTCAGCGCTCGCGGAAGCGTATGGCAGGCTGGGGCACGGTGCGCGTGCGGCGCGCAGGCTAAGGGCCAGGGCGGGGACGGCCGCTGCACGCTGCGCGACCTGTGCGCCGAGGACAAGGCCAAGGTCGCCAGCCTGATCCGGCAGGTCGTCCAGGCGGAGCAGCGTGCGGAGGAGGCCGCCGCGCGCGCGCAGCGGGTGCGGGCGAGCTTGCTGGCGGGCAGGCACGCTGCGCTGCGCCCTGTGGCAGGCCGGGCAGGCTGCCTGCTGGACGTGTGGGGCTGCCGCTGCGCGGGGAACGGACAAGGGGGCTGGGCAGGCTGCTTGCTGGGCGCGCGGGGTCGCCGCCGTGTGTGGTCGTGACCGGGCGGATGCTGTGCAGGAGGCCGCCGCGCGGCAGGCGGAGGTAGGGGAGCTGCGCGCGCGCGGCAGCGGTGCGGCGCGGGAGAATGACAGGTGCCCGCACCGGCCAGGAGCAGGCCTGCCAGGGAGAGGCGCCTTGGCCAAAGCGCATGTCCTGGTCTTGCCTGCGCTGTGGCAGCTGCATCCAGGCTGACATGACCGTATTCTAGAGGTTGTGAGCTGTGCTGCATGTTATGGGTGACACAGGCTTGAGTAGAGGCTTGGCCTTGTCTGTCACTGAGCCCTGAGGCCCATCCTGTGCATGAAACAGTCATGAGCTGAAGGTCCATAGCCAGTGTGTCTACAGACTTACGACTGACGTAGCACTCGGTGCAGCAAATGACCTGCCGCCTTCCGCTGTTTGACACCTTCCGGTGTCCGCGTCTCATACGGACCACTGCTGCCGTGCGCGCAGCATGCGCGCCAAGCTCGCGCGCGCGCTGGCGCTGCTGCGCACGTACCAGGCGCGGCTGCGCGCGGCGGCGGCGGCTACCACCGCGCCGCCACCGCCGCAGCCGCCGCTGCCCGTTAATCCGGCGCCGCCCGTGCAAGCCCAGCCTGCGGCCGCGCCGAACGAGCGGCACAGCGGCCAGGAGGCCGCTGCGCACGCACCCGGCGGCACCTCCCAGGAGCCTGCAGGGCCCGCAGGTGGTCGGGCCGGGGGCGGGGCCGCTGCAGGCCCAGCCGCGGCGGCGCCCGGCGGCGCTCTGGCCGACCTGGCGGCCCGCCTGCTGGCATGGCAGCTGCAGCAGGCCGCTGCCCAGGCGGCAGGGCATGGCTCAGGGTCGGGGTCGCGCGGAGCGCCCGCCACCGCGCCCGAGCGCGGCGGCGCGCGCGAGCGGGACGAGCCCGGCGCAAGCCCGCTGTTGCGCACGCTGCGGTTCGACCCGGGGCTGGGCCCACACGGAGCTTTCTATTTTGCAGATGCGGACGTCGGGCGCGCCCGGGCCCGGCCCTCTTCATGGCAGTGGCGCTGGAACTGGCGCCGCGCGCAAGCCCACGAGCGAGCGCAGCAGCTCAGGCGCCTGTGCATGCAGTCATGGCGCTGAGGCCGCCGGTGTCCCCGGGCCACCCGGCGCCCAGGACACCGTCACGCAGCAGCGCGGGTCAGAGGGCGGCGGCGCGGCCGAGCAAGCGCAGGCGCTTCCAGCAGGGGATGAACGGCGCGGGGAGGGCTTGTGGCAAGGCAGCGAGGGCGGGCATCACCACGAACGGCTGCCTGCGGTGCAACAGAAACCCACGTCGGCGCGCTGCAGCCAGGACCACGCAGGCAAAGGAGGGCGCTGCGAGCACGGCAGCGAGCACACAGACGCGCGTGGCGCACCCGCGGCGGCGCCTGCCAATGGCGCAGCGGCTGTCGAGACCCTGGCGGGGTCTTGGGCGGCACCAGGGCGGGCGGAGGCGCAGCCGCCGCCCGCAGCCGGGGAGCCCGCGGCTGCAGCTGCGCGCCTGACGGAGCGGCTGCCGCGGCTGGGCGGGGGGTGCGAGGAGGGCGGCGGCGCGCCAGGGGCGGGCGCGCGTGAGCGGGCAAGCGCGGTTATGGAGCCCAGCACGAGGTGCACGGCCGCGCGCGGAGCCCAAGCCGGAGCCCGAGCTGGATGCGTCGCTGCTCAGCCTGGTGGCCGAGGTCGAGGCGCTGCAGGCCGCGGCCGGCGCCCCGCGCGCCAGCGCCGGCCCCGCGCCCAGGCGCCCCAGGCCCGCCCCGGCGCCGCGCGCGCGGCCGCGCAGCCCGCGCGCGCGCGCACTGGTCGGGCCGCTCTGCCGGCGGTGGGCGACCGGCGGCGATGACTGGCTGGTGCGCCTGCGCAGCATTTATGCTGGCGCGTAAGCTGGTTAAAGGTTGGCTGTGAGGGATGGCCTCTGCTTGCCGTGTATGAGCGCCGCTTGCCGATGATGCGAGCGCAACGCCTCCCACGAGAAAGGAGACGTCAGAATGTGCCGCGTTTCAGGCATTGTGTCCACGCCTTTCTGTGCACGGCGCAGGATGCTGCCGAGGGCGACGGCTCGTTCGTGCAGGAGAACGATGTGGTGTCGCTTATCTCCGAGCAGGACTGGGACCTGCATGTGTGAGCCGACCTGCCGGCCTGGCACCCCCGGGGCGCCTGCTGCAGCGGCGGCACTGGCTGCCTTGTTTGCATACGTAGCTAGGGGCACAGCCCGCTTGCGTTCAGCAGGACAGGCACGTATAGGTGCTCTGTGTTGTATACTGTGATGCAATTGAATTAATGCACTACGCGCCAGCGCAAATGCTACATCTAGGCAGACCCAGCAGCGGCCGCCCCAGCACCTGGCCGACGCAAGGCGACCGCGTTCGGCTGGCACCCAGCTCCAGCCCCGACATCAGGATACGCGCGCGCGCTGTCACTGCCCGGCGGGCCCCGCCGCGGCGCCCGGCCCCGCGTCCAGCCGCGCGAGGTACTCCGCGATGGCCGCGCCCTCCTCGCGCACGTCCACGTCGTAGGCCGCGAGCGGGTCCGTGCGCGCGGCCGCCGCCAGCTCCGCCTCCGCCGCGTGTGCCCGCCTGTGCGCGGGGCCCTAACTTAGGGCCCCCAAGGACCGTCGCGTGCGCAGCGTGAAATGGTAGGGTTGGGTTACAGTCCCAACCCTAGCCCCATCGTGCTGATGTATGCGAGCGCCTGTGGGGAACACAGCCTGCTTGCCGCCAGTGCGGCCTCCGCCGCGCGAGCTGCCGCCCGCCTGCGCATGGGTTCTCGGGCCATGGCATGCGCAGCGTGCAGCAGGCGTCTGCCAGGAAGGGTACTCTGCCTTTCGCCGGCCCCGACCCCGCTGCACGCCCTCGCTTGGCATGTGGTGGGCGCTCGGGGCAGGGCATACGCTGAGCACGAAGCTCAACACTGGAGCACGGCCGCGCACGGCCTGACTTACAGACTGACTCTGGGACGCGCCTGCGCTCGGCCTCCCGCTCGCGCTCACGAACATCGCCCTCGCCCGCGCGGCCCGGGCTGGCCCGCTTGGCGCCCGCGCCGCCGCGCCGCCCCGGGCCGCCCGGCGCGGCCCCAGCTTCAGGGTCTGAGGCGGGGTTTCGCCCAATCGACGCCAGCATGCGCGCGAGCGCGGACGCGTCCGGGCTGCTGCCCCCGGCCGCCAGCAGCTCCGCCACGCGATGCAGGCACGGCGCGCCGGCCGCGGCGGCCGGCGCGGCGGCGGCGTGCTCCGCCGCAGCGCGCTGCAGCGCCTCGCGCGCGGCCGCCTCCGGGAAGCCCGCCGCGGTCAGCGCTTCCAGCGGGGGCAGCGCCTGCGGGGAAGCGAGAGCGCTGTCGTGAGCGCATCAGGTCTGCCTGGCGGCCATACTAAGCACGGTCGCCGTCCTAAACGCAAAGGCTTGGCCATGCAATGGGAGGCCATCCTGACGGTACACTGCTCATGGACCGCACAGTAATGAGGCACCACATTGCTTGGCAACAGCGCAGTGTGAGACCCCGCATGACCACGCAAAAACCAGACGGATCCCGCGGCGACGGAGAGGGCGTGTGTCTGCAAGTGATGACAAGCACGCGCAGAGAGCCGGGTGAGGGGGCCGCACGGCGGGCACTTGCGCAGCGGCGGCGCGCATGTACGCCTGCAGCGCGGCGTTGGCCGCCGGGCTCGCCAGCCGGTCCAGCGCGGCCTCCTGAACGTTGCCTGCCTGCGCAGGGTTTGCGCAGGGTGGGTGGCAGCGGCTCTCAGGACCCGCCGTGCACGGTTGCTGGATCAAAGATGCCCCGCATGGACGCTGCCAGAAGGGCTGCTGCTGCTCTTTGTTGTTGTCTAGGTTTTGGGGCGGCTTGTGCCCATGGCTGTGTATGGGGCAGCAGCAGGAAGTCAGCTGCGGGGGATTCAGAGCTGGACATGGTTGCCACATATCCCCACAGGCAGTCCAGCACAGGCGCGGCGCTGGCCTCGCCATGCAGGAGCCACAAACGGTGACGCTGCGCGCTCGGCGCGGGCGTGGCGGTGACAGGACAGGCGCCACCGCGGCGTGCCTGCCGCAGGGCCTCGGCGGCCAGCTGCCGCGCGTAGCCCAGCGAGGCCAGCCGGTCCAGCGCGGCCATGTCCACGCGCGCGCCCGCCGCCGTCCGCCCGTACCTGCAGCCGCCGAGCCTCTGAGGTACGGTGATGGGAGCGTGCGCGCCGCGCCGCGCGGCGCCCGGTCAGCCGCGCCGGCCGTGGCAGCGCATGCAGACACGCGCGGGGGCCGGGCTTGCACGCGGTCAGAAACGCCTGTGGGTCATCTTGAGTGCGTGCGGGCAAGACAGCCAACAAGGTGTGCATGCTCACAGTGCTGCGCCCTCTTTGCAACCCACACCGGTGAGTACAACTTGAGGACTTAGTTGCAGGGTACTCAGGCTGTCCACATCGGCTTCGAGCTCCGCAACAAGCAGCGCATGGACCGTGGCAGCCATGCTGGCCGGGCGCGCACATGACCTGCTCGCGGCGCAGCGCGGCCTCGCGCCGCTGCTGCGCGCGGCGCGCGCGCGCGCGCGCGCGCTCGTCCGCCGCGAAGGCGGCGGCCGCGGGCAGGTCGCCGGCGCAGAAGCGCAGCGCGCGGACGGCCTGCAGGCAGCGCGGCGTTGTTTGGGGTCGGGTGTGCGCCCCCACAGTGTGTACAGCTGCAGCGCTTCGCCCTGGCGAAACAACGAAGCTGCGTGGGTGCTGACAGGCTGCGAATATGTGGCAGGCCCGTCCAGCACAGCGGCGCATGCTCGCAAGGTGCGCCACACGCACACAGATGCATAGTGGACGTGCATGCATGGTGAGTAGTGCACAGTTAAATGCATGCATGACAAGGCGCTGGCTCCGCGCGCGCACGCACCAGCGCAGACTTGAAGCCCATGCCGGCCAGCGTTGCCACCGCGGCATCATCCACCTGCAGCCGCCGCCACTTGCCCTGCGCCGCCTGGCGCCCCGCGCCCCACCCGCCCCTGTGACCAGCTCTTGGCGTGACTGCCACGTATGCAACTGCGTGCATGCGGTCATCGCACATTTGCACAATTGGGCACCACGCATAGTGTAAGCACACTATTAAGATGTCTTCTGCCTTTTGCCAAGCGCCAATTGACAAGCAGACGCAGTCATCCGGCGTCCAGCTGATGGCAACTCAGGCAGCCTCATGGTGGACGGCAAAGCCAAGCGCACGCTCAGAAGCGCACGCTCATGGAGACCACAGGCGCTCAGGCACACGCCCGCTGCCTGACACGCGCCCGGCAGCCGGCCGCACCAGCAGGCGCGCGCGCGCCGCGGGCGCGTCACCGGCGTGGAAGGCTGCCACGCCCTCGAGCAGGTGCAGACGCACATACCTGCGAGGCACGGCACGTTGCGCTTCACCCCATTGCGGTCCACCGTTGCGGTCTGCGCAACCTGTGCACAGTGATGCAGGTATGCCTTGTGTAGTGGCGGGGTGTATGCAGCGAGGCATGCTCTCGTGAGTTACCTCCCCTCTCGACTACTCTCCTTGGCCATCCTCCACGACTAGTAGAGTCGAGCAACAGCAGGACGCAAATACGTGTGAGCCTGCAACTGCCGCGGCAGGGTCCCCCGGCGCCACCGCCACCGCAGACCCGGCAGGCAGACGCGGCCCACACAGGCTGACAGGGGGTGGACAGGAAGGGTTCTAGGGGTAGGGTTAGGGTCTTCAGGCGCGCGCACGTCGCGAGCTCCGGCTGGAAGTCGCCGTGCAGCGTGCGCAGGCGCTCCATGCCCGGGCCGTGCGCGCGCGTCAGCGCGCGCCGCGCGGCCGCCAGCCGGCCGCGCGCCGCGCCCAGCAGCGCGTGGTCGCCCAGCTTGAAGTAGCACCTGCAGGGCGGCCGCCAGGGAGCTGCTCTAAGGCTTTCACGTGGGCTAATGTGATGGGTGTCAAAGTCTCAATGCGTGTTGGTAAATTGTGCCAAAACACAGAATGCGCGGATGATGGCATGACAAGCAGTCGCCCGAGTCGGCAAGCGCCTGCAGCAGTCATGTGGTAGCCAGCTGGCGCGCGCAGGGGACGAGCATGCGCTTGGGTGTGCTGTGTCGGAATAGCAGCTAGCCATAAAAGTGCGTACCAGAGCGCGGCCATGCGCGCCCGATGCAGCTCCCATGCCCACCCGCATCAGGGTGGGTGCGCGGCCGCGCGTGGGCGCGCGCGCACCAGACGGTGTCGAGCTGCAGGAGGCCGGGGTTGTCGACCAGCGCGAGCACGTCCGGCGGCGCCAGCGCCCACGCCTCCTCCGCCAGCGCCAGCTCCTCCAGGGCGTCGTGGTAGGCGCCCTGTCGGGCATCAGGATAAGGTAGGGTAACCCTACCCTTACGCTCCGCCACTCCCACCTCTGTGACTGGCTTTTGCGCCCGCGCCCGCCCCCGCGCGCCGCCCTGCCGTGCACACACGCGCCGGACAGGGAGTGCAGCAAGACGCATTGCCCTGCTTCCGCGGCACTGCCGCCGGGTCACGCGGACAGGGACGGGGCCGAGGGCGCATGGCAGCACGTTTCCACCTTGCGGCACTGCTGCCTCCTCACGAACAAGTCAGCGGTTAGTCTTGCAGCATGAATATCACACTGCGCCACCTGCTGCAGCGAGCGCTGCGCGCGGTCGTGCAGCGCGAGGCCGGTGACGAGCGCTTCGCGCGCGGCGGGCGCCAGCGCGAGCGCCTGCCCCGCCTGGTTCTCCAGCTCGAAGTGGTACTGCGAGTCGGACCCCAAGCCCCTGCCGTGCGCGCGCGGGCGCGTTAGTAGCAGCCTTGGGCAGTACGGCATACGGCACTTTGCATGCCGACTTGTGAGTCGGTTGCTGGGGGCCGCACCCGGCCGCGCCGCGCTGCGCCATGGCGCGCGCCGCACTGCGGAGCCTGTCCAGGCGCGCCGCTCGCTCCTGCGCACAGTGTGCGGCGTCAGTGTTGTGTGGCGACACTTGAGCGTGAGGACGCATCAGCCTCACACACCTTGTCACTCCCTGAGCCTTTGCCAGCGGGCGTGAACGAAAATGACGCGCAGGTCTACGTGCACATGGTACATAAGGAAATGTATTGTATGTAACGAGATACATACGTGCCTGGTCAGACAGGGACGCGGCCTCGGCTGCAGCCAGGGCGCCGCTGTTGGCTGCAAGCACAAGTATGCGCGCGCCGGGCGCAATGCCACACTCCAGCAGAGTCTTGGTAGCATCCTGCAAGTCTTCATAGGCCGTGTTAGCAAAGGTCGTCTGCTCCTGTCTACACAGCTAAATATGCGAGGCTGCATGCACTCAGAGTTTGGTCATGCGGCACCTGAAGTTCTCGACCTCCGGCGATGAGCTTGACCTGCAGCCCGCACTGTAGCCCTGCGCCACACGTGCCGCAGTGATAAGCTTGCCTGGGCCGGAAAGCCGCCGAACGCACGCCACCACCTGGCACATGCACTTGCGAATGTGGTACTTTACCTGGCTCAGCAGCAACCAGCTGCCTGAGTTCTTGCACAGTGATGCTGAGCGAAGGCACCAGCAGCTGCTGCCGTACCGCCCCAACAAGCTCCAATGCTGCAGAATCAGATGGATGCATTTTGTGCTGTGGGATTCCTATACAGTAACACAGGATTGAATACTTTGGTCACACGATATCGCAGTAGCGCAGGGATTGCTGGGCTTGCCCAGAGCAAAGTAGCCTGTTGCAGTCTGGCCTGTTGCAGTCTGGCCAACCAGTAACCTACTCGGCACCCTAAATGCGTCAGCATAAACTCGAGTTGCAGGATTGCGTAGTACAAGCTGAGGATCCTACGTTGGCAAGGCTGCAGGCGCATCTACTCTTTGATTGCATTGGCATCTACAAGATTTTCTGTTATAGCTGCGTGCGCTGGTAGTCCTGCCTCATGCCTGCCTCAACCTGGCTGCCCCGGGTGCTCGGCATCGTTGGCAGCGGCCAGCTGGGGGCTGGTATTGCACAGGTGGCTGCCGTAAACGGCCTCCAAGTGGTGCTCTGCGATGCTAATGCCAGCGCGCTTTCGCGGGGCGTGGGCGGCATCAAGAGGTGATGCTCTGTCTCTCGCGCGTGTAAACAACCAACGATGTTGAGCCTGGGAAGTTGCTCTTCTTATGCCTTGCGCAGTTTTCCCTGACTCAACGCACCAAAGTGCACGGCACCTCTGAACAGTGCACCTGCACGCGGTGTGCAGGAACCTCGGGAGGCTGGTGGACAAGGGAACGCTGAGCGAAGGAGAGGCAAAGGCTGCAACTGAGCGCATATCCACTTCCTGCGACTTGGACGTGAGCGAGCCCGCAAGTCGGTTGCTGCACCGCACACCCACACACCCGTGCGCACTCTGCACATGGGTCTGTTTCTGATGCGTATCATAAAACTGGGTCACTTGCGCAGGCGCTGAGCAGCTCGGAGTATGTAGTAGAAGCCGTTCCCGAAGACGAGGCGCTGAAGAAGGCGAGCGCCCTGCACGCCTGAGCAGGCTGCGCTTGAACAGTGGCCATGCTCCGTCACTGAGAGGGTGGCTGACTTGAGGATGTGGGAGCGCAGTCAATTTTCCGGCAGCTTGACCAGGCGCGCCCCGCAGCCCACCTTGCTCTGACATCCTGCAGGAGGCTGCAACACTCGTAGCCGCGGTGCCATGTGCAGCTTGCACCAGGTGACGGGAGGTTGGAAGCAAGCAACGCCCCCAACCCCCCTCACCCCCCACCATGTCCACCGTCCTGCGCCAAGACCGCACACCGCCCGCCTTCAGCCTGGGCTATGCAGCCTGGCCGTCGGCGAGCGGGGCATGCCCGAGAGGCCGCTGCGCCTGCACGGACCGCCTGAGCAGGAGCCTGATCTGGACAGGTGGTCAAGCCGGAGGGCATCCTGGCATCCAACACGAGCTCCATCTCCATCACGCGCATTGCGGCCGCCACGCAGCGGCCAGAGCAAGTCGTGCGCGCCCTGTTGCATCACGCTCTCCTCCTGCTCGCATCGGATGCCCCCCATGTCCGTCATGGGCGTGCCGGCTGCCGCATGCCGCTTGGATGCCATGTGGCGCAGTCGGCTTGCGCACTGTCAAGCTCCTTACCGTGTCAGCAGGGAGGCACTTGCCGCCGCGGGCGCCAGGCAGGCTCCACACAGCAGGCGCCGGCGCAACTCCTGTGATGCCCGAGCCCCACAGTGCGTGACAAGGCAAGCCTGCGCGCATGAAAGCAAAGCGATGTTCTGTTCACACGGAGCATGAAGTTGCCGCTCGAGCCAGGCACCCAGCTGTTGCGCTGTGTGCGCGAGCCTGTTGCCTGTGGGGCGCAGGTCGGCATGCACTTCATGAATCCTGTCCCAGGTGCATGGGCCAGCCTTCCCTGTGAAGTGCATCCATCACGTGTCCTGGCGATTCCCGTGCATGCAGGGTTCTGTGCAATGCGGTGCACTGTTGCCTGTGCCCTGCTCCTGCGCCTAGCCCTGCGCGTGCATGTGGGGTGTGCCTCGCCCCTGGCCCATGAGGAGGTAACGGGCTCGCCGCGGGGCGCCGCGGCAGTCATGCCGCTGGTGGAGATCATCCGCGGCATCGCGACCAGCGACGCGGTGCGCGCACAGCATGCGGACGCAATGCTCCCTTAGCTGGCAATGGCTTTTCCTATCTGCACTGGTTGCACTAGGCACTGCGCAGTTGGTTGCACGGCTGTGGCAGCCCCCCTGAAGGCTCCCCACTCCCTTTGGCACTGTGGTTGCCATGTGAGGCGGCAAAACGCTCAGAGCCGCCCCGGGCAATTGCGCGTCCCAGCGCGCGTCCTGCAGGGCCCTGGGCTTCCCTGTGGGGTTTTGGGGGGGCCAAGGGCCTGGCCGAGCACCTGGGCAAGACCGTGAGCCTCTCGCTGGACCGCCCGGGCTTTACTGTGACCCGCGTCCTGCTGTGGGGCTTCCTGTAGGTTTTCGGGGCGACCAAGGGCCTGGCCGAGCACCTGGGCAAGACCGTGAGCCTCTCGCTGGACCGCCCGGGCTTCATCGTGAACCGCATCCTGATGCCCATGATCAACGAAGCCTTCTTCGTGCTGATGGAGGCACGGCCCGCGCCCGCGCCCGCGCCCGCGCCCGCCCGCTCCCGCTTAACTTGTAGCACGTCAACGGCACCCTCGCGCTGCGTGGCGTCCAAAGGCAATGCAATGTGCGCCATGGATCCAGCAGGACGTCATACAGTGCGGTGTAAGTCTGAGTCATGGCCGCCCCGCTTCTCACACTGCGCCTGCTTACCTCTGTGGGGCGGCTGTGTCAAAGTCTCATAGAAAAGCGTGCAATGTCTGCACGCGGGTGTGGATGCCGCTGACGACACCGGCGGCGGCCTGCATCTCAGCAGGCATTGCAGGCCGTTCCGCGCACGCGCGCACAGCATCCACACGCCCCCACACAGTGCCACGCATCAGGGCGGGCAGCACGCGCGCTGCGCGCGCACTCAGGCGCGCCGGGGCCGCGCAGGGCGTCGGCTCCGCCGAGGACATCGACAAGGGCATGGTGCTGGGCACGGCGCACAAGATGGGCCCGCTGCACCTCGCGGACTTCATCGGCGCGCCCCCCCGCGTGCCCGCGCCGCACCCCCTGCGCGTGCTGCCTGAAACCTCCCCCTATCCTAACCCATCAACACATTCCTGTTCAGCCCGGGGCGCGAGCGCGGACAGCCCGCGCTCGCCCGCAGGCTGCGCGACACCGGCATGCGGCTGAGAGCGGGCGTGTGCTGTGCTTGAGGGCAGCCGCCGGGCCTGCCTGTGGGAGCCAGCCGCGGGGCTAGGTCAGGGGGCAGTCTGGGGCTGGGCTGCAGAGGCGCCTGACTGCGGCTGCCGGTCGGCCGCAGGCCTGGACACGTGCCTGTCCATCATGCGCGTGCTGTCGCTGCAGACCGGGGACCCCAAGTACCGGCCCTGCCCGCTGCTGGTGCGCCCCCGCCGTCCGCCCCCTCCGCACAGCGCTGGTCGAGGCTCCCAGCTCCACCGTGTCCCAGGCTTGAGATCGACGGCGGCGCGCGCGGCCACGCCCGGCTCGCTCGCAGCCACCCGCCAGGCATGCTGACCCTGAAACGCCCGAGTGCGTGCTAGCCCGAGCGCGTGTCTGTGTGCACAGCAGACTCGCCGCATGCTTCTCTTCCTCCTCCTTCATTTACGCCTTCTCGTTCACTCGCTCACCGCATGCTTTTTGTCTGTCTTCTTCTCTTTCCCTCATATGCCAGCGGCGGGCGGCCCCAGGTGCAGTACGTGGATGCGGGCTGGCTGGGCAAGAAGGTGTACAAGGGCGTCTACACGTACGCCAAGCCCCTGGACTGACCGGCCGCGCCGGCCGCTCCTGTTGATTCCCCCATGACTTTCCAGGGCTCTGCAGGGTTCCTGCAGCACGCCCAGTCCGTGACTTCCCTTGGGTGTGGTGAAGCAGGCGGTGATGCAGCGTGTCGCCTTAAGCACCGCTCTGCCCAGCCAGTACACTGTTGCTGAGGCTGGCCGGCTGTGCCCGAGCTTTGCCCGCATGACTTGCCGCTAGACCAGCACCTACGTGAGTTCTGCATGGTCCTGACCCTATTATATATCAGAAGGCAGGCGTGTCCGGAGCTCGTAACCTGCATGCATGAGCACCCAAGCGCTCCTGCTACTGCTAGCTGCGCGCAGCACGCCCGCATGCTCGCAGGACGCCTGTACTCTGGCATCTGCGAGACCTGGCGCTGCGCAGCAAGCTCCCCACATATCGCTTGCAAACATGCATGGCTTGCTGATGTCCAACGCCTACATGATGCAAGCCCCAAGCCCTCAGCCGGCGCGGGTGCATCCGCCGCCCAGGCGCCGAGCGCGCTCATGCGCTCGCTCGCAGCGCTTGCGCCTGGATCGACTCCTCCATGAGCTGCCACCCGCACAGGCACTGTCTGCAAATCCAAGCTGTGCACGCTTATGACAGCAAGCATTGTCTTCATCGGCGCATCCTCTAAGCCCGTAAGGGCGGCCTGAGATGCAGCGCTCTGCTGCGTGGCATGTATGTGCTGAGACCGCTGCATGCGCAACGTGCGGACATGGAGGTCTGCGGGTGGCGCAACAGCCCTGCCGGAGCTGATACAGCACAGCAGCTTCATTGAATCTCTGCACATTGCCGTGACGAGTGAGGACGCCCCACAGGGCAGCACGTGCTGCAAGTACAGCAGCGACAGCTGGGGCGCGCCCGCCGGGACGCGCGCGTGTCCTCCTGGACCGCCAGCGCCAGCGCCTCCACGCCCCGCACCGCTGCGAGCAGGCCGGCCACGTCGGCCGGCGCGGCCGCGCGCGCGCGCGCCTTCGCGGCCCCGCCAAAGCCCTCGCAGCGGGCCTCCACGTCTGCAACGCCCCCTGCTGGCCCTTCCCCAGCGGCGGCGGCTGGGTTGCGGGTGACACCCACCGCAGCACAGGCCGAGCCCGGCCGGGCGACGCCCGCCGATGCAGCCTCGCTGGCGGCGCGCCTGGAGCCGCCCGCCGAGGCGATGGGGCCCACAGGGGCTTGGACGGCGACGCGGCCGGCGCCTGCGTGTCTGCGCCGCGGCGGCGCCGGCGCGATGGCGGCGGCGTTGATGGAGCCCCATGATGCGCCGGGACGCGCGGCAGGGCTGACATGCGCTCGCGCCGCCCTGACCCCGGCGGGCAACCCAACCTCGGCGTGCCGGCACTCGTGCCTGCTGCCGGGATGGCCGCTGCGGGCGCGCGCCCGTGCGCCATGCTCGAACAGAGCACCCCCCGCCTCGGGCCAGCCGTCAGCTGGCGCGCCCCGGCCAGCCCTCTCGACGGGAGCTGGGGCCCGCGCCGCAGGGCCCATTCTAGGGCTGGGAGCCCTGCTCAGGGGCTGCATTGCAGGGAAGGCTGCGCTGGCGGGGCTTGCATGGCGCTGCAGCTCCGCCTGCATGGCAGGCAGCCCTCCCCAGCCCTGAGCATCTTCCGGCGGCAGAGCATGCCTACCCTCGGGCTCCCCCGTGACGTTCGCGCGGCCGGTGGCAGCTGCCCAGGCCGGCCGCGGCCCGCAGCGGTAAGTGTGTGGCAGGGCGCCGGGGTCGCGTCCCAGGGTATATGGGTCAGGCCATGCCTGCGCTGGGTGCGCTGGCGCCTGTGCGCGGGGCCTGGCGCGGCAGACCCGCTCCGCGGGCACGCAGCCGTCCGCAAAGAGCAGCACTGACGCGCCCTCCGGGCCTGCGCCGTCGCGCATGGGCTCCTCCCAGGCCGCCGCCGGAGGCACCGGGCGCCCCTGTGCGGTGCCTGACCCTGGCGCTGACCCTGCGCAGGTCGCCGGGTCGCGGCGCGCCTGCGCCAGGCGCTCCAGGGCAGCGCTGCGCCGCGCAGCGCAGCCGTCGGCAGCTGCAGCGCAGGGGAGAGGGTGAGGCAGCATAGGGTTAGGGTTAGCAGTCTGCTGGGCAGCGCTGCCCCCGGTCAGCGCGGCCAGCATCTGGCTCAGCAGGCGCTGCGCGTGCTCGCCGGCAGCGCCGCCCGGCGCGCCGGCGCCGGGGCCGGCCGCCGACGCGGCATGCCGCGCGCGCTTGCAGGGGCTGGTGCGGTGCTGCGCCGCCGCGTCCGGCGGCGGCCAGCTGCGGCGGCACGCCTGGGCCGCATGCCGGAGCTGGGTGTCGGCGACGGCGCCCGTGCCCTGCGGCCGCGTGCAGCGGGTCTCCGACGCGCCCGAACGCTGCGCGTCGGGCTGCGGCCAGCCCCGCCGCCCGCGGCGGCCTTCCCAGCTCGCGGACGGCGCGGGCGGCGAGACAGGCGCTCGAGCGGCTGGGGTCGGGCCGTCGCCTGGGGCCGCGGCCGGGGTGCGAGCTGCAGCCTGGGAGCTGCAGCCCGGGCCAGTCTGCCATGTCCATGCGCAGCAGCCTGCAGTGCGTGACCCGCTCTCAGTCCAAACTCGCCAACATCATGCACAAATCTGAGCTCAAAACTAGCTAACGTCCCGCTCAGAACATGAGCGCGGTAGCCCGCTCGCGAAACGGTGCGCTGCAGGCCCTGGACTGCGCAGCTTTGCCCGCGCCTGGCGAGCCCGGCAGCAAACGCGCCGGGTGCCTGGCAGACATGGTGCTCCTAATGACCCATGCCCACGAGGGCACCGCCCATAGCATGCATGCATCGCCCAGCTGAGCGGCGGCGCTGCGCGCTCCCCCTCCCCCAGCACTTAGCGCAGAGCACCACCAGCAACAGAGTGCCTGGCAGGCGCGCCGCGCCCCGGCCAGCGAGCGGCTCATGCACAGAGCGCTAGCATGGCTGCTGTGAAAAGACAGACATGCGCTGTGTGAGGCGCCGCGGCTGTTCTGCGAGACAGCAGAAGCGCACCGCACGGCCGGCAGCGGGTCAGAGTGAGGCGCGGCTCGCCCGCGCGGCTCCCAGAATGCCTCAGGCGGGGGACCGCTTCCAGGCAGGCCCCCCGCCGCATCAGGGTGCGGCCAAGGCGGGGGGCCGGGCCCTGCCGCGCCGGCGGCCTGCGGCCGCAGGAGCCGCGGCCGCTCCGGGATGATGACGGGGGAAAGCGCCCGCGGCGGCGGCGGGGCCGGCCCTGCGTCAGCGGCCAGCGCGCGTGCCGGGCTCAGCATGCGCCATGAGCTGCGTGCATGACAGCAAGCGAGGAAACGGCATGGTGAGAGCAGGGCGGCCAGGCGGCGAAAAGCCTGGAGGATGCTAGAGGAGAGCCGCTGGTGTGTGAAGTGCAGGCATCCCGGCATTGGCTTGGATTTGGTGCGCGTTTGTCAGGTTGAGAACCTGCGAGGCTGTGGTGTGCGAGTGCCCAGGCACAGCAGGAGGCGCGACCATGCGCACCTCCCATGCCACAGCCGTGGCGGCGGCCGTCGTCGCTGCTGCGCGCGCGCACGCGCGCGCGCTCCCGGCCCCGGCTGCGCTGCCGCAGGCTGCGCGCCAGGCTGCAGCTGCGCCGCCGGCAGCCGCTGCAGCGGCGCTCGCTTCGGCGCCCCCGGTGCTCCCGGCAGTCACAGCATCGGCCCCGCCGCCCGCTCCGGCAGGAAGCGCTGCTGCTGCGCTGCGAGCGTCCCTGACACGCTTCGCAGCCGCCGTTGCCGCGACCGCGCCGGCGCGGCGCCCTGCGTCGGACGCCGCAGGGCGCCGCGCCGCAG
>JAABUV010001583.1_pt1 | contig 32718 bp, 28 predicted proteins | sample 5559971 | NCBI WGS metagenome assembly JAABUV01 (sample SAMN10711881, study PRJNA513362) | rock metagenome | isolation source: Antarctica rocks | place: Antarctica: Victoria Land, Knobhead nord | collected 2015-12-19
TCAAACCCACCCACACACACCAGACTACCACCACACAAACATATCACCCACGCGGGGTGGAGCAGCCCGGTAGCTCGTCAGGCTCATAACCTGAAGGTCACAGGTTCAAATCCTGTCCCCGCAACCAGAATCGGCCGTATCAACCCAATCATCATGTCAATGATGAGCGGGTTCTGCATGTTCTACTGGCGAAATCGTCCGCGCTCATGTCTTGCAGTATTGCATTTGTTTTGTAGTTGCGATGTCCAGTCATTATTTGTCTTCCGCCTCGTCGTTGGCCAACACCGCAGATGCCGGTGCGACCAATTGCCAGGGCACTCCTATTACCGCAATTCCTGTACCACCATGGCGCAGTAGCATCGTATGCAGCCATCGTTCCCGTCGGGTGTGCAGCAGCGTCTCCCACCAGTGCCCCAGCACGAGTTGCGGCAGCACCACCGCCACCGCGCGTCCGGGCTGAGCGCGCCTCAGCTCCGCGACCGTACGCAGCAACGGGCCGAGCACGCTGCGGTAGGGCGAGACTTCCACCAGCAGCCGCGGCACGGGCAGCCCGGCCGCACGGGCAGGCTCGCCAACGCAGCGTGCCCACTGCTCGCGGATATGCGTCTCATGATGTTCAGCGTCCGGGCCATCCAAGTCGGTGCAGTGCAGCGCGACGATGTCGGACGATAGCCGCAGCGCGTAGCCTACGGCGTTGCGGCTGACGCTGTCCCAGCGGCTCACCGGGATCACCACGAGCGGCGGGGCGTGCTCGCGCAGGTCCATCCGCGCGGACTCGTCAGCCAGCAACAGCCGGTCGAGGTCGTCGTAGTAGCGCCGCACCAGCCGCAGCATCGCCAGCGTGCATGGGATCACCACAACCGTGATCCAGGCGCCCTCGACGAACTTGGCCACCAGAATGATCGCCAGCGCGGATGCCGTGGCCAGGGCGCCGATCCCGTTGATGCCGAGGCGCAGCCGGTTGCCACGTCCCGAACCGGCACGGCGCCAGTGCTGCGCCATGCCGATCTGCGACAGGGTGAAGGAGAGGAATGCGCCGACCGCGAACAGCGGGATCAACCTGTCGGTGATGCCGTCGAACGCTAGGATCAGAAGTCTGGCGCCGGCAGCCAGGAACAGGATGCCCGCGGTGTAGACCAGGCGTCGGCCCGACACGGCGAACATCTTCGGCAGGAAGCCGTCGTGCGCGACTTGGCGGCACAGGCGCGGGAAGCCCACGAAGCTGGTGTTGGCCGACAGGCTTAGCACCGCGAGCACGCTGGCGATGGTAACGTCGTAGAGCCAGCCGCGACCGGCCACCGCGGCCGCGAGCTGCGACAGCACGCTCTGGTAGCCCGGCTTCGTCTGGTCCATCGCCATGACGGCGTAGCTTTGCGCCAGGTCGGCGATGCCGAGCAGCAGCACGCCCAGCACTACGACGATCGCCGTGAGCGTGCGGTGCGCGTGGCGGGCGCGCGGCTCGCGAAACGCGCTCACCCCGTTGCTCACCGCCTCCACGCCGGTCATCGCGGTGCAGCCGGCGGCGAACGCGCGCAGCAGCAGCCACAGCGTGAGCGTCCCGGTGCCGGCGGCGATCGGCGGCGGCGCCACCACTGGCACAGGGTGGCCGCCCCGGGCCTGCCAAGTGCCAAGCGCGAGGATCGTGCACAGGCTGGCAACGAACAGGTAGGTGGGCAGCGCGAAGGCCAGGCCGCTCTCGCGGGTGCCGCGCAGGTTCACCAATGTCACCGCGGTCAGCACCACGAGGCACAGCGGCAGGGTCCAGGGCTGCAGCGACGGCACCGCCGAGGTGAGCGCGCCGATGCCGGCCGAGATGCCCACCGCGACGTTGAGCATGTAATCCACCATCAGCGCAGCGGCGGCGAGCAGCCCGGCGTTCGTGCCGATGTTCTCCGCCGCCACGGTGTAGGAGCCGCCGCTGCTCGGGTAGGCGGTGATGGTCTGCCAGTACGACAGGAACAGCATCGCCAGCAGCGCCAGGATCACCCAGGTGATCGGCCCGATCGCGCCCAACCCCGCGGCCCCCAGCGGCGCCAGGATGGTCAGCGCCGCCTCCGGGCCGTAGGCGGCCGAACCCAGCCCGTCGAGGCCCATCGCCGGCAGGCCCTCGAATACGCCGATCCGGCGCTGCTTGCCCTCGCGGTTGGCCAGGGCACGGCCGAGCAGCAGCTTGGTCAGGGTCATGCCATGCATCTCCCGGGTCCGGGTTCATTGGGCGAAGGACGGTGTTCCCCGGCAGGGGGCAGGATGCAAGAGGCGAACTTCTACAAGAAAGGCAAACAAGGCTGGGCTCTCCCTCCGCTGCCCATTCCAACGGCCCAAGCGGGCTGTCGGAACCTTTGGGCAGCTCCGCCCAGACCCGCCAAAGGCCACGGCCTCTGGCACTGATTTACTGAAGCAGGTGGATTCCAAAGGCGAGCCTTTGGCGGAGTTTGAGGCAGAGCCTCAACCTTGCCTCGCCTTGCCTTGCAAGCCCGACTTCCCTGTTCCCGCCCCGTGACCACCTGCGCAGGTCCGGTGTCCATCGCGCAGGTGACGCGTCGGGCGTGCTGCGCTAAGACGCGCGATCCCTGGAGGCTGATGCCGTGAATTATGCTACCCCGCATGGCGCCAACTCGCTCCGCTCCGGCCCGGACGGCCGTGGCCGGTTCGGCGAGTTCGGCGGGCGCTTCGTCGCAGAGACCCTGATGCCGCTGGTGCTCGACGTGGAGCGCGCCTGGGAGGCGGCGAAGGCGGACCCCGCCTATGCGGCGGAGGTTACGCGGCTAGCGACGCACTACGTCGGCCGCCCCAGCCCGATGTGGTTCGCCGAGCGCCTGACGAAGCAGTTCGGCGGCGCGAAGATCTACTTCAAGCGCGAGGAGCTGAACCACACCGGCAGCCACAAGATTAACAACTGTGTCGGCCAGATCCTGCTGGCGCAGCGCATGGGCAAGACGCGCATCATCGCGGAGACCGGCGCCGGCCAGCACGGCGTGGCGACGGCGACCGTGTGCGCGCTGTTCGGGCTGCCCTGCGTGGTGTTCATGGGTGCGACCGACGTGGAGCGGCAGAAGCCCAACGTGTTCCGCATGAAGCTGCTCGGCGCGGAGGTGCGCGCGGTGACCTCGGGTGCCGGCACGCTGAAGGACGCGATGAACGAGGCGATGCGCGACTGGGTCGCCAACGTCGACGACACCTACTACCTGATCGGCACCGTGGCGGGGCCGCATCCCTATCCCGCGATGGTGCGCGACCTGCAGTCGGTGATCGGCGAGGAGAGCCGCGCGCAGATGCTGGAGATGGAGGGCAGGCTGCCGGACGCGATCGTGGCGTCGGTGGGCGGCGGGTCCAACGCCATGGGCATCTTCCACGCGTTCCTCGACGACCCGGACGTGCGGCTGATCGGGGTGGAGGCGGCAGGTGAGGGGCTGGACACGAAGCACCACGCCGCCAGCCTGAACCGCGGGCGGCCTGGGGTGCTGCACGGCAACCGCACCTACCTGTTGCAGGATGGGGACGGGCAGATCACCGAGGCGCACTCGATCAGCGCCGGGCTGGACTACCCGGGGATCGGGCCGGAGCACTCCTGGCTGCACGAGATCGGGCGCGCCGAGTACGTGGGCGTCACCGACGACGAGGCGCTGGCGGCGTTCCAGGTGTGCACGCGCGCGGAGGGGATCATCCCGGCGCTGGAGTGCGCGCACGCGCTGGCGGCGGTGGAGCGGGTCGCGCGGTCGATGCGGCCGGACCAGGTCGTGCTGATGAACCTCTCGGGGCGGGGCGACAAGGACATCTTCACGGTGGCCGAGCACCTGGGAGTGCAGATGTGAGGCAGGCAAGCAAGGCCAGGGGCTCTGCCCCTGGACTCCGCCAAAGGCTCGCCTTTGAAAACCCTTACTTAAGGAAAGCCGGTCCAGGGAGGCTCCCCCTGGCGGGTCCCCGCTTCCAGGCAATGGGGCAGAGCCCTGGCCTTGCTTGCCTGCTTAGGTCGCCATCGTGAGCCGCATCGCCGCGCGGTTCGCCGCCCTGGCGCGGGAGGGCCGTGCCGGCTTGGTGACGTTCCTGGAGTCCCACGACCCGGACGTGGCGAGCAGCGCCGAGATCCTGCGCGGCCTGCCGGGGGCGGGAGCGGACCTGATCGAGTTGGGGATGCCGTTCACCGACCCGATGGCGGACGGGCCTACGGTGCAGGCGGCTGGGCTGCGCGGGCTGGCGGCAGGCGCCACGGTGGCGGGGACGCTGAAGCTGGTGCGGGGGTTTCGCGACGGCGACGCGCAGACGCCGGTGGTGCTGATGGGCTACCTCAACCCGGTGCTGGCGTATGGCACGCAGCGGTTCTGCGTGGACGCGGCGGCAGCGGGAGTGGACGGGTTGATCCTGGTGGACCTGCCGACCGAGGAGGCGGACCTGCTGGCGCTCGACGCGGAGGCGAACGGGCTCGATATCATCCGTCTCGTGGCGCCGACCACGGACGAGGAGCGGCTGCCCGTGGTGCTGCAACAAAGCTCGGGGTTCGTGTACTACGTCAGCATCACCGGGATCACCGGGACGCGCAGCGCCTCGACCTCGGACTTGGTGGCGGCGCTGCCGCGCATCCGGGCGGCGACGGCGCTGCCGATCGCGATCGGCTTCGGCGTGCGCACGCCGGAGCAGGCGGCGGCGGCGGCGCGGGTGGCGGACGCGGCGGTGGTGGGCTCGGCGCTGTGCGACACGCTGGCGGCGAGCCTGGACGGCGAGGGTCGGGCCGGGCCGGAGACAGTGGCGCGGGTGCTCGACCAGGTGCGCGCGCTGGCAAAAGGCGTGCGCGGCGCGCGGCTGGGCCGGGCGGCATGACGAGGACCGGCGTGACGGGGATGGTGGCGTGAGCGGGGCGGTCCGGGGCGTGCGGGGCGCGCGGGGATGAGCTGGCTTACGGAGTATGTCAGGCCGCGAATCCGCACCCTGCTCGGGCGGCGCGAGGTGCCGGACAATCTGTGGACGCAGTGCCCGGCCTGCGAGCAGGTGGTGTCCACCAAGGAGCTGGAGGCCAGCCTCAAGGTGTGCCCGAACTGCGGGCACCACATGCGCGGCACCGCGCAGGAGCGGCTGGCCTGGACCTTCGACCTCGCGCCCGGCGGCGCGAGGGTTGATGCCGCGCTCGCGGACGGGGCGCGGCAGGAGCGCGCGGAGGCGAGCTTCACCCGCATCGAGCTGCCGCGCGCGCCGGTCGACCCGCTGGGGTTCCGCGACCAGAAGCGCTACGTCGACCGCCTGCGCGATGCGCGGGCGCGGACCGGGCTCGATGATGCGCTGGTGGTGGCGCATGGCACGATCGGCGGGCATCGCTGCGTGGTCGCGGCGATGGCGTTCGAGTTCATGGCAGGGTCGATGGGAGCCGCGGTGGGCGAGGGCATCGTGGCGGCGGCCCGGCTCGCGGTGCTGCAGGCGTCGCCGCTGATCGTGTTCACCGCGTCGGGCGGCGCGCGGATGCAGGAGGGCGCCATCAGCCTGATGCAGATGCCGCGCACCACGATCGCGACCCGCATGGTCAAGGAGGCGGGGCTGCCGTTCCTGGTGGTGCTCACCGACCCGACCACGGGCGGTGTCACGGCGAGTTTTGCGATGCTGGGCGACATCGCCATTGCCGAGCCGGGCGCACTGATCGGCTTCGCGGGCGCCCGGGTGATCGAGCAGACGGTGCGCGAGACGCTGCCGGAGGGATTCCAGCGCGCGGAGTACCTGCACGGGCATGGCATCGTCGACATGGTGGTGCATCGCGGCGAGATGCGCGCCACCCTGGCACGGTTGATCGGGCTGCTGCGCCGGGTGCCGGAGGCCGTACGCCCTGTTGCCGAGCCTGCGGTTGGGTCCGGTGTGGTGCCGGATGTCGCTGCCGTGCCGGATGCGCCGCCGGCCGAGGCCGTCGACGCCGTGGCTGACGCGCCGTGACGTCCAGGCGGGGCAGGGCGGGGCGGTGAGCCGCGCCGAGGCGGTGATCGAGCGGCTGCACGGCTTGTATCCGAAGCTGATCGACCTCAGCCTGGAGCGGCTGGAAGCGCTGCTGGCAAAGCTCGGGCATCCGGAGCGCCGACTGCCGCCGGTGATCCACGTCGCCGGCACCAACGGCAAGGGCAGCACCTGCGCCTTCCTGCGCGCGATCGGCGAGCAGGCCGGGCTGCGGGTGCACGTCTACACCTCGCCGCACCTGGTCCACTTTCGCGAGCGCATCCGCCTCGCCGGCGAGCTGGTCAGCGACGAGGCGCTGTCGGCGGTGATCGAGGAGGTCGCGGCGGTCAACGACGGCGCAGCGATCACCGTGTTCGAGGTCCTGGTCGCCGCCAGCTTCGAGCTGTTCGCCCGCGTGCCGGCCGATCTGTGCGTGCTTGAGGTCGGACTCGGCGGGCGCGCGGACGCCACCAACGTGGTCCCGCCGCCGGCGGTATGCGCGATCACGTCGATCTCGCTCGACCACCAGGATTTCCTCGGCGACACGCTGGCGCTGATCGCGCGCGAGAAGGCCGGCATCGTGAAGCCGGGCAGCCCGGTGGTGGTCGGCGAGCAGCCCGAGGCGGTGCGGGGCGTGCTGCTGAGCCATGCGGCGTCGGTAGGCGCGCCGGTGCTGCTGCGGGGGCGGGACTGGGACGTGGCGTGGGCGGCGGGCGGCGGCGTGGGCGGGGCGCTGCGCTACACCGACGCCGCGGGGGCGCTGGCGCTGCCGGCGCCGTCGCTGCTGGGCGCGCACCAGCTCGACAACGCGGGCATCGCGCTGGCCGCCGCGCGTGCGTCCGGGCTGGTGCCCGACGCGGCGCTGTCCGGCATCGCGCGGGCGGAGTGGCCGGGGCGGATGCAGCATCTGCACGGTCGGCTGGCCGCGTCGCTGCCGGGCGGCTGGGAGCTGTGGCTCGACGGGGCGCACAACGAGGGGGCGGGGCGGGCGCTGGCGGAGCACCTGGCGTCGTGGTCCGACCGGCCGCTGCACCTGGTCGTCGGCATGAAGCAGGCCAAGGACGCCGGGGCGTTCCTGCGCCCGCTGCTGCCGCTCGCGGCGAGCGTGCACGCGGTCTGCGAGCTTGGGCAGTACCTCGGGCTGTCGGTCGAGGCGGTGGTCGCGGCGTCCGGCGGCGTGGCGCGGCCGGGGCCGACAGTGGCGGACGCGCTGCGGGCGATCGCGGCGCAGGCGTCGGGGGTGGGGCGGGTGCTGATCTGCGGGTCGCTCTACCTCGCCGGCGAGGTGCTGAAGGCGGACGGCTGAGGTGCCGGCGAAGCAAGCAAGGCTGGGCTCTCCCTCCGCTGCCCATTCCAACGGCCCAAGCGGGCCGTCGGAACCTTTGAGCAGCTCCGCCCAGACCCGCCAAAGGCCCCCTCCTTCAAGCATGGGGCCTCTGGACACCGATTTACTGAAGTATCGGATTCCAAAGGCGAGCCTTTGGCGGGGTCCAGGGGCAGAGCCTCTGGCCTTCCTGTCTTCTGCCGCATGATCGACAAGCTGGAGCTGATCCTCGCCCTGGCCCGCGAGCGGCATTTCAGCCGTGCCGCCGAGTCCATCGGCATCACCCAGCCCACGCTGTCCGCCGGCCTGCGCCAACTCGAGGACCAGCTCGGCATCCTGATCGTCGAGCGCGACTCGCGGTTCCGCGGCTTCACGCCGGAGGGCGAGCGGGTGCTCGGCTGGGCGCGGCGCATCGTCGCCGACACCCGGGCGATGCGCCAGGAGATCGAGGCGCACCGCCGCGACGTCGCGGGGCACCTGCGCCTGGCGGTGATCCCGACCGCGGTGCCCGGCGTGGCGCTGCTCACCGCGCCGATGCTGCGGCGCCACCCCGCGCTGCGCTTCACTGTGCTGTCGCGCCCCTCGATCCGGGTGCTGGAGCTGATGGAGAACCTCGAGGTCGACGCCGGCGTGACCTACCTCGACGCGGACACGCTGCGCCGGGTGGCCTCGGTGCCGCTGTACCGGGAGCACTTCCACCTGGTGACGGCAGCGGGCGGGCCGTTCGCGGGGCGCGACAGCGTGACCTGGGCGGAGGCGAGGGGGCTGGCGCTGTGCCTGCTGACGCAGGACATGCAGAACCGACGCATCCTGGACCGGCTGCTGAGCCAGGCGGGGGGCACGCCGACGGCGCGGCTGGAGTCCGACTCGGTGCTGGCGCTGCTGGCCCACGTGCGCGGCGGGGGCTGGGCCAGCGTGCTGCCCGGCGCGGTGGTGCGGGCGATGGCGGGCGGCTCGCCGGTGGCGGGGCAGGACGGCAGCGAGGCGTTGCGCGCGGCGGGGTTGTGCTCGGTGCCGCTGAGCGAGCCGGACACCTCGTTCGAGGTCGGCCTGGTGGTGCCGCGCCGCGAGACGCTGCCGCTGCTCACGCTGGCCCTCGTGGCGGAGGCGAGATCGCTGGCACAGGGCTGAGACGTGGCTTGGCCGGCAGGCAAGCAAGGTTGAGGCTCCGCCTCAAACTCCGCCAAAGGCTCGCCTTTGGAATCCATTTCTTAAGTAAAGCCGGTCCAGGGGCCGCTCGCCCCTGGCGGGTCTGGGCAGAGCCCAGCCTTGCTTGCTTCCGTGTTCGGTCCGTCAGCCGACTCCATGCGGGTCGCTGCTTCGGACGTGAGGGCGCGCCGAACTTTCGCCACAGGTTCGGTTTCATATGACGCGCGGAGATCCTCTCCGTATTTCGATGGAGGCGACGATGAAGTTCACCAACCTGATGCGTGCCGGTGCCGCCGCGTTCGTCCTCGTGGCGGGTCCGATCGCGGCCCTCGCCCAGGATGCCACGCCGTCGCCGAAGGGCGGCACAATGAAGGGCGCCGTGGTCGGCGGCGTCGCCGGGCACATGATGGGCGGCCACACCAAGACCGGGGCTGCGGTCGGGGCGATGGCGGGCCACCACGAGAAGGCGAAGTCCGAGGCCAGCATCAGCCAGGGCAAGCAGCCCTGACGCCGGCGCGGCGCGGGTACCGTCCCGCGCCGTTCGCAACGCCAGCCCGCAAGCAGGGCCAGGATCCCGCCTCACTGACTACTCACCAGGACCAGGCCTTTCGGGCCGGCACGGGCGCCAGGCAACACGCCGGGTGGGGTGCGTGGCCAACGCTTCCGACGCACCGGCCTGAACGATAGACTTGTTCTATCGCAGCATAGATCGATCGCGTTGTTGATAAGGCCGTTTCGTGCCCATATCCGGTGTCTGACCAGGGATGGACGCCAAAAATGCCGAACGAGGAAGGCTGGGACGCGGCGCGCGCGGACGGGATCATCGAGCGCCATCGCGAGATGCCCGGCGCGATGCTGCCGTTGCTGCACGCCCTGCAGCACGAGTTCGGCTATGTCCCCAAACAGGCGGTCCAGCCGATCGCGCATGCGCTGAATGTCAGCCGCGCCGAAGTGCACGGCGTCATCAGCTTCTACCATGATTTCCGCACAGAGAAGCCGGCGCGCCGCGTGCTCAAGCTGTGCCGCGCCGAGTCGTGCCAGTCGCGCGGCAGCGACGCGCTCGCCGACCAGGCGGAGCGCAGGCTTGGCGTGGCGATGGGCGAGGCGACGCCGGACGGCGCGGTGTCGCTGGAGGCGGTGTACTGCCTCGGGCTGTGCTCGCTGTCGCCGTCGGCGATGCTGGACGGCCGCATCCACGCCCGGCTCAACCCCGCGCGCCTCGACGCGCTGATCGAGGAGGCCCGTTCATGAGCGAGGCCAGCGCCGCTGACATCCTTACGCTCTACGTGCCGCGCGACTCCGCCGCCCTCGCGGTGGGCGCGGACGACGTCGCAGCCGCGATCGCCAGCGCGGCGCAGCGGGCCGGACGGCCGTTCCGGCTGGTGCGCAACGGCTCGCGCGGGATGCACTGGCTGGAGCCGCTGGTCGAAGTCGCGACGCCGGCCGGGCGCGTGGGCTACGGCGGCGTCACGGCGGAGGACGTGCCCTCGCTGATGGCGGCGATCCTGGGCGGCACGTCGCATATGCTCGACGTGGGGCTCGTCGAGGAGATCCCGTTCCTGGCGCGACAGCAGCGCCTGACCTTCAGGCGCTGCGGCATCACCGATCCGCTGTCGATCGAGGACTACTGCACGCATGGCGGCTACCAGGGCCTCGCGAGGTCGCTGGAGATCGGGGCGGCGGACACCATCGAGCAGGTGCTTAGGTCCGGGCTGCGCGGCCGCGGCGGCGCGGGCTTCCCCACGGGCATCAAGTGGCGCGGCGCCGCGATGGCCAAGGCGGACCAGCGCTATGTCGTGTGCAATGCCGACGAGGGCGACAGCGGCACCTTCGCCGACCGCATGGTCATGGAGGGCGATCCGTTCTGCCTGATCGAGGGCATGACCATCGCCGGGCTGGCGATCGATGCGACGATCGGCATGGTCTACATTCGCTCCGAGTATCCGCACGCCATCGAGATGCTGCAGGCCGCGATCGACACCGCGTATCGCGAGCGCCTTCTGGGCGAAGACATCGTCGGCGCGGACGGCGTCGGCACCGGGCGGCGCTTCGACCTGGAGATCCGGGTGGGCGCGGGCGCTTACGTGTGCGGCGAGGAGACGTCGCTGCTGGAGAGCATCGAGGGCAAGCGCGGCCAGGTGCGCGCCAAGCCGCCGCTGCCGGTGCACGAGGGGCTGTGGGGCAAGCCCACGGTGATCAACAACCTCGTCACCCTGGCCAGCGTGCCGGTGATCCTGTCAGAGGGCGCGGAGGCCTACCGCGACTTCGGCATGGGCCGTTCGCGCGGCACCATGCCGATCCAGCTCGCCGGTAACCTGAAGTTCACGGGCCTTTTCGAGACGGCGTTCGGCATCACTCTAGGCGAGCTGGTCGACGATGTCGGCGGCGGCACCGCGTCCGGGCGCGAGGTTCGAGCGGTGCAGTGCGGCGGGCCGCTCGGCGCGTATTTCCCGCGCGCGCTGTTCGACACGCCGTTCGACTACGAGGCGTTCGCGGGGCGCGACGGGCTGATCGGGCACGGCGGCATCGTGGTGTTCGACGACAGCGTGGACATGCTCAAGCAGGCGCGCTTCGCGATGGAGTTCTGCGCGATCGAGAGCTGCTCCAAGTGCACGCCGTGCCGCATCGGCTCGACCCGCGGCGTGGAGACGTTGGACAAGGTGGCGCGCGGAGAAAACGTCGCGGCCAACCTCGTGCTGGTCCATGACCTCTGCGAGACGATGAAATACGGCTCGCTGTGCGCGCTCGGCGGTTTTGCCCCGTATCCGGTGCAGAGCGCGATGAACCACTTCCCCGAGGATTTCGCCCCCGCGCCGCTGCGCGTCGCGGCCGAATAGGAACAGCACCATGGGTCTGATCCAGGAAATCGACTACGGCACCAAGAAGCCGGACAGCAACGTGCTCGTCACGGTGACAATCGACGGGCAGAAGGTGCAGGTCGCGGAGGGCACCTCGATCATGCGCGCGGCGATGGAGGCGGGCATCCAGGTGCCCAAGCTCTGCGCGTCCGACATGCTCGACAGCTTCGGCTCCTGCCGCGTGTGCCTGGTCGAGGTCGAGGGCCGCAATGGCCTGCCGGCGTCGTGCACCACGCCTGTCGCCAACGACATGGTCGTGCGCACCCAGACGGAGCGCCTCAAGGCGGTGCGCAAAGGGGTGATGGAGCTCTACATCTCCGACCACCCGCTGAACTGCCTGACCTGCTCGGCCAACGGCGACTGCGAGCTGCAGGACGTCGCCGGCGCGGTCGGCCTGCGCGAGGTGCGCTACGGCTACGACGGCGCGAACCACATCGAGTCCGTCAAGGACGAGAGCAACCCATACTTCACCTACGACCCGTCCAAGTGCATCGTCTGCTCGCGCTGCGTGCGGGCCTGCGAGGAGGTGCAGGGCACCTTCGCGCTGACCATCGAGGGCCGCGGCTTCGACAGCCGGGTCTCGGCCAGCGCCCACGAGGCGTTCATGGACTCAGAGTGCGTGAGCTGCGGCGCCTGCGTGCAGGCCTGCCCAACGGCGACGCTGAACGAGAAATCTGTGATCTCGATCGGCACGCCGGAGCATTCCGTGGTCACGACCTGCGCTTATTGCGGGGTGGGGTGCACCTTCAAGGCGGAGATGCGCGGCGAGGAGGTCGTGCGCATGGTTCCCTACAAGGACGGCAAGGCCAACCACGGGCATAGCTGCGTCAAGGGGCGCTTCGCCTGGGGCTACACCACGCATCGCGAGCGCATCACCACGCCGATGATCCGCGAGAAGATCACTGACCCGTGGCGGGAGTGCACCTGGCAGGAGGCGCTCGACCGCGCTGCCGGCGAGTTCAAGCGCATCCAGTCCGAGTATGGTCGCGGCTCGATCGGTGGCATCTCGTCCTCGCGCTGCACCAACGAGGAGACCTTCCTGGTCGCCAAGCTGGTCCGCACCGCGTTCGGCAACAACAACATCGACACCTGCGCCCGGGTCTGCCACTCGCCGACCGGCTATGGGCTGATGACCACGCTCGGCACCTCCGCCGGCACCCAGGACTTTGATACCGTCGACCACACCGACGTGATGATGGTGATCGGCGCCAACCCGACCGACGGGCATCCGGTGTTTGCCAGCCACATGAAGGCGCGGCTGCGCAAGGGCGCCAAGCTGATCGTCATCGATCCGCGCAAGACCGACCTGGTGCGCAGCCCGCACATCGAGGCGGACTTCCACCTGCCGCTGCGGCCCGGCACCAACGTCGCCGTCCTGACCTCGATCGCCCACGTCATCGTCACCGAGGGCCTGGTCAACGAGGTGTTCGTGCGCGCCACCTGCGAGTGGGACGCCTTCGAGGAGTGGGTCGAGTTCGCCCGCGACCCGCGCCACAGCCCGGAGATCGTGGGCGAGATGGCTGGCGTTGACCCGGAGCAGATCCGCGGCGCCGCCCGCCTGTACGCGTCGGGCGCCAACGCGGCGATCTACTATGGGCTCGGCGTCACCGAGCACAGCCAGGGCTCGACCACGGTGATGGCGATCGCCAACCTGGCGATGGCGACCGGCAACCTCGGGCGACCGGGAGTTGGCGTGAACCCGCTCCGCGGTCAGAACAACGTGCAGGGCGCCTGCGACATGGGCAGCTTCCCGCACGAGCTGTCGGGCTACCGCCACGTCTCGGACGACACGACGCGCGCGCTGCACGAGGCGGCCTGGGGCGTGGTGATCGACCCGGAGCCCGGCCTGCGCATCCCCAACATGTTTGACGCGGCGGTCAGCGGCACCTTCAAGGGCCTCTACGTGCAGGGCGAGGACATCGTGCAGTCCGACCCCGACACGCACCACGTCACCCGCGGCCTGGAGGCGATGGAGTGCATCGTCGTGCAGGACCTGTTCCTCAACGAGACCGCGAACTATGCCCACGTATTCCTGCCCGGCTCGACCTTCCTGGAGAAGGACGGCACCTTCACCAACGCCGAGCGCCGCATCCAGCGGGTGCGCAAGGTGATGACGCCGCGCAACGGCGGCATGGCGGACTGGCAGATCACGGTGGCGCTGGCCCGCGCGCTGGGCACGCCGATGGAGTACAGCCATCCGTCCGAGATCATGGACGAGGTCGCCCGCCTCACGCCGACCTTCGCCGGCGTGTCGTACGCCAAGCTCGACGCGCTGGGCTCGATCCAGTGGCCGTGCAACGACGCGGCGCCGGAGGGCACGCCGATCATGCACGTCGGCGGCTTCGTGCGCGGCCAGGGGCGGTTCGTGACCACCGAGTACATCCCGACCGAGGAGCGCTCGAACCGCCGCTTCCCGCTGCTGCTCACCACGGGGCGCATTCTCAGCCAGTACAACGTCGGTGCGCAGACGCGGCGCACCGAGAACTCCGTGTGGCACGAGGAGGACCGGCTGGAGATCCATCCGTCCGATGCGCTGGAGCGCGGCGTGCGTGACGGCGACTTCGTGCGCATCCAAAGCCGGGCGGGCGAGACCTCGCTGCGGGCGCTGATCACCGAGCGGGTAGCGCCGGGCGTGGTGTACACCACGTTCCACCATCCGACGACGCAGGCCAACGTCATCACTACCGACTTCTCGGACTGGGCGACGAACTGCCCCGAGTACAAGGTGACTGCGGTGCAGATCACCCCGTCCAACGGGCCGTCGGAGTGGCAGCAGCGCTACGAGGCCCATGCCCGGGAGAGCCGCCGCGTCGAGCGCGCGGTGCCGGCGGCGGAGTGACGCCGCGATGATGGACACGACCCGGCTGGCGGCGATGGCCAACCAGATCGCCAGCTTCTTCGCGACCCAGCGCGGCGAGTCGGGCGCGCTGGAGGTGGCCGACCACCTGCGCAAGTTCTGGGAGCCCAGGATGCGGGCCGACCTGATGTCGCGGGTGGACTCCGACGGCGCGGATGCCGCCGGGCTGTCGCCGATGGCGGCCGCGGCGATCGAGGAACTGCGCCGCGCGCCCAGCGCCACCGCCCTGCCGGAGGGCGCGGTCGGCGACGGGGCGGACCGGCCGCCGCTCGGCAACGGCACGGTCTCGGACGACTCGGCGCCGGACGGTCATGCGCACTGAGTCTGCCGAGGGTGTCGGCAAGGAAGGTTAAGGCTCTGCCTCAAACTCCGCCAAAGGCAGGCCTTTGGAATCCATTTCTCAAGTAAAGCCGGTCCAGGGGCGGCTCGCCCCTGGCGGGTCTGGGCAGAGCCCGGCCTTGCTTGCCTCACTCCGCCGGCTGCCCCTCCGCTGCCGGCGGCACCCGCCGCCGCCTGAACCCCCGCCCGAGCAGCCCTGCCAGGTCGTCCATCGCCACGTAGAACGACGGCACGAACACCAGCGACAGCATCGTCGAGACGATCAGCCCGCCGATCACCCCGATCGCCATCGGCGCGCGGAACTCGCCGCCGTCGCCGACGCCGAACGCGCTGGGCAGCATCCCGGCGACCATCGCCACCGTGGTCATCACGATCGGCCGTGCCCGCTTCGACCCGGCCTCGAGCAGCGCGGTGCGGCGCGAGGCGCCCTGGGCGCGGGCCTCGATGGCGAAGTCCACCAGCATGATGGCGTTCTTGGTGACGATGCCGATCAGCATCAGGATGCCGATGATCACCGGCATGCTGATCGGGTTGCCAGTGACCAGCAGGGCGAGGATCACGCCGCCGAGCGAGAGCGGCAGCGACAGCAGGATGGTAATCGGCTGCGCCAGGCCGCCGAACAGCAGCACCAGCACGGCCAGCACCAGCAGCAGGCCGACGCCGATCGCCTGGCCGAAACCGGCGAAGACCTCGCCCATGATCTCGGCGTCGCCGCCGTTCTGGATGCGCACGCCGGCGGGCAGCGACCGTGCCGCGGGAAGCTGCGTGACCTGCGCCAGGGCGGCGCCGAGCGGGATGCCGGGGGCAAGGTCGGCGCCGAGCACCACGCGGCGCTCGCGGTCGTAGCGCTCGATCGAGGACGGGCCCTGGCCGAAGCCGATCTGCGCCACCGAGAGCAGCGGCACGGCAGTGCCGGTGGCGCCCTCGACGCTGAGCGCCTCCAGGGCGCGCACCTGGCCGCGGGTGGCGCGCGCCACCTCCACGCGGATCGGGATCAGGCGGTCGCCGGTCCTGAACTTGGGCAGCAGGGCGGCGATGTCGCCCAGGGTGGCGACGCGTACCGCATCGGCGATCGCCTGGGTGGAGACGCCGAAGCGAGCCGCCTCGTCGCCGCGCGGCACCACGCGCAGCTCGGGGCGGTCGAGCCCGGCGTTGGCGGCGACGTTGGAGAAGCCCGGCAGCCTGCGCATCGCGCTCTCCAGGCCTGCGACGGCCTGGTCAAGGGGGGCTGCCTCGCGCGACAGCAGGCTGATGGAGAGCTGGCGCTCGCCGCGGTCGTTCACGTACCAGCCGCGCAGGTCGGGCACCGCTGCGAGACGGGCGCTTAGCTCGGTCTCGATCTGCTTCTGGGTGCGGGCGCGGTCGGACTTCGGCACCAGGCGGACGACCATGTTGGCCTTGCGCACGTCGTTGCCCTCGCCGGTGGGGGTCTGGCCGCCGACGACGTAGACGCCGTCCACACCGGCCATGCCGTGGAAGGCGCGGACCACGGCGTCGGTGCGCGCCTCGGTGTCCTCCAGCGTCGAGCCGGGCGGCAGCTCCAGGGACAGCACGACGCGGCTGTCGTCGTTGGCGGGGATGAAGTCCGACGGCAGCGTCGTGGTCGACCACAGCGACACGGCGAACAGCATGAGGCCGACCACCAGCGTGATGTACGGCCGCGCCAGGGTCGCACGCAGCAGCCGGGCGTAGCCGCGCATCACCGGCCCATCGCGGCTCGTCTCGGCAGGGTGCGCGCGCAGCAGGTGCGCGGCCAGCAGCGGCGTCAGCAGCCGCGCCACCAGCAGCGAGGCCAGCACAGCGGCCGCGATGGTCAGGCCGAACTGCTTGAAGTACTGCCCGGCGATGCCGCCCATGAAGCTGACCGGGGCGAACACCGCGACGATGGTCAGGGTAATCGCCATCACTGCGAGGCCGATCTCGTCGGAGGCGTCGATCGCGGCCTGGCGTGCGGTCTTGCCCATGCGGATGTGGCGGACGATGTTCTCCACCTCGACGATGGCGTCGTCGACCAGGATGCCGGTGACCAGCGTGATCGCCAGCAGGCTGACGAAGTTGAAGCTGAACCCCATCGCCTCCATCGCCAGGAAGGTCGGCACCACGGCCAGCGGCAGCGCGGTCGCCGAGACCAGCGTCGCGCGCCAGTCGCGCAGGAACACCAGCACCACCAGCACCGCCAGCGCCGCGCCCTCCAGCAGCGCATGCATCGCGGCCAGGAAGCTGCCGTAGGTGCCGCGCACGGAGTCGTCGATCAGGGTGAAGCGCACATCGGGGTGGGCGGCGGTGAGCGCGTCGACGCGGGCACGCACCAGGGCGGCGACGGTGACGTCGCTGGCGCCCTTGGCGCGGTGCACGGCAAAGGCGACCACGGGGCGGTCGCCGTCGAGGCGGGCGAACCGGCGCGGCTGCTCGAAGGAGTCCGTGACCTCGCCCAGCTCGCGCAGGCGGGTCTCTCGGCCGCCCGGGAGCACGATGCGCGTGGCCGCCAGCCCGGCGATGCTGTCCGCGCCGGCCAGGGTGCGGATCGCCTGCTCCTGGCCGCCCAGCTCGGCCCTGCCGCCCGCGAGGTCGACGTTGGTGGCCGCGACCTGGCGGTTCACGTCGCCCGCGGTGATGCCGAACGAGGCGAGGCGGTCGGGGTCGAGCGCCACGCGGATCTCGCGGGTGACGCCGCCGACGCGCTCGACCTGGCCGACGCCGCGCACGCCCTGCAGGTCGCGCACCACCACGTCGTCGACGAACCAGGAGAGCTGCTCCAGCGTCATGCCCGGCGCGGAGGCGGCGTAAGTCTGGATCGCCTGGCCGACCACGTCGACGCGGTCGACCACCGGCTCCTCGATGGTGGCGGGCAGGTCGGTGCGGATGCGCGACAGGGCGTCCTTGACGTCGTTCAGCGCGCGATCGGAGCTGATCTCCAGGCGCAGCTCGATCACCGTGATCGAGGAGCCGTCGGTTACTGTGGATTGGATGTGCTTGACGCCGGCAACCCCCGCCACGGCGTCCTCGACCTTGCGCGTCACCTGGGTTTCCAGCTCGGCGGGGGCGGCACCGGACTCGGTGATCTCGACCGAGATCACAGGCACGTCGACGTTCGGCGCGCGGGTGATCGGCACCCACAGGAAGCTCACCGTGCCCAGCACCAGCAGCACGGTGAACAGCACCATGGCCGGCACCGGCTTCCTGATCGACGCCCCGGAGATGTTGAATGCCATCGTCTAGCGCCCCGTCCCCGTCGTGGCCGCCAGCGTCGGCGCGGCGGCGCCCGGCACGGCGTCGTCGGGCGCGGTGGCGCCGGCTGGGGGCACGGTCCCGGCCGCCACCTGCGCCGCGACCGGCGTCACGCGGTCGCCGTCGCGCAGGAAGGTGCCGGACAGCGTCACCACGCGATCGCCCGCCGCGACCCCGTCGTCCAGCTCGGCGCGCGAGTCGTCGCGCAGCCCGACGGACACGGCGCGCACCCGGACCACCGGCCCGTCCGGACTCTGCGCTACCAGGGCGACGTGCGGCCCGTCCACCTGGAACAGCAGGGCGGAGAGCGGCACCAGCACGCCGTCGCGCCGCGCCACCTCGACCTCGGCGCGCACGAAGCTCCCGGTGGCGGGCAGTGCGGAGGCTGCGGCGCCCGGAGCGGGCGGCGGGGCAGGGCGCGCGGCCGGCTGCGGCGCGGGCGCCGCCCCGTCCGGGTCGAGGGAGATCCGCACCCGCCCCAGCCGCGTGGTGGCGCTGACCTCGGGCGAGATCAGCCGCACCCGGCCCGGGCGCTGCGTGCCGGCCACGAACAGCGCCGCCGCCTGCCCGACGCGCAGCCGCGCCAGCAGCGCCTCGGGCACCGCCGCCTCCATCTCCACGGTGCCGCCGGTGACCAGGCGGAACAGCGGCTCGCTGGCCACGCCGACCACCGCGCCGACGCGCGCCATGCGACGGCTCACCAGCCCTGCCACCGGCGCGCGCAGCTCGGTGCGGGCGAGGCGCACCGACAGCTCCTGGCGCTGCGCCTCTGCCAGCGCACGGTCCGCGCGCGCCAGACCGAGCGCGTCCTGCGCCGCCGCCACCCGCGCCGCCGCCACCGACTGCGCCGCCTGGCGCTGCTCGAAGGTCTCGCGCGAGGCGTCGCCGCGGCCGATCAGCTCGCGGGTGCGGGCGTAGGCGGCGTCGGCCTGCACCTGGTTGGCGACCGCCTCCGCGATCTGGCCTTGCGCCTGGGCGATCGAGGCTTCGGCGTGGGCGATCTGCGCCGCGTTCTGCGCCAGCGAGGCGTCCACCGCCTCGCGCGACAGCCGCGCCAGCACCTGGCCCTGCGCCACGCGGTCGCCCTCCTCCGCCAGCACCGCGGTCACCGCCAGCCCGTCGATCTGCGGCACCACCATCGCCTCCTCGCGCGCCACCGCCGTGCCGGTCAGCGTCACCCGCTCCACCAGCGTGCCGCGCGCCGCCGCCGCCACCGTGACCGACGGGGCCTGCGGCAGGGCAGGCAGCGCCACCGCCGCGCAGAGCAGCAGCGCAGCCGCGGCCAGGCCTGCCCTGGCGGTCGTCCTGTCGCCGGCTGCGGTCACGTCGGTCCCCGTTGGTGTGCCGGCCCTCGTTAGCACGGCGCGCGTCCGGATGTGGCAGGTGGCGTGGCGGGGCGACAAGGGAAGGAAGGCCAGGGCTCTGCCCTGGACCCGCCAAAGGGCGAGCCCTTTGGAAACCATCCGTTTGGGTTCGGGGCACGCCGCCGCGGACTGAAGTTGCGCCGGTCCAGAGGCGCTGCCCCTGGCGGGTCCAGGGCAGAGCCCTGGCCTTTCTTCGCAGGTGCAGCGGATTCCTTGAGGCCGGGCCGGTTTCGTGGCATGGAGCGCGGCCCTCCCCGCACACGCGCGTGCCGCACCCTGACGCCGCACGGGAGCCCCTGCCATGAGCCTGCTCACCATCTCCGCAGTGACCCTGCGCATCGCCGGCCGCACCTTGCTGGAAGGCGCGGATCTGACCGTCGATCCGGGACGGCGCATCGGCCTGGTCGGGCGCAACGGCGCGGGCAAGTCCACGCTGCTCAAGGCGGTCTCCGGCGAGATCAGCGTCGACGGCGGCGATATCCGGCTGTCCTCGCGCGCCCGCATGGCGCAGGTGAAGCAGACCGCGCCGTCCGGCCCGCAGTCCCTGCTGGACACCGTGCTGGCGGGCGACACCGAGCGGCTGGCGCTGCTGGCGGAGGCGGCTGACGCGGAGCGCGGCCACGTGGCGCCGGATCGGATTGCGGCGATCTACGAGCGGCTTGGGGCGATTGACGCGGACACGGCGCCGTCGCGCGCCGCCACCATCCTCGCCGGGCTGGGTTTCGACGCGGAGACGCAGTTGCGGCCGGTGGACTCGTTCTCCGGCGGCTGGCGGATGCGCGTGGCGCTGGCCACCGTGCTGTTCTCCAACCCGGACCTGCTGCTGCTCGACGAGCCGACCAACCACCTCGACCTCGAGGCGACGATGTGGCTGGAGGCGTGGCTCGCGCGCTTTCCCGGCGCGGCGCTGGTGGTGAGCCACGACCAGGGGCTGCTGGACCGCTCGGTGCACGCCATCGCGCACCTGGACCAGCGGCGGCTCAGCCTCACGCCGGGCGGCTACAGCGAGTTCGTGCGCATCCGCACGGAGCAGGCGATGCAGCAGACCCGCGCGGCCGAGAAGGTCACGGCGCAGCGCGCGCACATGCAGGCGTTCGTGGACCGGTTCCGCGCGTCGGCGTCCAAGGCGCGGCAGGCGCAGTCCAGGCTGCGGGCGCTGGAGAAGATGCCGATGATCGACGCGGTGATCGAGGCGTCGCCGACGCGGTTCGCGTTTCCGGAATCCGCGAAGCTGGCGCCGCCGATCCTCTCGCTCGACGACGTCAGCACCGGGTATGGCGACACCACCGTGCTGTCGGGGCTGTCGCTGAGCATCGACCCGGACGATCGGATCGCGCTGCTCGGCGCCAATGGCAACGGCAAGTCGACGTTCGCGAAGCTGATCGCGGGAAGGCTGGCGGCGAGTTCGGGGACAATGCGGCGGGCGGGCAAGCTGCGCGTGGGGTATTTCGCGCAGCACCAGGAGGCGGAGCTGGTGGCGTCGGAGTCGCCGCTGGACCACATGGGGCGCGCCCTGCCGCAGGCAGCGCCGGGGGTGCTGCGCTCGCAGCTCGCGCGGTTCGGGCTCGACGCGGAGAGGGCGAACACGCCGACGGCGAGCCTGTCGGGCGGGGAGCGGGCGCGGCTGATGCTGGCGCTGGCGACGCGCGAGGCGCCGCAGTTGCTGATCCTTGACGAGCCGACCAACCACCTCGACATCGACGCCTGCGACGCGCTGGTGCGGGCGCTGGGCAGCTTCGAGGGGGCGGTGATCCTGATCACCCACGATCCGCACTTGGTGGAGCTGATCGCGGACCGGCTGTGGCTGGTCAACGACGGCACGGTGCGGCCGTACGAGGGCGACATGGACGAGTACCGCGTGCTGCTGGCGAAGAAGGACCGGCCGGCGAAGAAGGAGGCCGGGCCGAACAGGAAGGACGAGCGCAGGGCACGGGCGGCGGCGAGGCTGGCGGCGGCTTAGGCAAGGCTGGGGGGCGAGGCTGCCCCCGGACCCCGGCGTTTTTTTGGCTTCGTTGTGCCGGTCCAGGGGCGCTGCCCCTGGCGGGTCCAGGGCAGAGCCCTGGCCTTTCTTTCCAGGTCGATGCGGCGCTTGCGGCGGCCTGCGGCCGGCCCGTATGGATGGTCTTCGGACATTCAGGGTGCGGCCATGGCAGACGAGGCGATGTTTACGCTGGCGTTGGACGCCGAGCTACGCGACCAGTTCGTGGCGGAGGCGGAGGCCACGCATCAGCCGGCGTCGCAGATCGTACGGGAATTCATGCGCGACTTTGTCAGCCGCCAGCGCGAGGCACGCGCCCACGACACGTGGTTCTCCGGCGAGGTCGAGGCGGCAGTGCGCGAGGCCGATGATCCCGATGTCGCGCGGCTTGGTCACGAGGATGTCGCGTCGACGTGGCGGGCGCAACGGGCAGGGATGGCCGGGCGGGCGGGTGAGCCCGGGGCGTGAAAGTCGAGTGGCTGCCGGTGGCGGTCGGCAATTTATGGAGCCAGATTGCGTATCTTGGCGAACGTGATCCTCATGCGGCGATCGCCCTGGGCGATGCCGTCGAGGCGAGTGTTCGGCGGTTGGGCGACCATCCTCGGCTGGGGCGGTCTGGTCGGGTTGAGGACACGCGCGAGCTGGTGGTCGGCGGAACCCCGCTCGTGGTGGTCTACCGTATCGAGGCCGATGTGGTTCTTGTCCTGCGACTACTGCATGGCGCGCAACGTTGGCCGGAGATGCCATAGCGTTTGGATTGTGCATCGACGCTGAATTTGGACGGGACGAGCAACAATGCATCTCATCGTTAAACTGACGATAATTGGATGTTGTGCTTTTGCCTCCACGCCAGCAATGGCGCGTTCCGAAGATGATCTAGCGTTTAGGCTTTGTACCGCGCAACCTTTACTACAATCAAAGAACTTAATCTCGTTATGGAAAGAGAAGCTTGCCGGAGTGCATGATCCAGCGCTCGACGGCTATACAATCTCTCAACTCGTAAATTATGAGCAGTGGACCATCGGCAACCAGTGTGCCGATAAAATGGATGCACACCCTGATGTGCTTAGTGCGATGTTTGACTTACAATCCGAGTCAGACAAAGAGGGCACGCCATGGACAGCGTTTAATAGCTGGTGTAAAAATAATTTTACTGGAAGTTGTATAAGACAAGAGGTGAAGGCGCAAAATGACATAATTGCTGAGAATACAGCGCTTGTGCATGGTGTTACACCCTGGAACCAGGGATGTCTTTTTGTGCTTCGCTCCAGGCGGTTCCATCTCAGGAGAAGAGGTGCATGGACACCGTTCACGAAGTGAAGCCGGCAAGAAAGGATGTGCTTACCTGTGCCTACGCGACAGGTTGGCATTTGATGGACGACGGAGGCGTTGCCGGTCGCGATATTGTGGAATGCCTGAAAAAACGTTCAACCGCTCAGTGACATCACCCGTGCGATCATCCATCGACGCCATGAGGAGCCCGCCATGACCACCTACCGCATCGCCGTGATCCCTGGCGACGGCATCGGCCGCGAGGTCATGCCGACGGCGCTGGCCGTGCTCGACGCCGCCGCCGCCAAGTTCGGTTTTGCCGTGGCGCCCCGGCACTTCGACTGGTCGTGCGAGACCTACAAGGCGACCGGGCGGATGATGCCCGCCGACGGCATCGAGCGGCTGCGCGACCACGACGCGATCCTGCTCGGCGCGGTCGGCTTTCCCGGCGTGCCCGACCACATCTCGCTGTGGGGCCTGCTGATCCCGATCCGGCGCGAGTTCGAGCAGTACGTGAACCTGCGCCCGGTCCGCCTGCTGCCCGGCGTGCCGTGCCCGCTCGCGGGGAAGAGGCCGGGCGACATCGACTTCTGGGTGGTGCGCGAGAACACCGAGGGCGAGTACTCCCAGGTCGGTGGCCGTTTCGGTGAAGGCACCGAGAGCGAGCAGGTGCAGCAGGTCGCGATCTTCACCCGCCGCGGTACCGACCGAGTGCTGCGCTACGCCTTCGATCTCGCGCAGAGGCTCGGGCGCGCGCACGTGACCTCGGCGACCAAGTCCAACGGCATCTTCCACTCCATGCCGTACTGGGACGAGCGCTTCGCCGCGGTCGGGAGCGAGTATCCGGGCGTGCGGACCGATCAGTATCACATCGACATCCTGTGCGCCCGGTTCGTGATGTCGCCGGAGCGCTTCGACGTCGTGGTGGCGAGCAACCTGTTCGGCGACATCCTCTCCGACCTTGGGCCGGGGGTGACCGGGACCATCGCCGTGGCGCCCAGCGCCAACCTCAATCCGGAGCGGCGGCACCCGTCGATGTTCGAGCCGGTGCACGGCTCGGCGCCTGACATCGCCGGGCGGGGCATCGCCAACCCGGTGGGGCAGATCTGGTCGGCGGCGATGATGCTCGACCACCTCGGGCAGCCGGAGGCGGGGGCGGCGGTGCTCTCGGCGATCGAGCGCGTGCTGGGGGCGGGGGACGCGCCGCTGACACCGGACCTGGGTGGGCGGAGCTCGACCGAGGAGCTGGGGCGGGCGATCGCGGCGGCGGTGTAGGAAGGCCAGGGGCGCTGCCCCTGGACCCCGCCAAAGGCGACTGGAAATCCTACTTCTTGGAAGGCGGCGGTGGCGGTGGGAGCTTGGCTCCTGCCGGCATCGGGATATTCATGGAGGTAGTCGGTATCGCGCCGTCTTTGGCGACGATCGACTTGCTGGTGTCTGACATCAGACAGCTCCTGTTCCAAAGGTCGTTTTGAAGTAGTCGTTTGCCTTCTTTTCCGCCAGTCGGAAACAAGTATCCTTGCTCCGGATGCCTGTTGGGAAGTGCTTCGCCTGGGCATCGTGCATCTGCTGCATCAGCCGAAGCCGCGCCTTTTTATGGCGGTTTCGTCAACGTGGCCGGCGTAGATATCATCCCATTCGCCAAGCGAAGTGATGAACAGGGAGTCTAGAGTGATGACCAGTGCACTGGCCGCTTGGTGGTTCCGGTTGAACGGGATTGCCCCCTGCATGGCGTCGGCTACCTGCGCTCCCGCGATGACACCGCCCTACACCAGCGCGTGCTCCTTCACCACGGCCCACGCTCCGATCGCTCCGACAGATGCCGCGGCACGGCAGACCGCGACCGTCTGCACCCACCACCCAGTTCCGTTCTGATAGAGCCGCACGTACTCGCATTCGACCTTCAGTTGCACGAGCTGCTTCCAGTAGAGGGCCTGCATGCGCGGGCCGCTCTCGTCATTTTCGACCGTCAACAGCTATACCGTCCGTGCTGGTGATTGGGGATCCAGGGGCAGAGCCCCTAGCCTTGCCTTACGCTTGCTTCATCGCTGCCAGCACCTTGGCCGGCGTCATCGGCACCGAGCGCATCCTCGCTCCCACGGCGTCGAACACCGCGTTGGAGATCGCCCCCGGCACCACCGCCGAGCTGGGCTCGCCGGCGCCCCAGGGCTTCTCCGTGGGGCGGTCGATCAGGTCCATGACCACCTGCGGCACGTCGGGGAAGGTGATGATCGGGTAGGTCGACCAGTCAAGGCTGGTGACCATGCCGCGGTCGAAGGTGACGTTCTCCATCAGCACGCGGCTGGTGGTCTGGATGACGTTGCCCTCGATCTGGTTGCGCAGGCCGTCGGGGTTGATGATCTGGCCGCAGTCGTGGGCGACGTAGACTTTTGTCACCTTGATCGCGCCGGTGGAGCGGGTGACCTCGACCTCGGCGACCAGGCCGATGTAGGTGCGCACCATCTCGTACTTGACGTAGGCCATGCCGCGGCCGTGCGCGACGTCTCCTGTCTGGTCGGTGCGCGGCGAGGGGCGGCTGTCCCAGCCGCTCAGCTTCACCAGGCGTTGCAGCAGCTCCAGGCCGCGCGGGTCCTTGAGATGGTCGACACGAAACTGCATCGGGTCGGTGCGGGTGGCGGCGCAGATCTCGTCGATGAAGCTCTCGTTGGCGAACGTATTCTGCAGGCGGCCGGGGGTGCGTATCCAGGACGGGCGGAACGGCGTGTCGGCGAGGCGGTGCGCCATAGTGTGGACGTTGTCGAAGCTGTAGGGGATCGCCGAGTCGCCGGTGACGCCGCCGGGGCTCATGCCCGCCTCGTGCGGCTTGTCGGCCAGCGAGGCGCTCAGCAGCGGCACGTTCTTCGCGGTGGCGTCGGGGATGAACAGCTCGCTCTGCCAGGCCACGACGTTGCCGGACTCGTCGAGTGCGGCGTGCATGTCGAGCAGGGTGGGCGGGCCCTTGGGGTCCCAGCCGTGCTCGTCGGCGCGCATCCACTGCACCCGCACCGGCTGGCCGCCGACCCCCTGCGACAGCAGCACGGCGTCCGACGCCGCGTCCTCGTGGCCGTTGCGGCCGTAGCAGCCGGAGCCGTCCACGTAGAGGCAGCGCACGTCCTCGGGCGCCAGGCCGGTCATCGCGGCGAGCGACTTGCGCAGGTTGTGCGTGGCTTGCGAGGCGCTCCAGCAGGTCAGCTTGCCGTCCACGACCTGCGCCACCGCGCAGGACGGGCCGATCGAGCCGTGGGTGTGGATCGCGAAATCGTAGGTGGCGCTGATCCGCTTCGATGCCTTGTCCGTGGCGAGGCCGGCGTCGCCGGTGCTCGACGTCACCTCGTCCTTGTCCACCTTCGTGGCGCGGACGTGCTCGAACAGGCGGTCCTGGTCGGGCAGGCCGGCCCAGTCGGACCACTGCGCCTTGAGCGCCTGCGAGGCGCGGATCGCGGCCCACTCGGTCTTCGCCACCACGCCGAGGAAGCTGCCGTCGCGCACCACCTTGACCACGCCCGGGATCGCCTTGACGGAGTCCTCGTCGACGCTGACCAGGGTGCCGCCCATCGTGGGCGGGCGCACCACGCGGCCGTGCAGCATCCCGTCGACGCGGAAATCCTGCATGTAGGTGAAGGTGCCGGTGCACTTCGCCGGGATGTCGACGCGCGCCACGGAGGTGCCGACCACCTTGAACGTCGCCGGGTTGCGCGTGGGCAGGGCGGGGTCGACCTTCAGCGACAGCGCCTTGTCGGCCACCAGTTCGGCGTAGGTCACGCTCTCCTGGCCGGCGGTGACGCGGCCCTCGGACACCGCGAGCGCGGTCGGCACGGCCTGGAGCTTGACCGCCGCGAGGTCAAGCAGCGCCTTGCGGGCGGTGGCGGCGGCCTGGCGGATCTGCACGCCGCCGCTCTGGATCGACAGGCTGCCGAAACTCGGGCCCTGGTCGGGGGTCAACGCGGTGTCGCCGGAGATCACGACGATCTGGTTCGGGGGCACGTCCAGCTCGTCGGCCACGATCTGCATCAGCGCGGTGCGCACGCCGGTGCCGAGGTCCACCTTGCCCGAGTACAGCGTAACGGTGCCGTCCTGGTTGATCGCCAGGAAGCCATCCACCTGGTCCAGCGCCACCGTCTTGCCGCCGGCCGCGGCGCCCGGGGCGGCGGCGGTGCCGGCGGGCGTCTCGACGTGGCCCGCGGGCATGGGCTGCGCCGACGCTACGCCGCGCGCGAGGGCAAAGCTCACCACCAGGCCGGCGGTGCCGCGCAGCAGCGTGCGCCGCGTTGGCGCGCCCGGGCCGTGGGCGGGCTCGGGCGTCGCCGGGCCGTGTCCGATCGCGGTGTGGTCAAGCATGGTCCAGGCCTCCCGCCATCTCGTGCGCCGCGCGCGCCACCGCGCGCACGATGCGCAGGTGCGTGCCGCAGCGGCACAGGTTGCCGGCCAGCGCCTGGCGGATCTCCGCCTCTGTGGGAGTCTTGTTGGTGGCGAGGAAGGCGGTGGACTGCATGATCATGCCGTTGATGCAGTAGCCGCACTGCACCGCCTGCTCGGTGATGAACGCCTTCTGCACCGGCGACGGGGCCTCGGGCGTGCCCAGGCCTTCGAGCGTCACCACCTTGGCCGCGCCCACGCTCGACAGCGGCGTGATGCACGAGCGCACCGCCGCGCCGTCGACGTGCACGGTGCAGGCGCCGCACTGGCCAAGTCCGCAGCCGAAGCGCGGGCCGTGGAAGCCCAGCTCGTCGCGCAGCACGTAGAGCAGGGGGGTGTCGGGGTCGTCCACGCTCACGCTCGCCACATGGCCGTTCACGTTGAGCTGCACCGGCATCGGGTCCTCCGAGGGCTTTTGCCGGGACTATCCGCCTGCGCGGCCCGGGGCGTCCAGGGGCATTGAAGGCTGCGGGAGAAAGCAAGGCTGGGCTCTGCCCAGACCCGCCAAAGGCCAAGGCCTCTGGACACCGATTTACTTAAACAAGTGGATTCCAAAGGCGAGCCTTTGGCGGAGTTTGAGGCAGAGCCTCAACCTTGCTTACTTCCAGTCAGCGCGTGCCTTTACCCTGTCTGGTCGAGCCGTTCCAGCGCGTCGCCCAGCCGCGCCGCGCCCGCCGCGACCACCCGCGCCGTGATGCCGCCATGCCCGCGCACCGCATTGTAGCCGCCCGTGCCCAGCGTCCGCTCCATCCGCGAGCAGGGGTGGCACGCGCCGGTCGCCTCCAGCACCGCGCCGCCCACCCGGAACCGCCAGCCCTTCAGCGCGTGCAGGTTCACCCCCGCCACCACGATGTTGCGCCGCAGGTGCTCCGGCGTGACCGCGAGGCCCAGGCAGCGCCCGATCGCCTCCAGGTCGGTGTCGGCGATCAGCGTCACCTGCCGCTGCCCGGTCGTGGCGCCGCGGTAGTGGTCGCCCTCCATCCCGGACGCGGGGTCGAGCGCCAGCGCCGCGGCCACGTCCATCGCGGCGTGCCGGGCCGGCCTGGTCCCCAGCCAGCACACTGTGCCCGGCCGCATCGGCGCGCACAGCAGCCGCGCCAGGGGAGAGCCGGGACTGAACATGCGGGCGAAACTCCGGGCCGGGCGCAGGGCGCAGGTGCCAGTTGCTCCTGCCGGTGGCGTCGTCAAGCAGGGCTCCGGCCGTACGCCTCGGCACGGCGGGCGGGGTGAGCGCGACGCGGCGGGGTTTGGTTGGCACCTGACGGCGCGCGGCGATCGGGGGTAGGTTCGTGGCAGAGAGGGAGACAGCCATGACCGTCGAGGCCCACCATCAGGCCAGCCTGATCGAGACCGCCCAGCTTGAGCTGGAGCGCGCGCATCGCGCGGCCCTCGCGCTGGACGCCGGCGAGATCCGACGTGGCGTGCAGCTCGCGCTGGACGCCTTACGCGAGGCCGCCCTTCCCACAGGCGGCGAGGCCGAGGCGTTGGTTCCGCCGCCGGACACTCTGCACCGACTGGCGGGCACGCTCGAGCGCGTGCTGGCCGACCTGCAGGACGGGCGGCTCGCCGAGCTTGGCACGCTGCTGGAAGCCGCACGCAAGGAGCTGGCGGGCTAGGGGCGGTCGATCCACCGTGATCGACGGCGCGCGCCTCGTATCCGGCCGGGCGGGCGGCTTACGGTCATTGTTCCTGACATCGGCCTGGAAGCAAGCAAGGCTGGGCTCTGCCCAGACCCGCCAAAGGCCAAGGCCTCTGGACACCGATTTACTTAAGTAATGGATTCCAAAGGCGAGCCTTTGGCGGAGTTTGAGGCAGAGCCTCAACCTCGCTTGCTTCACCGGTCAGGCCCAGGACCTATCAGTATCAGACCGGCGGCCCGCGCTCCACCAGCCGCGAGAGGAACGCCGCGCCGTATGGGATCGCCGCGTCGTTGAACGCGTAGGCAGGGTTGTGCAGCGAGGCCGTCTCGCCGATGCCCATCTGGATGTAGGCGCCGGGCACCTGCTCCAACATGAACGAGAAGTCCTCCGACACCATCACCGGGGGCTCGTCGCGCTCCACCGCCGCTTCGCCGACCAGCGACGCCGCCGCGTCGGCCATCGCGGCCGCGTGCGCCGGGTCGTTGCGCAGCGGGTTGAACAGCACCCGGAAGCCCAGCTCCGCCGTGGCGCCGAGCCCTGCTGCGACCCCCTCCACGGTGCGCCGCAGCAGGCGTTCGAGCTGCGCCAGAGTGTCCGCCGACAAGGCCCGCGCCGTGCCGGACAGCATCACCTCGGAGGGGATGACGTTGTAGGAGGCACCGCCGACGATGCGGGTGATGCTCAGCACCGCCGGCTCGTGCGGCGACAGGGAGCGCGCCACGATGGCCTGCGCGGCGCAGACGATCTGCGCGGCCGCCACCACCGGGTCGACCCCGGTCTCCGGCCGGCCGCCGTGCGCGCCCACGCCGGTAACGCGGATGTCGAAGAACGCGCCGCCGGCCATGAAGGCGCCGGGGCGGATCGAGAACGCCCCGAGCGCCGCGCCGGGACGGTTGTGCAGGCCGTACACCGCGTCGCAGGGGAAGCGCTCGAACAGGCCGTCGGCGAGCATCGCCAGCGCGCCGCCTGCGCCCTCCTCGCCGGGCTGGAAGATCACCCGCGCGGTGCCGGCGAAGCGCCGCGTCTCCGCCAGGTGGCGTGCGGCGCCCAGCAGCATCGCGGTGTGGCCATCGTGGCCGCAGGCGTGCATCCGGCCGGGCACCGTGCTGCGCCAGGCGACGTCCGCCGCTTCCTCGATCGGCAGGGCGTCCATGTCGGCGCGCAGCCCGACCGTGGGACCGCCGCCTGTGCCGTGGATCGTGCCCACGATGCCGTGTCCGCCCACGCCGGTCGCGACCTCGATGCCCCAGGCGGCCAGTTGCCCGGCGACCAGCGCCGCGCTGCGCGGCACCTCCAGGCCCAGCTCGGGATGGGCGTGCAGGTCGCGCCGGATCGCAGTCAGCGCGTCGTGGTAGGGGGCGATGGCTTCGAGACTGGACACGGCATTCTCCACGGCGGGCTCAGGCCGGGGATGGTGCGGCGGGACGGCGCACAGCGCCAGAGCGGTGATCGCCGGGGCGGGCCGACGCCTGTTCCGGGAGGCCGCCGGAGAAGCAGGCAAGGTTGAGGCTCTGCCTCAAACTCCGCCAAAGGCTCGCCTTTGGAATCCAATACTTAAGAAAGCCGGTCCAGGGGGGCTTCCCCCCTGGCGGGTCTGGGCGTAGCTGCCAAAGGTTTCGACGATCCGCTTGGATCGTTGGAATGGCAGCGGAGGGAGAGCCCAGCCTTGCTTTCTGCCTGCCTTCAGGCCGCCGCCCTCTCGGCGGGGTGCGGGTCCAGAGCGTCGAGGCACTGCTCCGCCTCGTCCAGGCGGCCGTTGGCCAGGGCGGAGAACGCCCGCAGCGCCATTGTCAGGCGCTGCTTGTCCGGGGACGGGAACTCAGGGATCGAGAGGCTGTCGGCGTGGCGTTCCGGCATGTCCAGGGATCCTCGTTCTGTGAATGTCTGGCCCGCCCAGCATCCCGCGGATTGATGAATCCATCGTGAAGCGCCGTGCCGCGGCTGGGCGCCGGTCCCTGCACGCCACAGGCACGAAAGTGGAACATCCGGTCTGGACAGCGGAGTCCCGAGGACTCAGGATCGGTTTTCCGCAACGCAGCCCCGGTGAGACACGCGCCTTGTCCTCGGCCCGCCCGCTCCGCACCCATCAGGCGCAGCTCCTCGCGATCATCCAGGCCCTGGCCGCGGGCGAGGCGGACGGCCTGCGCGACGTGCTGGCGGCGGTCACGCCTGGCGGCGGCAAGAGCCTGCTGCCGGTGCTGGCCGCGCAGGGCCTGATCGAGGCCGGCGTGGTGGAGCGCGTGTGCTGGGTGGTGCCGCGCGACACCCTGCGCCTGCAGGCGGAGGAGGCGTTCGCCGACCCTTACTGGCGCGCTGCGCTGGGCCACGCGCTGTCGGTGCGCGCCGCGGAGAACGCCGCGGACCCGAGCCGGGGGCAGGCCGGCTACGTCACCACGTACCAGGCCGTGGCGGCGGCGCCGGCGCTGCACCTGGCGGAATTCCGGCGACATCGCACTTTGCTGGTGCTGGACGAGGCGCACCACCTGCCGGCGCTCGACGAGGGGGGTGCCGGCGGGAGCGCCGATCCTGCGGCGGCGTGGTCGGCGGCGCTGCTGCCGCTGCTGTCGCACGCCCGGGTGCGACTGCTGCTGTCGGGCACCCTGGAGCGCGCGGACGGACGGCGCATTCTTTGGCTGCCGTATCGCCGTGCCGTCGCGGGCGGTGAAGGCGGGGCCAGGCAGGGCGGGGTCAGCGGCGACGAGGTGGACCTGGCGGCGCCGGGCTGGGCGGTGATCGGGTATTCGCGCGCCCAGGCGCTGGCGGAGCGCGCGGTGCTGCCGGTGCGCTTCGGGGCGCTGGATGGCGAGGCGAGTTGGTTGGCTGAACCCGGTCCGGACGGCAAGCGGGCCACGCTCGGGCCGCACCGGCTGGGTGGCTCGCACCCGACGGAGACCACGCGCCCGGCGCTGTTCACCGCGCTGCGCACCGGGTTCGCCGACGCGCTGCTGCGCGAGGCGTTCGACGCTACGCGGCGGCTGCGGGCGGAGCGGCGCGCGCGGCTGGGCCTTGCCGCGGGCGAGCCGGGCCGGGGCTTGGGCAAGCTGCTGGTGGTGGCCGCCGACCAGGAACAGGCGCGGCGCTACGTCGCGGTGCTGCGGGGCTGGGCGCCGCGCGGCAGCGACTCGGTGCGCCTCGCAGTGTCGGACGAGCGCGACGCGCACGAGACGTTGGCGGCCTACCGTCTGCGCGCGGAGCCCAGCGTGCTGGTCACGGTGGCGATGGCGTACGAGGGGCTGGACGCCCCGGAGATCGCGGTGGTGGCGGCGCTGACGCACATCCGCTCGCGTCCCTGGCTGGAGCAGATGGTGGCGCGCGCCACCCGGGTCGATCGCCACGCCGGGGACTACGAGAGCCAGCACGCCCTGGTGTTTCATCCGGACGACCCGTTCTTCGCGCGCTTCCGCTGGCGCATGGAGCAGGAGCAGGGCACCCGCGCCCGTCCGCGCCCGGCGCGTCGGCAAGGGGATCTTCCGCTGTGGTTGTCCGAGCAGTTGGCGCAGGTTCGCGAGGAGCGGGGCATTGTGCCGCTGGAGAGCAACGCGCTCACCCTGCGCTACGCGCTGCTGCGGCCGGGGCCGGAGCTTGCGATGGCCAGGCCGGAGATGGCGGAGGCGGCGCAGGCCGAGCTGCTGGAGGCGCCGAGCCAGGCGGAGCGGCGGCTGCGGCACCGCATCACCGAGCTGGTGGCCGCGCAGGCGGTGGAGGACGACGTCGAGGCGCACGGCCGGGCGCGGGGCGGCTACCACGCCTACAACGCCGCGCTGAAGCGCGTTCTGGGGCGCAGCCGCGCGGAGATGGGGCTGGCCGAGCTGGAGGCGGCGGTAGCGTGGCTGGGCCGCAACCGGGTGGGGGATCACCTGCATCTCCTGGAGGGGGACCCGCGCTACGCCTGGGATGCGCGGCGGCGCACCGGCGAGTGGCGTCCGCCGGTGGGCCGAGTGAGCGGCAAGGCGGCCGGGTAGGTTTCGTTCTTGCGCGGCGGGGTGGGGCAGGGCGCTGTGGGTCGGTGTTTAAACGCTGGGCCGGCAGGCGAGTCAGGGCTTGGGCCTGAGGGGAACGGATATTCTCAGCTTTTTTCACGTGGGGAGTTGACCTGGGCGTGTGCGGCGCTTAGATCCCTCTTTGCCGGCCTGGTTGAGAAACTTCTTTGTTTTTTCCTTCGGGTCTGCTACTTTTCCCGGCTTGGCTGGGATTGGGTTTGGGGTTTGGGTCTGGGCTGGGGTTTCACCCTGGTTTGGCCTATTTGTCCTAGGTCTTGTGTTCATTGACAAGTTTAGAGGCTAGGAAGGGATATGTTGGCGGCGCTCCTGTGGTGCTGGTTATTGTTTGGCGTGTTTGCTGGGTGATGATTGGTGCGATGGTTTGTAGTTATTCTGGATATTTGGT
>JAABUV010001584.1_pt1 | contig 32708 bp, 35 predicted proteins | sample 5559971 | NCBI WGS metagenome assembly JAABUV01 (sample SAMN10711881, study PRJNA513362) | rock metagenome | isolation source: Antarctica rocks | place: Antarctica: Victoria Land, Knobhead nord | collected 2015-12-19
GCCTGCGTGCTCGGGCGAGTAGCCCGGGCGCCCCGGGGCAGCCCGGAGCGAGAGTGTGGCACCCTGGGGGCTGCAGAGGGCTGCTGCAGCACAGAGGCGCGCGGCGTGCCTGCAGGGCCAGCGCATGCCCGTGCCCCATATGGGGCAGGTGCCCCAGTTGTTGCAGTTTCAAGAGGCGCACTCCGTGCACGCTGGTGTTGTGCAGTATAAGCGCTGCTCGTGTGACGGCGTGCACCGCGCACCGCTTGTCGTACTTGCGGGCTAGGTGGCTGTCACCCTGATTTTGGATTCTAGAGGGCCAACAAAGGGTTACAGCTTTTAGTCTTGCCGGCATTCGATCTCTACGACTCGTCATAGCCACTGCTGGCTGCATACGAGACGGGCCGGAGCTTCTACCATTCATCGGGAGATAGCGTACGTTTCGAGGGGCTGCCACGAAGTTCCAAGGTAGGATTTGAGGCTTGCGGCGGAGCTCTGGCTGTCTTGCACTCGGGGATCGAGGTGCAGCCTAGGCGATATAGACCTGGGCCAGCGTGCGGCCGAGTGCAGCCCTGGCTGTGCTGGCATAGTCGGTGTTTCTGCAGTACCGAAGCATCGATGGGAGCCCTTTGAGCACGGTGAATACAACACCCCTCGGCAGCCGGCGTGCGTCTGCATCGCGGATGAAACGGGCGTTGCTGATGACCAGGCCCAGATCCTCGGAGATTGCCGATTGCTCGCCACCAGGGCTTTGCTGGTAACAGCTGGGATGTGTGCCACTTGACCTTGGTGAGACGCGTACATGTCTGCGGGGGCTGAGGAGCGCGGGCGGGGCGCTGCCAGTCACATGGGGTCGCGCTTGATGGGCGCACGTCGACTGTGTTTGTGCCAGCCTCATTGCTTTCAGGATGTGGCTACGTGTGGCCGCAACTCCTCAGTCACCACTTGGGGCAAGGTGGCGAGTGCATAGGTCGCAAGCGCGCGGGCGGGGTCACGACACGCTGGCAAGTGTCAGGCAGTGATAGGCCTGAGACAGCAGGCGAGCACCGCGCCGATATGCGCGGCCTTGCGCTGTCTGCTTGAGAGGGCGCAGACGCGGGGTGTGTCCGCCCTGGTGCGGTCTCATGCCAGCGTTCATGCTGTCGGGGCGCGCCGCGCCGAGAGCCTGCACACGCCTGTGCAGTGTCTGCGCAGTCTGAGAGGCAGTGCTGTGACAGGGAGGCGTTCAGGTCGCATGGCGAGTCGTGCGGTGGGCGTTTGGCGGGCGCAACAATTACGCTTTGACCGCGTGTTCATGCCTGCAGGCGATGGTGCGCTTGAGGGCGGCGCCCGACAGCCGCGGGCCCGCGGCTGAGCTGCCCTACGACCTGGTCGCGGACGTGGCCAGGGCGGCGGGAGGCAAGGCGGCGCGCGCTATGCGGCTGTGCTGCAGGCGGTGGCGCGTGGGCGTGGCCCAGGGCTGCAGGTCACTCCAGGTGCGCACCCCTGGGGCCGGAGCGAACAGTCGGCATGGCCCAGGATGGCAGCCTCAGCGCTGCCCAAGCAGCGCCCTGTCTGTCGGCACACCAGGGCATGGAGCAAGGGTGTCGCTGCGTGTCCCAACCACGGCAGTGGTGCGTGCCTGACGCGCTGGGGGTCTGTCCGAGAGCCGCATGTGCTGCGCTGGCGCTGCCGCGCGTCCGTACACCCCCCGCAGCCTCTGCTTGGACTGAGAGCCGACGGGTGCGGCGCAGGTCGGGACAGGCGCGACCGACGACGCGGTGGCGGCGGCCCTCGCCCCCGCGCGTGGCGGCTTCGCCTGCCTCACCGCGCTCAGCCTGTGCGACTGCCGGCAGGCGCGGCCCCGCCCGCGGTGGGCCAGCTTTTTGCTGGGGGGTGGATGGGCGGCAAGCGTTCGGGCTATGGAGTGTGCGACGATACTGCGTCTCAATAGCACTGGCCTGCCCGCCCTGCTGCGCGGCGCGCGCTCGGAACCCCGGGCCAGGCCTCCTGCGCTGCCTGCCGCCGGGAGCTGCACGCGCCGGCGACGTCGCTGATGCGCCCGGAGGGTGCGTCGCAGGTCGCGCTGGCGGGCGCGGGCGCGGCGGCCGCGGTGCGCGCGCTGGGCGGCACGCTAGCCACGCTGCGCCTGAACGGCTGCTACAATGTGGACGACGGCGCGCTGGCGGCGCTGCTGCCGGGCCTGCCGCGCCTGGCGCGCCTGGTGCGCCGCCCGCACGCGACCGCGGCCGCCGGACGCCCGCCATCGCTGCCGTCCCGCCCCCTCGCACCAGCAGGGTCGGACGCCGATGTGGTCGCTCGGGAGCGGTCCTGCTCGGTGTCAAAGCCGCCTCCCGGCCCCTCCCTGAACCAGGCTGTGCGGCGCGCGCACGCGCAGGACCTGGATCACTGCTGGCGGCTGACGGATGCGGGCCTGGCGCCGCTGCTGGGCGGCCTGCCGGCGCTGGCGGCGCTGAGCCTGGCAGGCTGCTTCCGCATCGGCGGCGCCGCGCTGGTGGCCGCCGCGCGGCTGCCCGCGCTGCGCGCGCTCGACGTGGCCGCCTGCGACGTCAACGACGCCGCCGTGCAGGCGCGGCCGATGCTGCATGGCTGCGGGGGGGTTGCGGCTGATGTGGACACCCAGGGCGGAGGCCGCGCGGAGGCTGCAGCCTCGACATCAGCATGGCCCCGCCATGCAGGCCCGCCACACTGCCCGCGTGCGTTGCGACCTGGGCGCACTTGCTCACATTCCGCACCTGTGTGGGCGGCCCGCGCCGCGCTCAGCGCACAGGCAGCCGGCGACCCTGGGCCCGCTGTCGAGCCAGGCCGCGGCGGGGCGTGAGCCTGGGCCAGTTTGGGGGTCATGCTGATGCGGCCCCGCTCGCGCCCGCCGACCCAATGCCCCACCATGACCGCGCGCGCCGCGCCGCGCGCGCAGGTGCTGGCGGGCCGCAGCGCGCGCCTGGAGAGCCTGGACCTGTCCTACTGCTCGCGCGTGGGCGACGCGGGCGCGGGCGCGCTGCGCAGCCTGTCTGCGCTGCGCCGCCTGGACCTGACATGGACCGCCGTCACGGTCGCCGGCCTGCGCGCGGTCGCCGTCGGCCTGCCCGGCCTGGATAGCTTGCGCCCGGGCGCGGGCGACGCGCCGACGCGCAGCGGTGCGCGCGCGTGGCCCGCGCCGCAGGCTGCCGCCGCGCTGGCCGCCTGATCGGGCGCCGCCGCGGAGGCGGGCGCCGCCGGGCGCGTCCGGGCTGCCCGCGCGCCGCGCGTGACGCACATGGCCTGCCTCTGAGCGCCGAGGCGCGCGCGGGCGCCTACGGGGTGCGCCTGGGTGGGCGTGCGGGCCGCTGCAGCGCCGCCTCTGCGACTGCGCGCACTGCAGCGGGTCGTCGCCCGTGCCTGGCAATGTGGCGTGATGGGGGCATGCGCCATCGCTCGTGCGGCGCGCTGTCGCGGCGCGCCCCATATGGCGGCACGGACACTGCCTGCCCAGTGGAGTGCGCCAGGACATGCATGGCGTAGGCTGCAAGCAGGAGCTGGCGTGCCTCATTCTCGCGCGGCCGCGTTCGCCCCTGCGCTTTTTTTATGTGGACGACTCCATGTGAGGGTGCCTGGTGACCGGCAAAGGGCTTTCCAGCAGTTTGTTTTGGCACACTTGTAGGGCGGGGGGGCTGCGTCCCCTCAGGGGGCTTGAGCCGCAGGGCGGTGGGCGGCGTACCGCTGCGCCCTCGCAGGTCAAGCGCAATGCGGTGCATGCTGGGCTGTTGACAACGTGTTTTCGCTGGCCCGGTCGCACGTAGAGCGCGGTGACATTGTGAGCCGCACCACCAGCGCATGCTGGTGGTGCGCGCGCCTGGCCGTTGCCAGTGGCAGACTGCTCGTCTCTCCCTGTCCTAGCAGGCCGCAAGTCCTCGCAGTACCTCGCAACGGGCGCTGCGCTCGCTGTTGCATGTCACTGGTAGAGCGGAGTTTGCTGGCAGACTCAATCAACATTTTTGGGCACGTCTTGGGCGCGTCGTTCTCGGCTTTGTCGTGCGTGGTTGTTGCTGTGTGGGCCGTCATGACCAGCTCTCCTTTGGTGCCTTGCATGGCGACCGGATGGTGCCAGGCGCGTCTGTGCGCCAGCACGGGTGTGCGTGACGTGAAGCTCGCGAGGCCGTGGGCCATGGAGGCGCGCGCACCATATGTTGGTACTCGCCTCGCGGCGGAGTGTGTCTGGTGCTGCCACCATGTACCTGAGACGTCCCCGCAAACACCGCGGGGTAGCTTGTGCCAATTTTCAGTTTTGAGTCTTGTTCCCACAAGGTCGCTTTGTCGCCAGCCGCAGAGCGCTGCCGTGGCCCACCACAGTGCCGGTGGGCCACACCATTCCGCCCCTTTTCGGGGGCACCGCCGCGTGGCGGGCGCGCTGAGTGTACAGGGGACGCATTGTGCCTCTGTGTATAGCAGCTCACCTCCCGGCTCAGTGCTCCGCCCGCAGGAGCGGCGGAGCTGCAATAAAGGACCGAAGCATGTCTAGTCTGGCAGGGTTTGGTTTGTTTAGGCAGGATTGTCGAGTTGGAGGGTGCGTGGGAGTACGAGGAGGGGGGTCGCTGAGAAGCGGCTGCAACCCCGTGTAACAAAGGCCGACCACAATGCCATGATCGACCCAGAGCGCCTTTCATGCTACTGTGCTAAACAGACCGCGCTCCCAACACCGTGGCCAAACACCCGGATCAAAGCAGACACACATGCGTTTGGTGCAGAAAGGGCCTCTGCGGCCGAGCACAGGGGCGGGCCGGCAGTTCCAACTACCAGGGCGTGGCCGCGGCGCGCGGCAGCCCTAACCCTAACCCCATGCGGCATCGCGGCGGCGCGCGCCCTCAGCTCTGCCAGGCCTTGACGACCTTCTTCCAGACGTAGGCCGCCGAGCGCGCGCCGCCCGCCATCAGGAACCCCGCGACGGCCTGCGGCGCGCCGCGGCCGGGTCAGCCGCAGCTCGCGCCGCTCCACGCGCCATGCGAACCCCATGCCAGACCGGCGCGCCCAGAGAGCGCGCGCAACGCTACCCTGCCCTCACGCAGCGACTCGGCCGCCGCCACGCATGGCGCACGCGCGCGCCCGCGCCCCGCCCGCGCGCGCCGCGCGCCCCGGGGCGCGCCTGCCGCCGGCTGCTGCCGCGCACGATGCCGCCGATGGCGCGCTCCAGCAGCTGCCGCTGGCGCCCGCTGCCGACCACCGCATTGGCGACCGCGCCCGCGGCCGGCCGGCGGTCGGCGCCGCCGCCCAGCGGCACGCCCACCGCCGCCGCCAGGCGCTCCAGCACGCCCTGCGCCCCGGCGAACCGCATGAGAGTGGTAGTATTGAGTGTTGGGGTAATTAGTGCGAGCGGCCGGCAGCCTGTCCGGCGGCAGCACGGCAAGGGGCGGGCTGCAGCGAGGCCGCGCGCGCCCGCCGGGCGGCGCGGAGCGCGGCGCCGGGTGAGGCGTGAGCGTGGGCGGCGTCGCTGCATGCCACGCTAGCTAGCGCCTCCTAGCATACGGGCAGGCACGCTAGCTAGCGCCTCGTAGCATACGGGCAGGACACGAGCACCGCCGGCTGCTTCGGTGCACGCCCTCCGCCTCGCGCGCACGCGCAGTGCGGGGGGCGCCGCGCATGTTGCGGGACGCCGCGCTGTCCCAAACCCTATGGCACTAAACCCTGGCGGACTACGCGCGCGGCGCGGGGTTCGAGTGGCGCACCAGCGGGAGCAGCTCGACCAACTGGCGGCGCGACTCGGCGGTCGTGTCCTGCGACCACATGCCGCCGGGGCCGGGCGCGCGCTGCAAGCGCGCGCGCGCAGCCTCGGCGCCCTGCGCGCGCACCGCGCCGGCTGTCAGCGTGCGCGCCTCCGGCGGGCGGCGCGGGCTCGCCTGGCGCGCTGCGCCACCCCCCCACTCCCTGCAGGCCCGTCCGGGACCATCAGACACCATCGGCAGCCAGACCCTGAACGAATGCTTGCGTGCTGTGCCGCGCAGCCCCGCGCCCCGCCGCAAACGCCCGCCCACCCTGCAGCAGTCGGTCAGGCACGGGGCGGCGGCCCCGGCGGGCGCCGGCGCGCGTTGATAGGCCAAGAGGGCCAAGAGGGCCAAGAGGGCCAAGAGGGGCGGCCCGCGACGCGCCGCGCGCGCCTGCTCCAGATGGCCGCGGTACAGCGCGTGCAGGCCGGGCGCGCTGCCGGCCACGATGCGCTGCACCTTGTTCTTGTCCTCCGCCAGCCCCATGCGCACGTCGCCCAGGTACGACAGCCCGCAAACCGCGCAGAACAGCTCCTGCGCGCGCGCCGCCCCGCATGTAAGGAACGGGAAGGCTCTGATTGCGCGCGCATGTCGGCGCACCCGGGCGTGTTGGGTTAACTGCCTGCTTCAGCCAGCTAGGGCTGCTTAGGCAACGGGCTTGTAAGGCAAGCAAGCACTCAGGGTGCATGCACGGGCCGCGGCCATGAGGGGTGTTACTCGGTAACCTATAATCCAGCACAGCCACGCAGAGAGGCGCGGCCGCAGGCGGCGCGCCTCGGTGGACAATCTGCCGGGCAGGTTCCCCCTCGGTAAACTATACCCTGGCACAGCGACGCAGAAAGGCGCGGCCCCACACACAGGCACGCGGCGCGCCTCGGTGGAGAAGCGGGCGGGCAGGAGCAGGAGGCCGGCCGCGAGCGCGGCCGCCAGGTTGGCCTCGGCCGCGGCGGCCAGCTCGGCGTCGCGCGCCAGGTGCAGCACCGGCTTGTGCAGCCGGCCGGCGATGTACAGCGTGTCCCAGCCGCGCAGGTCGCGCAGCAGCACGTCCGCGCCCACCACGCCGTACTTGATCACCTGCGCGCGGCGGCGCGGCGTCGGCGGCGCAGCGTCGGCACGGCCGCACGCCCGCCCGCGCCCGTCACACCACCAAGCAGTCAATCTGTCAACCGACACTTACACCAGAGCTTGTGCCGCGCAGCACCCCAGGCCTGGCTTGGCCGCGCGCCGCAGTCTGCCACACGTCTGTGTTGAGCAGGAAAACAAACCCTGACGCGGACGTGCCGCGCGCGCGCCTCGAACAAGAAGTCTCTTGCGAGCAGCGGCCGGACCACGTGCGGTGCGCGAGCGCCCACGGACCGCGTCTCACAGAGGCGCCCGCTGCGTGAGGTCGCCCGGGGCAGGCAGGCGAGGCAGGCGCGATGGGGCGCGTGCCTGGTCCTGCCAGGGTACGGAGGTGTTGAAGTGGACGCCGGCGCCTATGCACTCCGCGTTCGTGACAACCTGCACGCGCGTGCACAGCTGCTGCAGGCTCGCGGAAGGGCAGCGCAGCGCTGGCAACGCATGGCGCGGTGCGCAAGGGACGAGGGAGATTGCGCCGTTCCGCCGCTCACGCAGGGCGGCGACCCAGGGACCAGGCACTGCGGGACGGCGGCTGCTATCAGGTGCTGACGCATGCGCAACGCCAGAGGCGCGCACGGCGACCGCGCGAGGCGCGCACCGCAGACGCGCCCAGCGAGGCCAGCGAGGAGTAGTGCGCCCGGTTGCGCTGGATGTTCTGCGCGGCCGCGGCGCCGCTCGTCAGCGGGCGCCACTGCGCATACGCGCCCGGCCGCCTGCAGCATCGGTTTGCGTTCGTGGCCGATGGCAGCAAGTATGTAGCAGCAGGCGCACCTCGTGGTGCCAGTCCACAGGGCTGTCGACGGCAAAGATGAAGTCCAGCATGGGCCGCGCGCCGGCGCCGGCGCCGGCGCCCCCGGCCGCGGCGTACAGGCCCGGCTGCTCGAACACGCCCGAGCCGTACGCAAACGCGTGCCGCACTGCCGGGAACTGGCTCAGCACGGTGCGCAGCTCGGCCGCGACCGCGCTGAGGTCCGGCTCACCGCCGCCGCCGCCGCCGGGCGCCGCGCCGCCAAAGCGCGGCGCCCGCGCGCCGCCGGCCTCCGCCGGCGCGACCAGCACCGCTGCCGCGCCGGGCAGGCAGGCGCCGGCGTGCGCGCTGACGGGCGCGTGCGCCGCCGGCCCCGCGGGCGGCGGGGGCGCCCACAGCGCGGCCGCGGCCGCGCCGCGGCGCCCTGGGCTGGCCGGCGGCGAGCGGCAGCCGCACGGCTGCGCGGGCGGCGGCGGCGCGGCCTCTGCGAGCTCCGAGGGCACGCTGGCGCGCAGGTGCGCGGCGCAGCCGCTCGCGGCGCTGCACGCGCGTGCCCGCATGCGGGCCGGCCCGACGGGGGCCGTGAGCCGCGGCGCTGTGGGGCTAGGCGGGGGCGGGCGCGGCGTCGGCGGCGGCGGGCGGACGGGCGCGCGTGGTGCGAGCATGTGCGCGAGCGCAGGGCGGCATCGCCGGCGCTCACGCTGCGGGCGGCGCAGGCCGGGGCATGGCTATGCGGCTGCTAGGGCGCGCCGGCGCGGCGTTGCGCGCCCTCCCGCAGGCGCTGCGACCAGAATATCCTTATCTACACACGCAGGCCCTGCGGGGCGCGGCTGACGCGTGCGCGGACCGGCTACCGAGCGCCCACGGGGGTGGTGGGGCACCAACGGCGAGTAATCTGCGTGCCGAGAGCGCGCGCGTCGGGTGAGCAGCCAGGCCAGGCGTGCGCCAGCAATCAGCTCCTGCGCCACCCCGTTCTCTGGCACTCTCCTGCTCTCTCACAATCGAGCGAAGCGAAAGTGCAGAGGTGACCATAAACCCTGACCTGAGCCCGGAGTCCTCATCTGCACACACAGAACTCTAGCAGACTGGTTGACGGGGGCCTGTTGCAACGCCGTTCCGCTGCTGGGCACACTGCGTGGATGCTGAGCGGCTGAGCGGCCGGCAGCGTGCGGCCCCTGGGCGCGCAGCAAAGTGGCGTGGATCATGAGGGCAGCCGCGGGGGCCGTCAAGGGGGAAGACAATGGCGAGGACAGGGACAGCCTGTACCCCATCGCCATCCTCATGTGCGCCGGCGGAGCCCCCCCGCGGCACTTGAACCGCGCTGCAGCCGCGGCGCCGCGCGCTCGGGCGCCCCTGAAACGCGCGCGCCGCGGGGCGCAGAGACGAGCTGAAGAACGAGGACGTGGCGCTGCGGCTCAACTCGGTCAAGCGCCTGTCCACGATTGCGCTGGCGCTGGGCGAGGAGCGCACGCGCAAGGAGCTCATCCCGTTCCTGGCCGACAGCAACGACGACGAGGACGAGGTGCTGCTGGCCATGGCGGAGGAGCTGGGCCGCTTTGTGCCGTACGTCGGCGGGCCGGCCTACGCGCACACGCTGCTGGCGCCGCTGGAGACGCTGAGCAGCGTGGAGGAGACCGTGGTGCGCGAGAAGGCGGTCGAGTCGCTGGCCAAGGTCGGCGCGGAGCTGCCGGAGGAGAGCGTGGTGGAGCACTTCACGCCGCTGATCAAGGCGCGCGCCCGGCGATTCAAAGCGCGGGGGCGCGAGCGCGCGCGCCGCGCTGCGGGTCGCGCCCTGCGCTGCGCTGCAAGGGCTACCCGTGCGACTGCAGCTGCCGGGGGGGGCCTGCGGGCAGCAGCGGCTAAGCGCGGTCCGCGCGCGTGCGCAGCGGCTGGCGACCGGGGACTGGTTCACTTCGCGGGTGTCTGCCTGCGGCCTGCTGGCCACGGCGTACCGGCGAGCGCCCACGGCGCTGAGGACCGAGCTGCGGAACTTGTATCGGGATCTCACCCACGACGAGACGCCCATGGTTCGCCGGGCAGCTGCGGCCAACCTGAGCAAGTTCGCGGAGGCTGTGGAGCCGGAGTACGTCAGCAAAGAGCTCACCGCCATCTTCCACGAGCTCACGCAGGACGGTGAGTCGAGCATTTGGTTTCTTGTGCAGCGAGCATCGAACCTGCTCACCAGGACTCTGGGCTGACCCAGGCCTGCTGCCACCGCTGCGCAGACCAGGACTCGGTCAGGTTGCTGGCGGTGGAGAGCTGCGGCCCGCTCGCGCGGCTGCTCGTGCGCGAGGACGCCGCGGCGCACATCCTGCCAGTCGTCCAGAAATTTTCAGTGGTGCGCGGCACCGTGAGCACAGAGGGCGCCTGCTCTGCTACGTGGGCAGAGCGGGGCGACAGGCGCCCCTGGCGCAGCCGCACTCTGGCTGGCGTGGGTGCAGCCTGCTGTTCTGCCGCGGCTCGCCGCTTGCAGCACCCCCAGCGTTTCTCACTATTCTCTGGCGCGCGCAGGACAAGTCCTGGCGGGTCAGGTACAATGTGGCGCAGCAGCTGTATCAGCTCTGTGAGGCGCTGGGCCCGGAGCTGTCGCGGTGCGCAGCCTAGCTGCCGAGGCCAGAGCTGACGCAGGCCGTGTAAGCTTCCCTTGACAATGCGTATGCTTTGGACTCACCCAGTCGCCACAGGTTGTGCACGGGGTCCATTTCATCAGCTCAGTGAATGGTGGAGCGTATAAGTGCACTGTGCATTGTCGCTGGTGCTCCAGAGTGCGCTTACGGACAGGACAACTTTTGCATTACTGCTGGATTTGTCACGGAAGCTCGTGCCAAAGTGTCGTGCGCTCGCTCTGGCAGGGCGGAGCTGGTGCCCTCGTTCCTGAAGCTGCTGCGCGACGGGGAGGCGGAGGTGCGCGTCGCGGCCGCCGGCAAGGTGGCAGCCTTCTGCAAGCTGCTCGGCAGCGACACGGTGCGCCTGGGCGCCCCAAAGTCCGCGACACCACCTGCCTGGGATAGCCCTAGCGGTGGCGTCCAGGACGCACAAACATAGCTGTGTGCGCGACCTATGGTCCGATGCAGGCTTGGGAGCCTGGCACCCGCCACATGCGCTGCATGCGCGAGGGCCTGGTCCGCGGAGGCTGCACAGCTTCGCTGAGCGGTCGGCGGGTCACTGCGCCCGGGCGTCAGCGAGAGCCTGCGCAGGCGCTGGTGGGCGGCGGCCAGGAGGTGTGCGGTCAGGGTGGCGGCGGCGCGGCCGGCGGCGGCGGCGCCCGCGCGCCCCGGCGCCCAGAGCGCGCTGCCAGCGGCCGCCCGCAGCGGCGCTGACGGCGGCCGCCTGCCGCGGCGCTGGCAGCGGCGGCCTGCAGAGGCGATCGCACGCGGCCGGGCGCGCAGGTGGTCTCCGCGGTGCTGCCCTGCGTGAAGGACCTGGCGGCGGACGGCAGCCAGTACGTGCGCACCGCGCTGGCCGGCGTGGTCATGGAGCTCGCGCCCGCGCTCGGCAAGGCGGCCACGATCGAGCACCTGCTCCCCGTCTTCCTCTCCCTGCTCAAGGACGACTTCCCGGACGTGCGCCTCAACATCATCGCCAAGCTGGACCAGGCGCGCGGCGCCCCGGCGCGGCGCGCCGCCGCCGCGGCGCCGCGGGCCGACCCCGCTGCCGCGGCGTCACGGGCGACCCCGCTGTCGCGCGAAGCGCCAGCCGCCCGCGCAACGCACCCATGCGTGTGGGCGGCCGCTGCCGCACCTGCAGGCGGCAGCGACCGCGGAAATGCGTCGCTGGATTTTTCCTAGAAATTGCAAGGGTTCTTTCTTGCTAAAAAATACCGGGCGCGCGCGCGCAGGTGAAGCAGGTGATCGGCATCGACCTGCTCGCGCAGAGCCTGCTGCCGGCGATCGAGGAGCTGGCGGAGGACAAGCACTGGCGCGTGCGCCTGGCCATCATCGAGTACATCCCGCTGCTGGCCAGCCAGCTGGGCGCCGAGTTTTTCGAGCAGAAGCTGGGCCCGCAGTGCATGAAGTGGCTGGAGGACCAGGCGCGCGCGCGCCTGGCGCCGCGGGCTGCCCCGCGCCCCCCAGGCTCAGACGGCCTCAGGGAGTTTGGCCGGACGAGTGCACGTCACTTGGGCACTGTCCGGCGCGCTGTTTGCTGAGGGTTTTGGCTGGGGTTATTCCTGCTAGATGAAACTGCCATGGCTGCCTATGTTTCCTGGGAGAGATTGATCTATGTCATGCAGTGAAGGCACTGCTTATTGAACAGGGGTGTATAGAAATCTTTAGCCCAGCTGGCCTGCGGTCAGGACAGCGACAGGGGGATGCCGGCAAGGCGGAGGCGGCGAGGCGGGGCTGGCTGGCCGCCCTCGCTGCGCGCGCTGAGGCGGCCGCGGCGCGCAGGTGTACTCCATCCGCGAGGCCGCCACGCAGAACCTGCAGAAGCTGGCGGCCGAGTTCGGCCCGGACTGGGCCAAGGACCACCTGGTGCCCCAGGTGCGCGGCGCCCAGGCTAGGGTGTAGGGTACGAGCTCAGACCCTGGCCGTGCACGTGAGACGCCGCGTGCCTGTGGCGCTGGTGCGCGCCGCACGCTGCGGCGGCGGCCGAGGCAAGGCCAGGACTGCGTGGCGACGCCCATTTGACGCGCCCCCTGACGATCGGGGTCAGCGCCAGAGGTCAAGACTGCTTGCCTGGCACGCGCTGCACGCCCACTTGACCCAGCGCGGGCCCTTGCGCCTGGTCGGCATGCCGGCGCGGGCAGGAGACGCGGCCGCCGGCCGCAGGCTGCGCTCGCCTCTGCAGGGCCGCATTGCTGTATCGCAGCATCAGGAGGCTGCCGTGGAGGGTCGGCGGCGGGGCGCCCACGCGGGCGCGGCGCCGCGCGCGCAGGTGCTGGCCATGGTGAACAACCCGCACTACCTGTACCGCATGACGGTGCTGGTCGCGCTGGCCGCGCTCGCGCCCGCGGTCAGCCATGACACGCTGTGCCAGTCCATGCTGCCGGTCGTCGTGTCCTGCGCCAAGGACAAGGCGCGCGCCGCGCCGCGCCCGCGGCCCACGTGCACGTCCCCGCAGTTTCTGCTGCTTCCGTCTACCTCGAGGGGCTGGAACAAAGGGCCATCAGCATGTCAGCACCCGCGTCGGCTGCATGCTTCTTGCCGTGCCCTGTAGAGCGTCGCCTGGCTTGACGCGAGCGCATTTCACTCCGACTGCGGGGTCCTGGGACTGTTGGCGCGCAGCCTCCGCAAGCGTTGGCTGCCGTGATGGCGTCGGCGTCATGCTCCGCGCCGCCAGCGAATCGATCGTCGCACGCGCGCGCAGGTGCCCAACATCAAGTTCAATGTGGCCAAGATGCTGGAGCGCCTGGTGCCGCTGGTGGACGCGGCAGTCGCCGAGCGCGCCATCCGGCCCTGCCTCCTCGAGCTGGCCGAGGACGCGGACACCGACGTGCGCTTCTTTGCGCACCAGGCGCTGGCCGCGTGCGACGCGGTCACCGCGGCGTGACGGCGTGACGGCGGATTAGCGCGCGCGCGAGCGGCTGGGCGGGGCCCGGCGCGGCGCGCCGCTTCCGCGCACGCGGGCGCGCCGCTATGGCGGCGGCGGCCGGCGAGCCGCCCTAAGCGGTCGCTGCGCGTGCGGCTGCGGCGTTGCGCCGGGGCGCGGCGTTGCGGTTGCGCGGTGCAAGCCTCTGCTCGGGGATAAGAATGAGAGGGCGGACGGCGGAGGGGTGTCGTCATGCTGCCTGGCGGCATGATGTGAACTGCGTCCTGGGCAGGATGGTGTGCTGCGTGCCGGGTCGGTGTGAAGAAGCAAGCCGGGTGCGGAGAGGGCCTGCCGCCAGCGGTGAGCTCCTGCTCTTGAACAATTGCGTGTACCATAGGACGTGCTAGGTCAGCGACCGAGCGCGTGCCGCGAACTCTTCAAGTGCATGGCATGCGTGCACCTGGTGCATTGGTCCACCAGCAGCGTGTGCGGCTCCGTTAGTGTGATGCATGACGCCATGCATGCATGCACACAGGCAAGAGCTCGCAGACCTTTTCCCGTGGTGTCGTCTAGCTCCTGAGGCACGTGATCAGCAAGGCGATCCAGCATGCCTGGCGTGCTCCCAGAAGGGCAACATGAGGGTTCACATGCTGTGAGGGAGCTGCGCTGCTCGCTCGCATTGACCTGCAACCTATCCTGCGCACGGTTGCTGCAACACATGGCGCTCCTCTGCAGTGGCTCCGGCCCCACGGCCGTTACGCGCGGCTTGCCTCATGTTGCGCCCTGCAGACTGCCTGCAGACCTGAGACGGTGCGTTTCACGTTGAAGGCGAGCTTGGTGCTGGGAGTCGGGCACGGCAGGCTGTGGGGACTCAGACCTGGCTTGCCGTGGGTGTAGGTTTGGAAAATGCAGTGCGCCGCTGCCGTGGCGCTGCCGCCCGCCCGTTCACCCGGCGGCAAGGAGGCACAGCTGCACACGAGCGGCAGCAGGCAGTGCGCCGCGTCCTGCAGCCGGCATTGGCTGCAGTCCGGACGTGCGCAGGGCGGCCATGACCGCTCCGCACCTGCAGGCTCGAACGGCACGGGGACGCTGGACAAGGAGGTCGACGCCATCAGCGTCGACATGACTGCCTTCCCAGACACCCAGTTCTTCCGCGTCGAGGCGAGCCGCTCGCCCGCGCTGTCAGCATCACGCGCGGCGGGGGCAAGCGCCGGAAGCTGAAGGGCACGCGGGTGGCGTGCGGCAGGCCATCATCCGCCCCTGGCGGTTGCCGATGGTTGTGCGAGCCCTCAGCAGCAAGGGCATCCTGGGCATGACTGCGTCGTCGGTGAAGGGCGCCGGCGTGCAGGGCGGTGCGCACCTGGACAGGTCGTGCAGCATGCTTGTGCAGCAACTATGCTATAACGGTATCTATATGCAGCCAGGCCTGACTGCCAGGAAAGTGCGTGAGGTGCAGTGACCGTCGACGAAGTGCTGTTGTGTGAATACTTCTGCCGGGCTGCGCCTTTGCAGGCAAGAAGGAGCGCTACAGCGGGACGGAGCATGGCTCTGACACCTTGGTCGACAAGGCCCGCATCGACATAGTTGTGTTCAGGTGAGCGCCAGCTTTTCGTGAAGGCAGTAGCTGACTCGGTGTGCCAGTAATTTCGTTTTCATGCAGGCACCTCTAGGGCGGCTTGGCATGCTGCGCAAACGCCTGCAGCATGCTGTGGCCCTGCGCAGGACTCAGGTGGACACGGTGTGCCGGATAATCGTCAAGGCATCGCAGACGGGCGAGATTGGCGACGGCAAGATCTTCATCCACCCCGTGGCAGATGTTATGTGCGCCCCAGCTTGCAAGGATAATATGACATTGCATTCCCCTGGCTTGTGTGATTCACTCCATGGCATGCGCTTCAGCCGCATGATGAGCAGTGCGTCAGCGGAGGTAGTGCAGCGCTGTTCCTGTTTGATGATCAGTGCAGACCTCCTTGACCTAGCGCCCCACCCTGTTGAGGCGTGTGACGACTTGTGGTGACCGCCCCGCGCGCACAGCCGCATCCGCACGAACGAGACGGGCGCGAAGGCGGAGCGCATGGAGGGCGGGCTGTCGGACATCAGCGTCCTGTCCTCGCGCGAGTGGCTGGAGGATGACGACACCTGAGGGATAGGGTAGGGCCTACTCCTACCTTGCGCTGCTGGGGTCCGGCCCCGTCCCAGGGACGAGCGTGCCTAGACTTGCAGGCCGCACGCGCGGGTCATGCTGGGACAGCAAGATGCTGGCAGCCAGTGTCTTTTTATGGGACAGCTTTTTGCGCCAGTGACGATTTCATAGCGGTGCAGGGCGTACGGCGGCTCGCCGCAGCGGCTCGCCGAATCTCGTCCGACGGGCTGCATGTTCACCGCACTAAAAAAATGGTGCACACGGGCAGTTTGAGGAACTTGCGGCGCGCGCACCTGTGTAACGCTTTGACAATTAGCATGGCTACAGAGCAGTACGCGGGAGTCTGCAGGCTTTGGTGCCATGCAGGCATGTACGGCCTGGCGTACGAAGTAAAACCCTGAGCACTGGAGCATCACAGAATTGCAGGATGCATGGAATGCCTTCAATCATGTCTGTCGCCCAAAGAATGAACAACACTGATGAGTCATTCTTGGCAAGGCATGCCATGTGCCACTGGCGCTCCTGGCGAGGTGCACGCTTCCACAACAGTTGTGCACAGTCAAAGCGCGCGCCGAGACAACTTCAGGCTATGCATAGCATCGCGTTACAGCCAAGCGCAGTGTAGGGCTGCAGTCGGGCAGTCCTGCACCGATACTAACTGCTCACGTGCTGCGTCGTGCTGCGTCCTAGTGCCGTACAGTGCCCCCAACAGCTCGACCATTTTGCACGGTGGCAGCCCCCGTGCACTAATGGCACGCCGGCCATCAGAGGCTGAACATCTCGTACTTGGGCTCGCCGTACAGCTGCCCCGAATCCACCGCCGCCAGCACCTGCCGCGGCGGTCCCGGATAACAACTTTTTATGCTGCACTGGCCGCTCGGACATGCCCCTGACATCGAGTTCAGCACCGGCACATATGCAGCTGTGGTACTGCCAAGTGCCAGCCTCGCGCCAGCATGCGCGGCAGCGCCCTTGCACGCGTGAAGTGCAGCGCCGAGGGCTACAAGAGGCAGAAGCTGGCCTCAAGGCTGCTTGCTCGCACTGCTGAACACGCCTGATCCGGGAGGGGAGGCCGGCACCTCGCAGGCAACGCGGCAAAACAAATGCCTGGTAGGCAGCTTGACAGGGCGGCAATGTCTCACGCCCGTACGCGCTCGCCAAAAGCTTGCAAGACCACATTCAGGAGCGCATCTGCCTCAGAATGGGTAGGGTAGGGTAGGGCACCTTGCCGGCGGCGCTGTCGGAGAACAGCGCCTTCACGACCAGCTCCGCCACGTCCTCGCGCGAGATGGCGCCGCAGACGTCCCGGCTCTCCGTCAGCACGCCGCGCCCGCTGCTGGGGTCGTTCTTCAGGCCGCCCGGGCGCACGATGGTCCACTCCATGTCGCCGCCGATCTCCTGCGACGCGAGCAGGACCGGTCCGGACGCTGACCGCCTGCTCGGGGATAGAGTTCCTGCTCTGACACAGCACGCGGCGTCGCTGCAGCAGTGGCCGCAGTGATCCACGGATGAGAGTGCGGTGCGCGGCCAAAGCTGTGGTGCAGGAAACATCACGAGCGCAATGCTTAACACTGGATGATTGGCGTCGCTACCACGCGCTCTGTCTGCATACAAACAGCATGCAGCAGCGCAGCACTGGTCCCGGGCCTGGCAACGCCAGACTGGCATGGAGAGGCCGCACCCGCAGCCGCTGCTCCGCCTTCTCCTTCTCCAGCAGCACCGGCTTCAGGATGTCGTACACCTGCACAGCGCACCGGAGGTGCACACTGGTCTCTAGGGTTCCAAACCCTGACCCTATGTTATATAAAACACGCATTTCCAAAACCTGGACACACAGGCGCTCGACAGCGGTTGCATACACCAAGCAGGCTCAAGCGCTCTCTGCTGAAACAAGGCACGGCGCCTCCGGGCGCCCGCTCAGCGGCAACAGAGCACACAGGCACTGTCAGCGCGCAGCGCGCCGGCCTTCGGACACGCGGGCGTGCCTGTGCTGGCGGCGCGTCGCGGCTGTCGCCGGTGCCAATCGAGGTGACCAGCACAAAGCGCTTCACGCCGCGGCGCGCCGCCTCCTCTACCAGGTTTATGTTGCCCTGCGCGCCGCGGCGCCGGCGTCGGGCCCCGGGCTGTGTGCCGGGTGCGGTGCATCCACAGGCATGCATTGGTGGTTGATGTGCGCCGCTGCCCTGCTCGCGCCAGCATGCATGGTGCAGGAGCCCAACCGGCCCCTGACGCCGGCCGGGCGCGGCAGACCACAAAATGCACGAGCGGCATACGTGTGCCCAGCCGCGCACTTGGAAGAGCGCGCGCCGTTCGGCGATGCCGCACACCCCGTAGCCGTCGGCGCATGCGCGCGCCTGGAGGCGGGGACGAGCGAGCGCGGGGCGCCGGCGCGGGGGCGCGCCTGCGAGTCGGCGTTCGGGTCGGCGGGCGTGCCGCCGATGGTGGACACCACCGCGTCCACCTGCTCGATCTGCGCGAACGCCTTGGCCACGTCGTCGGGCGACATGGCGTCGCCGCGCACCACGATCGCCATCATGCCCTCGATCTCAGCCCTGCCGCGCGGCGCCGCGCGTGACGAGCGCGGCTCGCGCGAGCGCGCGCGCGCCGCGCGCTGCGGCGCGCCAAACGCTCGCGGCCGGTGTGCGACACGAGGGTGGCGGCAAAGAAGCAGGGCGGCGCCAGCCTCACAGCTAGCTCCTGACAGGCGCGGCGGCCAGACTCGCGGTTTGACATCAATTAACTTCACACGGCCCTGCCACAAGCCGCCAGCACGCTGCACCACCCAGCCGCGCCAGGGACAGCATTGCATGGCCGGGGGGCCCGCTGAGGCTGCTCGTGCGCGCACCGCCGCGACTCGCTGCGCTGCAGCTGCCACACCCAGGCGCCCATGTCCTTGAGCCGCCGCGTGACCTCCAGCGCGATGCCGCCGCCACCCGCGACGAGGATGCTCGCATTGTCCGAGTCCAGCGCCGCGCGCACCGCCGCGCCGCGCCCGCGCCGCCCGGGCCTGCTCGGCGGACATGCAGGTGACCCAGCCGCCGCGCGGCGAGCAGGCGGGCAGCGGCGGCGCTCTGCGGAGCGGCCAGGCTCTGCGGCTGCCCTCAGCAGGCGGTTCCTCAGGGACAGGCAGCAGCGCCCAGCCTGGCGCGGCGGTTCCAAGCAGGGCACCTGGCGGGCAACGGGCAGCAGGCCCTGCCGGCGCACGACCAGCGCCTGCACACTATGCGATACAGACTGCCTTCTGGCACACCACCACTGCCGCTGCAACTATGGAGCCTCGCGCAAGCGCGAGCCGCACAAGGCTGCGGGAGTGGGGCTTGCAGCAAGCGCAGTGCACGCGGCTCCTGCAGGCGTGACAGGCACGCACCGGCCGTGGAGTGCAAGCCGGCTGGGACGGCAGTGCGCGCTGAAGCTGTGCTTGGCAGGCGAGTGCGGTCTGCCAAGCATGGCAGGCAGCATGGCTGTGGGCATGGTCCGGAGTGCAGCAGGCAGGCCGCGGCTCGGTGGTGCGGTCCTCTTGTGCCAGCAGCGCAGATAGTACACGGCTTACAGGTGAGTGCACGCCTTGGATAGGCAGACTGCTGCCAAGAGTATGCCTTTGTGTAAAACGCTGTCACGGCCTCTGTGCGTCGTCACTATAGTCTGTGTCCGATCCAACAGCGGAGCTCGACTGACCAGACTCCTCCCGCACTGGGTGCTTGTGGGAAGCAACCCTTGAGCGACCCTGCTGAGAGCCGCCCTTGTGCAGGCCCGTGAGGCTAGTCTTCCTCTCAGCTCACTGCGCGTCACGGACCTCGCGCCGCCTGTCTTTGCCGGTGCCTGGGGCGTTACGGAGATGTCCGGGGTGAAGCGCCAGCGCCTGGATGGCATGGGCGGCCCCGGGATGGGCGGGCCCGCCTGGGCGGGCGTGGGGCCCGGGGACGGGTACGGCTTCGACGGGGGGATGATGATGATGGGGCCGGGATACCCGCAGGGCATGGGCATGGTGCCGGGCGCCTTCCCGGGCGCGTTTGCGGGCGCGCCGATGGGCGGCATGGGTGCCCCGTATGGCGAGGCGTTCGACGTGTTTCCGTGCGTCAAGTTGCGGGGCCTGCCGTTCCATGTGGGCGAGCACGACATTCGCGGGTTCCTGGTGAGCCTGCCTGCACCAGCTCGCGCGCGCGCCCCGCGCCGGCGCCTGGGCCCTGGTTTCGCTTGATCCTGCTCACCCTGCGCGTGCCCTGGCTGCCTGCTCGCCTGCCTGGCTCCCACCTAGCCCTGTTCTTTGCAACGCGTCCCGGCGCTGCCAGCGGCCGCGCGCCCGGCGCGCCCCGGCGCGCCGGGCAGGCAGGGGCGGGGCGGGCGCCGCGGGGGCGGGGCGGGGCTCTGACGGTGGGCTGCGCGGGGGCGCGCGCGGGCGGGTAGGGCCTAGAGACGGTCGATATCCTGATGGTGCAGCGCGGCGGGCGCTTCTCCGGGGAGGCGTATGTGCTGCTGGGCAGCCCGATGCAGCTGGAGCTGGCGGTGCAGAAGAACCGGCAGCACATGGGCAAGCGCTACGTGGAGGTCTTCCCCTGCCGCAAGCTCGTGCGCGCCCGCCCGCCTCCCCCGGGCGCGCCCCGCGGCAGCGCTGCGAGCGGCGGTTGGGCTGCAATCCGTGTGCTGGCCAGGCCAGCCAGTGTGCGCACACCGGGTCCGGCACCGCTCCTGCTTCCCACCACGCGCGCTCCCGGCAGCGCTTTCCCTCCCAGAGCGGAGTGCTTCACACTGTGCCTGGTCTGCCGACGGCTTGCACGTGTGTGAGGGGACCCTGCGGCGCGCACGGCGAGCCGCGTCTCGAGGCGCGCGGTGCGGCCTGCGCGCAGGACTACTACCGCGCAGTCAACCTGCTCATGGGCGACGAGGCGCAAGTGGCCGCGCTGCAGTCTGGCCCCGGCGCTGGTAGCGCAGCGGGAGGCGGCGGCGGCGGCGGTGGCGGGGCCAGTCCCGCACAGATGATGGGCCCCCGCGGCGGCGGCGGCGGCGGCATGATGGGCGGCGGCGGTGGGGGCGGTATGATGGGTGGCGGCTACATGCCGGGCGGGCCTATGGCGCCGCAGATGGGCGGCATGATGCCATACGGCGCCGGCATGATGCACGGCGGCGGCGGCGTCGGCGGCGGTGGCGGCGGCGGGATGATGATGCCGCAGGGGCCCCCGCCCAACCGCGGCCCGCGCAACGGCGGACCGCCCTCTGCCGCGCCCATTGGGCCGAGCCAGGGTCCTGGCGGCGGCGGCGGCGGCGGCGGCGGCGGCGGCGGCGCTGGTGGCGCTGGCGGCGGCTACGAGCAGGCGGCGGCGCCGGCGGCCGCGCCGACCGGCAGCAACATAGTCAACAACGTGCTCAAGCTGCGCGGGCTGCCCTTCTCGGCCAGCGCCGCAGAGGTGGCCGCCTGGTTTGCCAGCGGCGGGCTGCCCATCGCGCAGCTGTCGGCCGACAAGTGCGCCGCCCGCTGCAGGGCCTGCCTGCATCTGATGGCGGCTCCTGGTGCAGGCGCCACCTGCACGTGAGCCGCTTTGCCCCTTCGCGGCCGCTGTTGCCCGCGTGCTGCGCCCTGCGCGCAGAGGAAGCCAGCTAGCTCGCCAGCATAGGTTCTGCTGCCCTGCGTGGGTTGCCTGGTGACAAGCGCGGCGCTTGCAGGCTCTCACCACACCAGCGGACCCACGCAGACGTTCATGCAAGCCGCGAGCTTGCAGGGGCTTGGCGGTGGCTGTGCACAGGTGCCGCGTGAGGTGGGGTAGCGCGCCGGACCAGGCTCCCCCCCTCCAAAGAGAAGGGCGCGAGCGCGCCGAAGCAGCTTGTGAGCGGACTGACATGCGGTTCACGGCGCGCAGCGTGCGGCTCATCACCAACCGCGAGGGTCGCGCGACCGGGCAGGCCTTTGTCGAGTTCCCGACGCAGGCCGAGGCCGAGGCCGGGCTGGCCATGGACCGCCAGATGATGGGCAGCCGCTACGTCGAGGCGCCCCCCCGCGCGCTGCCTGTCTGATGCGGCCTGTCCGCAGGATGGGTGGTTAGCGGGGCCGCAGGGACGTCCGGGCTGGGCGCCTGGCCGGCGGCGGTGGTGCGAGCGCATGCGAGAGCAAGAGGGTGTCGTGGTGGCGGCAGTGCGCTCCACAGGCCATGTCTGCCAGTGTCTGGTTGGACAAGGGCAGGTCACAGAGGTCGCGTGGCAAGGACTGACCTGTGCATGCCTGGCGCGGCAGATCTTCACGGTGACGCGGGACGAGTACCTGCGCGTCACCAACGGCCCTGCCTACTAGGCGTCTTGCCCCACGGCAATGGGATAGCCTTCGCGCAGGCATCCCGTGGTGTCAGCAGCGGGCGCGCCAGGTACAGGTCTGGCATCGGTGGGGAGGCTACCGACCGGGATTCATATGGCAACTCGAGAGCCGTTGCAGTGGGCGGTGCCAGTGCGGTGGAGCGCTCGGGGAACTTGCCGGGCCGCCGGGTCGGAAGATGCACTCAGGTATAGCGCCGGGTGAGGGCGCTGCTGCCAAGGCATTGTCCGGGCTTGTGTGTTCCTGGCGCAGCTTTGCGCCTTAGGGCTGGCGTTATGGCAGGGCTTGGTTGGGGCCTACCTGCTTTATAGCGTGGGGAGGGATGCATAGTGTGGGGTGGGTTCTGTGAAAGGCAAGCGGTGTGTGACCTAAGTGCGCCAGGGTACATGGCGGTGGGGACAGGGCATGGGAGTAAGGAACCTGGATGCATTTCACACAGGCTGAACGGACACAAGGGCCGCAAGGGCAAGCTCGGGAGGGGAGGCATGCGAGGCGCGCAGGTTGCGCTGGCGACGTGTGACCTTGCTGTATTTGCCCGTACTTGATGCCACTCTCTGCCAATGACTGCTTAGAGAGAGCCTAGAAGCAAACACAGGCACGGCTATGTCTGGCTTTTTCTGCTGCTTCGCTCACACCTGTGCTTGTGCGGAGTGTAATTGGATTAGCGTACTTTTCATTTACATACACGAACTGGGCTGCATCCATGTACTGTTTGCGAGCGACGTAGCATACGCTGCCTAGCCTATGGTGCCAGAGCACCCACGCCGCGCCCCTCACTTGCGCCACCAATGAAAGGGCGGTCACTTGCTCCGCCCGCCAAGGCTCATACGTCTGCTTCACTGTGGCTGACCTAATTCGTGAGTAACCTGCTGCTCATGCGCCATCTTGCGCAGCGTTTGCCGCCCACTCGTGCGCCGTTGCTGAACTGCTGCATGCAAGCACACCCCCAGGGCTGCACGACGCTGAGCGAACCATGTGTTTGGGCCAAGGTCCTGGCTCAGCAACAAGCATGATAGTTGGTTGGGGTGGCCAGCCCTGCATAGTGCGAGAGTGCGCTGCGCAGGACCTGCGGCTGCCGGGCGCGCACGTGGACGTCAATGTGCACCCGACCAAGCGCGAGGTGGGCTTCCTGCACCAGGAGGCGCTCATTGCGCGCCTGTGCCAGGCCGCCGAGGCGCTGCTGCTGGGCTCGAACTCGCAGTGCGCGCGCCGCCGGCCCCCTGCGGGCTGCATGTCCCCTGCGCTGCCCCGCAGGGCCTGGCAGGTCTGGCCGACGTGCAGGGGCGGCGGGAAGCGGCCGGCTCTACATGTGCATGCGTGTGCGCTCAGCTGGGTTGCTCGCTCAGCTCGATGAACAACTGTCTAAGCCAACCGGAACGGAGTCTGTGCAATGCGCAGGTTTGTCTGCATGCTGATGTGCTCACAACCGCGCGTAAGCGGGTCAGTGGACCGCGGACATCTGCCTGATGCGCTGTGCGCCGGCTGCGCCAGGCGCACGTTCACACAGACGCACCTGCCGAGCGCGCCGCTGGTGCTCAGCCCCGACCGCGCGCTTGCGCGCGCCGCCGCCGCCGGGGGCACCCAGGGCGCGGAGCGCCCCGGCGCGGGTGCGGCCGGCGCCGCGCGCGGCAAGCGCGCGCGCAGCGGGGGCGCCGCGGGCGCGGTTGAGGGCGCGAGCGATGACGATTCGGGTTCTAGCTTGAGCGACGCTGAGGATGAGGATGCGGAGGGGCGGCGGGGGGCGCCGGCGCGGCCGCCACCCGTCCTCACTGCGCGCCGCGATAAGGTGCGTGCCGCGAGCCTGCGCTTACCCGCCTGCATGTGCGCTGATGCGCCCCGCACCAGCACCGGCATCGGGGGGCAATGCTGTCCGGCGGATGATGGGGTGGCAGCGGCCTCAGCAGAGCGCGCGAGGCAGGCGCATGCTGGCGCGCGCCGACAGCCGCAGCGGGGCCGCTCCCTCACGCTGTGCCGGCCGGCGCCGCGTCGCCGTGCGCAGGCGGCGCGGGGCTGAGCGCGGCGGTGCGCGGCGGCCCCGCCCGCTCTGCGTGAGTCGCCTGCCGGTGCCCCGCGCAGGCGGCCTATGATCCGCGCAAGCTGGTCCGTACCGACAGCCGCGCGCAGACGATGGAAAGATTCCTGCGGCCGTCGCCGCGGGCCGGCAGCGGCGGCGGCAGCCCCTTCGCCGGCGGCGGCAGCCCCTCCGCGAGCGGCGGCAGCCCCCCCGCCCGCTGGCCATCCGGCCCGGTCGCCGCCAGCGCGCCGGGCGGCGGCGGCGCCGGCGGCGCCGGCCCCGGCAGGCACTCCGGCAGCGCCCCCAGCAGGCTGGGGCCCCCGCGCGCCGGCGACGCGGCGGCCGCCGGCAACGGCGCTGCGGCCGCCGGCGGCAACGCTGCGGGCGGCGGCGACCCGGTCGCGGCAGCGGCGGCGGCGGCGGCGGCGGCGGCGGGCGCGCCGGCGCGCCGGCGCGGCGCCGAGCGTGGCCTCGTGCGGCCACGGGAGGCCTGGGACGGGGCGGCCGCGGGCGCCGACGCCTGGGCGGACATGGCGCCTGGGGATGAGGAGGGCCTGGAGGCACTTGCGGGGCTGGGCCCGGCGCCGGGGGGACCGCCAGGGCCCGGGGGCAGCGCGCGCGCGGTGCGCGCGCGCCACGCGCCGCCCGCCTGCCAGCTGGACTCCATCCAGGAGCTGCTGGCGGAGGTGGACCGGGGCGCGCACCGCGGTGCGCCCTCGCCCCCGCGCCCCCCGCTGCCATGCTGCGTGACTGCACCCGCAGCTGCTCGCGTGGATGCATGGGTGCACATGCGAGCTGCACATGCGAGCGGCATTGTCTGAGCAGCGACGATGCAGACCCAGGTCTGTATGAGCAACGCGCCCAGCGCACCATACAGGGGCCACGCCCTGCGCCGATTGGGACCGGGCTTGCTGCGACCCTTCAGTGGGTAGCGGGCTGCGCGCGCGCGAGGCCGCGCCGCGCGCGCGCGGCAGGCCTGACGGACATGCTGCGCGGGCACACGTTTGTGCGCATGGCCCTCCAGCGGGCAGTTGACGGCGTGTGCCTGAGACATTGTGCGCATGGGCGGCAGGCCTGACGGACATGCTGCGCGGGCACACGTTTGTGGGCATGGCCGACGAGGCGCTCGCGCTGGTCCAGGGCGGCACGCGGCTCTTCCTGCTGGACGTCGCCGTCCTCTCGCGCGACCTGTTCTACCAGCAGGCGCGCCCGCCCGCCGCCCTGGCGCTGCTGCCCCGGCCGGGGCCGGGGCCGGCCGCCTGGCGCGCCCGTGCCGCACACAGGGTCCCCTGCCAGCCAGCGCGTTCGCTCCGGGCGGACCGGCCCGTCCGTTCTGCGCACTCTGCGCACTCTGCGCACTCCTCGCGCCGCCAGTGCGTCCTCTCTCGAGTCACCGCGGCCTCGGAGCCCTCGCAGGTCTGGTATGAGCCCGCGGTCGCTCCGTCGCGCAGGCGCTGCGACGCTGGGAGAGCCTGCCCGCCGTGCGGCTTGAGGACGCGCCGCGCGTGGCGGACCTCGCGGCCGCCGCGCTGAGCGCGCCTGACCTGTACGGCGATGGGCCGGTGCGCCCGCGCGCGCGCCCTTGCGGCGGCCGCGTGCTCCCGCGGGCCCGCCGGCCGCTCCGCTTTGCGGGGGCGCGCCCTGCGTGCGCCCATCGTTGCCCTGCTTTTCGTTGCATGGCGGGCGCGGGCGCGGCGGCCGCCAAAAGCTAAGCCGGGCGCCGGCGCCGCGAGCGCTCACGCGGCCGCACGGGGCGGCCGGCGGCCAGGAGGACGGCAGCGGGGCGGGCGCGGGCGAGGTCGCGGCGCTGGTGGAGCGGCTGCTGCTGGCCAAGGCGCCCATGCTGGCCGAGTACCTGTCCCTCGGTGCACCCGCCCGCCAGGCCCGGCCCGGCCTGGGCGAGCCTGCATCGAGGGGCGGCCGCCGAGCTTGCGGGCGCGCCATCCGACCTGGCGCAATGGCGCTGCGGCGCCTCCGATGGGCGACCGGGGCGGCCGCGGCTCGCGCAGGGCTGGAGCAAAGTCGTGACAGTGTAGCCGCAGGGGAGCCTGCGCTGGACTGCCTCTCTGCTTGTTTCGAAACTTATGTTTTCTCAAAACAGAGCAGGGCGGCCCTGAGGCCCGCGCGCCGCGCGCGCCCAGGCGTGGACGCGGCCGGGCGGCTGGCGTCGCTGCCGCAGCTGGTGGACGGCCACGCGCCGGACCTGGACCGCCTGCCGGGCTTCGTGCTGGCGCTGGCGCGCGACGTGGACTGGGCCGCGGAGAAGCCCTGCTTCCGCACGCTCGCCGAGGCGCGCGCGCGCGCCGCGGGCGGCGCCCGGCCGGGGGCGCGCCCGAGCCTGGGCGCCCCCTCAGGCGGCGGAGCGATCGGCCTGGCCCCACCTCCCCGCTCCTGGGCCGCTGCGGCGCTCTTGCCCTGCATAGGGTTCCGCCTTGGCGCAGGGCACACGCCCTCAACAGCGCTGTCTGCTCTGATGGCGGCGGAGCTCCAGCCTCCGTCGGCCAGCCAGGCGGCTCAGGCAGCAGGGAGCTGGTTGCTGCACCCTGTGACTCGATCATGAAGGCAGAGGTGTCAGCCGGGTGCCGCGGCGCGAGCGCGCCGGCCGCGCTCGGCCCAGCGCACAGCGCTCTGGGGCCGGCTCGCTGTTCCCTGCACTACCGCCATGTGAGGCTCAGACACTGCCCTCGCCGGCGCATGCGCAGGCGCTCTCGGACTTCTACTGCGCGCAGCTGCCGCTGCTGAGCGAGCGCGCTCCTGAGCACGCGCCTCGGCAGCCCGGCCCGGCCACGGACGCCGCGGAGCCCATGCAGGTCGACGGCGGCGCGCCCGCGGCGGCCGCCGGCACGCCCGGCGCCCTACCTGCGGAGCTTCCAGGCGCCGGCGCCGCGGATGCAGGGCCACGGGACGGGGCGGGGAGCGCCGGCGCCACGGCGCTGGGCACGTCTGGCGACGGCGGATCGCGGGGGTCGGGGGCCGCCGCGCTGGCGGCGGCCGGCGGCGGGGCTGCGGGGCCGGCCGGGGCCGCAGCTGCCATGGGCATCAGGGACGGCCGTGGCAATGGCGGCGCTGTGGGGCCTCCCGCAGGCCAGCCAGCCACTGCCGCGAGCACTGGCGCGCATGCAGGGCCTGGCCGGCCACCGGATGCGGCTGCGGCGGACGCGGAGGCAGCTGAGGAGGCCCGCTCGGCGCGCGAATGGATGATCGAGCATGTGCGCGCCCTGTTGGGAGTGACTTCTCATTGTGCGACGTTGCGCCGCAATATGTGCAAGCCTAGTGACCATGAGCATGTCCGCAGGTGCTCTTCCCCGCCATGCGCCACGGGTTAAAGCCTCCACGCAGTCGCGCCACGGACGGGACAGTGGTGGAGCTGACGCGTCTGGAGAAGCTGTACAAAATCTTTGAGCGCTGCTGATGCCTGCTTGGCAGCATTATATCACATGTGCCATCAGTATCTTCCATCTGTACATGTCCTCTAGTATCCAACGATACACAATACACAGTGTAGGTACGACTATTGTGTGATGTTTACAAGGAATTGACGTGACAGGGGATGATTTTTAAGTTGTTGGCACACATTGAACATGCACGCAAGACCATATGAGAGGAACACACCACCGATATGGGTCCTTAGGTCGAACATTTTAAGTTCAGACAAAGTGTTTGCCATGTAGTGGTGTGTGAAGGCACAATCTGCATTTGCAGATGAGGAAAGTGCCACATGAAGTATGTAACAACACGCATAGACAATGACAGCAGTGCAAAACTAGCTAGACTGGTGGTGTACGACAGCCAGCAAGACTGGTGGTGTCGACAGCCAGCAGCATCCCACAGACCACGCTTGACCCTGACATACGTCATCTGAACTAGCACACAGCTCCCACAAGTCCTCAGGCAAGGCAACATCATGCATACCGCTGAAATCACACCCTCGCACACAAAGTGCGTGCCAAAAAATTGTCGGCCCGCTTGATGCCACTGGGCACATGCCATTGCAGAGAATCACATGTACCAGAGTCTACATATCAGAGCTTCCTACTCCTTGGCAGCGCCCGAGCTGTGCTGAACCTTCTGGGCCGTGTGCGTGGTCTGCTGGCCGCCACCGGTGGTGCCCGTGGCAGTCTTGGTTGTGGTGGTCGTCTGCTCCACGCGCTTCTCGTGGCGGTGCTCCCTGCCGACTCACCGCCAAGTCAGTCTGTGGTAGCAGCACCAGCGCAAGCACGCGCAGCCGCGGCACAGAGCTGTCGCAGGGTTCAGCAAGTGCATCTGGCAACATGCCAAAAAGCATAATAGCTTCCCACTTCTTTGCCTGTAGCGCAGGAACAGCTTCTCTTTCAGCATCAGCCAAAGGCAGTGCATGCTGTGCCATGCGCTGTAATGCGTAGCATTTACAGCAGCAGCCACAGATTGCACTCGGCAGGGCGGAGGCTGCGCACAGGTTGGCCAGGCGCGTGGCGGCGTCCTGGTCGCCCATGTCGCCAGCGTCCTTCGCCTTCTCCCACAGGTCCTGCACATGCACAACACGTAAAGATGTTGCCGCTCACACTCGTTCCATTCAGGACAATCACCCCATTGCATATCTGCCAAACACTTCAGCTTCACACGTCACACTGTTAACGCTCTATTAACACAGCCCCACACACTCACGACTGCTGTGTTGACGCAGACCCACACGCATTACTGCAGTGCTGCAAGACACACTGACCGCTGAGCGTGGGGTGCACCTTCTTGTAGGCATCGGCCTGCTCCGCAATGGTCTTCTTCTGCTCATACTCGTGCATCTTCTGCTCAGCCATCTGCTCAGCCTGATCGGCGCGCTGGCCCTGCACCGCACAGGTACATTCTCTTAAAGGACACTGCAAAAGATGTCTGCAATGAAACACCGCAAAATCCATATTCAAAGCTGTGGCATGCATGCAAGCCACAAGCATAAAAACATGCTATGCCATCGCATCCATACCCTGTTGTACAGCCACGTCATCAGTACCAAAAAGAACCCCCCGGTGCCGCCAAGCAGCTACACTACGGACAAAGGGCGAGACCGCGCCTGCATCTTGAACGCCTTCTCCAGCTCCGCGCGGCGGGCCTCAGCCTCGCGCGCGCGCGCCGCGATAGCCTTGAGGTCGCGGTCGATGGCGTCGGCCGCCTCGCGCGCCTTGACGACCGACCTGCCGGCAGCGACAGCGTCAGCGCCACCCCTATCACTTCGTTCCATGACCATGACTGTAAAAAAAGCATGTACGCAGCCCAGTAGACTGAGGACAGACACCCCCATATGCACATACACACATGCGATACATGTATTGTGAAGTAGGGTCGCACTCGGCGGAAGGACCAGCCGACTTCTTGACCGACTCGAAGTGCTCGACCGCCTTGCGCAGCTCCACCTCGCGCGCGTCGTGCTCGCGCTGGATCTTGGCGACCTGCAGCACCCAAGCCGTTGCCTGAGCCACAACGTGCTGGGGGCGCACACTCAAGCAGCACATCGTGCATACAGTGCAAAGAGCAACCCTCAACCCTCATACAAAGAAAGAGTGCACAGCAGGGTGTTCTGCTTGTGCACACCTCGTCGCGCGCAGCCTCAATCTTCTTCATCAGGTCACCCTCCTTCAGCCTGCGCAGCGACCATCCCATGTCAATGGGGAGTAAGGATGCAGACTAGATATAGCGCCTTACAAGGATGACCGACAAAACAGGTATCTTAGTTATAAAAATGTAGTACGCAAATAGGCATGCATGTACATCGCCAGGCACAACATGTGCAGCACTGGAACATTCATACGACATGGAACAGCATACAAGCACGGGACGCACGAGAGCTTGTCCAGGGCACCAGTGGTGTCCTTCACGGTCATCTGTGCGTACTCCAGCTTCTGGCCAGCAGCCTCCGCGGCGCGCCTGTAGGGCGCAACACATCATGTGCTGCCTGCCATCTCCATTGCAGCACATCGCAAAACATGAAGCAGCCATAGCAGACGAAGTCATCACAATAACACCAGCAAAACTTTATAGGTGTGTAGCAAGAGCATAAGTGATGCGCTTCATCACAAAGTTGCATCAGCACTGAACTTCCTCACCCTTAAAGTACCCTTTCCAATGCATAGCAAATGCAGCTACAACTTGCTTGAGCACTGCAACACGTCGGGGGTGCGCACTTCGCCTCGGACAGCTCGCGCGAGATGCGGTCGCGGTTGTCCTTCAGGTCCTTCAAGTGCTGCGCGGTCTCGTCAATCTCCTTGTCCTGCTGCGACAGCAGGTTCTGCAGGCGCTCCACGTCTGCGAGCAGCGCACCATCTCCCTGTTTCACTTCAATCTGAAACAGCCACAAATGGGCCTGCATTTACTTTGCACAACCTGCACATCACCACCCAGTGATACATATATCATAAGCACCAAGATTCGCACCGCTGAGCTTGCTGCCGCGCGTCTCCTCGATACGCCGCATCTCCTCGGCAAAGTTCGTCTTCTTGCCCTCCGCCTCGCGCTTCTTCCTGCAAACGGAGCGCATTTGCTAACCATTTAGTCACCAACTTGGCAGCCCTAAAAGCTCAGCTAAACGCCAGGCTCAACAACTGCATGCACTCTTTGCATGGTCTCCCAAGAGACAAGCTGTGATACTTTGCACTGTCAGCTAGCACCGGGTGCGCACTGGCGCAGCTGCTCCAGCTCGCTCTCCAGGCGCGACATGCGGTCGCGCGCAGGCGCGGTGTCTGCCTCACCCACCACAGTCTTCTGGCGCTCCACCTCCGCGCGCGCGATCTCCACGTCCTGCACCAACGCCGGCAGCACTCAGTGAGTGAAGACAATGCAACTCACCCCTATTTCTTGATAAAAGGACTGCGTGCTGTGCAGTGCTACTGTCAATCGCAGACATACACAACACTGACCACATGTGAGCCAGCACATAGTGCACAACCAGGCACAACACCACAGGCAGGAAATTAGCAAGAACGTGTGGGTCACCTTCTGCGCCTTGGCGCGCTCCTCGCCCAGGCGGCGCGCCTCCTCCTTGGCGCGCTGCAGCTCCGCCTCCTTGCCCTTCAGGTCGCCCGGGTTCGCTGATGCGCGCGCAGACGCCAGCTCCTTCTCCAGCTGAACGGCAGTCCCACACCACCCTCAGTGACGATACACGCGTGAGTGATGACAAGCATACGCTTGCACACTGAAGCCAAGGGAACAAATATGCTACTTGATCAACCTGCACATAAGTACACACCAAAGCAATACCAGTCACACTACTCTCTGCGATCAAATATACGCAGCGCCCCCTGTGAAATAAGCAGGTACTGTAAACACTATGCATACTACACGGACATAGCACACTACACGCAAGTCTTCAGTTCGCCGCAGCGGCTTGAACTTACCTGCGCCTGGCGGCTGTGCGCAGCCTCAGCAGCCTCATTTGCCCGCGTGTAGTTCTCGTACGTCTTTGTGGCGTCGCAAGCCTTGATCTGCGCAGTGCGTGCGCTCTCCATCGCCTGACGGGTCAGGTCCTGTGCCTTCTCCCATGGCTCAGCCTTGCCCTGCGACCGCAACAGCCGCAAGTCAGCAACAGCAGTAACGCATTGCTGACACACACCGCCGGTCACCTCGCAACACAGCTTGGTAGCACCCAGGCAGGACGACAGGGACGGTCAACAGGACCTGCGCCACACTACACCTCACAGAAGTCAGCAATACAGGTAGCCGGCAGCGCCATTAACACTGGAAGCTGTGCTCTGAAGCACTTCAGTGCAACTAGGAGTGACCCAGCACAAAGGCACTGCTCACCTTGGCCTCGAAGACGCGCTCGCACTCGACAGAGGTGGAGGACGTCACGTTCTTGCTCCCCTCCGCTCCTCCGCCTCCGCCTGAAGAACCCGTGCTAGCAAACGTAAATTCGGTGCTCTCCTTCGCAATCCGCAAAGCTAGAAGCAGCGCAGGGCGGCGGCAGTCACGAGGCCGGCCGGATTCAGGCTGCAAACAACTTGCGACAGGCAATCAAGCAAGGGAGCGGTCCAAGAAAGCAAGCACGTTGCAGACCATTGTATGCATGCTAATCTGAGCGCTCACCACGGCCAATAGTGGCGCCGCTGGTGGATGAAGGACGAACTATGTCTGCCTTCTCACCTGTGATTGCCCCCTTGACCGCGTCGATGATACCCATAGCGGCTGCGAGCTGTGAGTAAGCTGGTTGGCTTGTGAGTGTGTACAAAGAGTCTCTTGAGCTTGGAATAGATTGATGGTTTTCCCTGCAGGACTGTATCTCAAGGAGACTGCTTTTGGGCCCAGGAGACACCGAGCGAGAAATAGAACCCTACTGCTGACCTGGGCATGCTCGGCCCTCCCTTCTGATGAGCAAAATAAGCTGCACAATGAACTCATCTTGCCCGATGCAGAGCTGGTGAGGCTGTGCTGAGGAGCACGCGACGCGTGCCACCCATGGCGCTGCAGCCAGCGAGCTACAAGCTCAAGACAATAAGCTTTGGGCCGAGTCGTCGGGCGGTGCGTGTAGTGATACAGAACGAGAACGGGCCGTGTCCGCTGCTGGCGATCGCCAACGTGCTGCTGCTGCGCAACGCGATCCAGCTGCCCGCCGGCGCGCCGGACGTGACCCAGGAGCGCCTGGTCTCTCTGGTGGCCGGGCACCTGCTGGATGCCAACAGCGAGGAGCGCCTGCGCGCCGCGTCGCCAGAGTACCGCGCAAACGTGCGCCGGCGCCGATCCCCCGCACCGCCTGCGTCGCAGCGTGCCGCTGCAGCGCTTGTTGCGCCGCTGTCATGGCGGGCCTCCTGCGGTGCGTCGGGACTAGCGCTGCCTGCTGCTGCAGTGTGAGAGGAGAGCGCAGACGCCGGCCAGCGCTGGAGCCCACCTGCTCGGACCGCGCTCGGTCTGCTTGCTGTACACGGCCCGACTTTCATGCGGTCCCGACTGTCTGCCTGCGTGCGACGGTGGGGAGCGCCGCGCACCTGGTCGCAGCGCACAGGAGCGCGTCGGCAGCGCTCGACCGCGCCAGGCCGGCTCGGGCGTCGCGGCGGCAAGGGAACAGGGCTACCCGTGGGCGCAGGTGCGCCAAAGCATCGCGGACGTCATCGCACTGCTGCCGAAGCTGGCGACTGGCGTGGACGTGAACGTTCGGTTCCATGACGTGCACGCGTTCGAGTACACCGACGACGTGGCCATCTTCCCGCTCCTCGACATTGACCTGGTGCATGGCTGGCTCGTCG
>JAABUV010001586.1_pt1 | contig 32690 bp, 35 predicted proteins | sample 5559971 | NCBI WGS metagenome assembly JAABUV01 (sample SAMN10711881, study PRJNA513362) | rock metagenome | isolation source: Antarctica rocks | place: Antarctica: Victoria Land, Knobhead nord | collected 2015-12-19
AGCGCGTCACCTTCCGGCACCGCTTCCTGATGGTGGTCGACGGCAACTCCTTCAGCACCAGGCGCGCGCGACATATCTCTTCCTACGCCCGTCCGCGCAGCATGTCTGCTGCGTGGCGCCCTTCCTGCTCTGGTGCTCGCCCCTGCATCCATTCGCGGCTGCAGCGCTGTGGCAGGCACCTCCAATCAGGCCTCTGCGCATACCTGTTGGCAGAAGGCGGGCTGATGCAGGCTGCCTACCTGACAGCCGCATGAATATTGCAGTTCAAATTTTCTGAGTGTGAGTCAATACTCGCTGCATGCGGACCAGGCTGCTGTGGACGCTGTCGTCTGGGTCACTGGCCTTCCGCAGCCACCTGTTCACGGAGTGGTACGAGGACCGCATCCAGCCCTTTGTGCACTACCTGCCGGTACGCGCCCAGCGCTTACCTGTGCAGCGGAGGACTGACACCTGGGAGGGTGCTCATTGTAATGTTCACAGCCCTGCGAGACGTGGTGGCTCTGCCCGCTCCGCGCTCACCGTTCCTCTGACGTCTCAGTAGCCAAGCATGCCCGTTTGGTGGCGTTGGTTTTACTGCTTACTGAGCCTCGCTCTGCTCTGAGCCGGACCTGTGTCAGCATCTTGTGTGCCAGGATCATGGCTGCCATGTCAGGGAAGTCGCGCACAGAAGCGCTCGATTTCGGCTGCGCAGGTGCAGCTGGACTATGCGGACCTGAGCGAGCGGCTGGACTGGGCGCTGACGCACGACGCGGAGGCGCACGCCATTGCGGAGCAGGCCGCTGTGGTGGCGCGCCTGAATCTGCGCATCGAGGATGTGGAGTGCTACTGGTGCGCCCGCGCCGCTAGCATGCGCATCGGCTGCTGTCGCAGGTGTTGCGTAGGCTGCCCGGCCCGTCTGCATTGCACACGCATGCAGTGGCTGGTGCTGCGGGTGTCTTGCTGTGCTTGAGTGTGCTCCGGTGATGCCATGCGTCTTCAAGAGCTACAGACGTGGCATGCACGGTCAGCGCCCACTCCTGCGCTTTCAGTGGCACTTTGGCACTATGACTTCTGCATGGCGGCCGCGCAGGCTGCGCTTGCTGGTCGAGTACACCGCGCTCCTGCAGCCAGAGTGAGAGTCCTCTTGTAACGGCGAGCTGAGAGCGCTGGCACATGTCCGGCAGTCCCCGTGCTGAAGCGGCTGTTTGCGGCGGCCCTGCCTTGCCTGTGCGCCTGCAGAGCGGCCTGTTCATGGCTTGTGCGTCACAGCACAGAGCCGGGCATGAAGTATACTAGGTGCTGTCTTTGTGGGCCCTCAGATTTGTGTGTGTGTCATGTGTACCCACATTTGCTGCTTGCCTTATGTTTGCAGGACAGCCACTCTCAGCGGCTTGTATCGCAACATGCCTGTGAGCGTCTGGCATCATTGTGCGCAGTGTGAAGTCCAACATGACCGAGCGTCGTGAGTGGGGAGACAGTGATGCACCGGTGGTGCGCTGCGGTATGCTTGCAATGACTTGACGTGTGCCGAGTCACGTGCCCGTACAGACCGCTGCGCTTGACATCCTTGTTTGTTGCTATGTGCATAGGTCTCTCTCTAGGGCTGAACTGGTGCGGTTCTGGCAGCAGGTGCCAGCAGCCTCCAGGTCCTCCGCTACGGCGGACGTTGCTCGCACGGTCCTTGTTTGTAAACTTAACAGATAAACTGAAATAACAGTTTGTTGGCAGGACCCTGATGTAAGCTTTGTTTGTGCGCATGTGTGTCTCAAGTGAGCCAGGGCGGGCATGCAAGTGCTCGTTGGAGCAAACATGACATATGTGGCGTTTGCCGCAGCACCTGCTACTTAGCCAGGCACTCGATGTCGGCCACACTGGGCGACAGGCATGTCGGCCACAGTCCGGGCGCTGCCACTGCCTGTCGGCCACTGTGGCCGACAGCGAAAACCACACGGGCGCTGCCACTGCCTGTCGGCCACTGTGGCCGACAGCAAAAACCACTGTCCGGGCGCTGCCACTGCCTGTGGGTATACCGAGTATGTCAGTGGCAAGGGCAAGCATCAAGTGCGTTGTCATTGGCCGCAACAGGGGTAAAACGTGTTCGGGCTTCCCGAATCCCTGGACAACTGCGCAAGCGGCCATTGCCAACGCACTTGATGCTTGCCCTTGCCACTGACATACTCAGTGTACCCAAGTTCTGTCGGTGTTATGCCCGCCCTGTACTGCCGGATAATGAACTCGCCGAGCTCGACGCAGTGGATAACAACGCACTTCTTGCCGTTTGGGAAGACTTTATTTCCGAGTGCCAAGCAGCCCCTCAGGAAAAATTATGCCTGGCCTGGTGAGACAAAAGAGTGGCTCCCGCGCTCCACCATGGAAACCAGATAAGGTCGCACGCATGCGATGAGGTCGCACGCACGCAGGGCTGTGGCCGACAGGCAGTGGTGCCAGCAGCGCCCGGGACAGCGGTTTATGGAAAATGAGTTTTTCCAGACATTCATCATCACGGCCCTTGCCAGTCAGTGCCATTGCCCCCTACGGGGCATTTCCTTGACAGCACGAGTTTCTTCTTATATGCAGCTCACCTAGATGGCCACAAACAACTTGATATGAAGGGCACCGCAGAGCGCAATTAGCCCATGAGCTGCGCAAAAGGATGAGAACACTGTTCCTGGCCGTGTCTGCATCACGCTGCAAGGCACACCACTTGCGGCATGGCTCTCGTTTTTGCTTAGATAACAAACCAAGTTGTCGACTCCGGGTGTGCGGTGTTCGCAGGCGCTCTTGACTGCGATAGTGCACCGCATGCCCTCGCGTGTAAGAAGTTTTCGGGCTGCAAGAGGGGCATGCTCGCATGCGACGCCCTACGACGGCCACAGCCATGGCTTGGAGAGCCCCGAGTACAGCACAGAGCATGTTGCAGCGCCGCCGCAGGTGGTTCGCCCACCTGCTGCTGCCCCGCATCCTGAAGTATAGTTTCGGCGGGCAGTGCGCCTCACGGAGGTTCCTGGCTGGCTGTGAGGCGTCCAGGGCTTTGTGCTCTGCTTGCAAGGCTTTCCGCTCACAGGGTGCGCTTTGGCAGGGCGACCGGCGCGTCAAATTTTGCAGACAGTGCGGGGCGCCGCTGGAGATGCGGGTGCCTACGGGCGAGCGAGAGTGGCGGCCGGTCTGCACGGCCTGCAGCACGGTGGACTACAGCAACCCCAAGCTTGTGCGCCCCTTGGTTGGTCCGCAACACGTTGCAGGTCGTCCTCTTTGAGACGCCACGCAACACTCCCTTCACCTGTATGTGCAGCGCGGTATGGCTGGGACTCGAGGCCGCCGCCTGCAGAGCAACTGCTTGAAGTCCCCAACAAAGCCAGCAGTCCGGAGTTGGGCGGTGCAGGTCGTGGGGTGCATCGTGGAGCACCAGGGCCGGGTGCTGCTGTGCAAGCGGGCGATCGAGCCGTGCCGCGGCCTCTGGACGCTCCCAGCCGGCTACCTGGAGGTCGGCGAGGGGTCTGCCGCCGGCGCCGCGCGCGAGACGTGGGAGGAGGCGTGCGCGCGCGTGGAGGTGCGCGTCCACGGACTGCCGCTCAGCGGCTGGCGCCGCGCGGGGCGAGCATGCCCCACCCCGCGCACGTCCTCGCCAGGGCGCTCGTCCGCATGCTGTGTCAGGGCTCGTCCTGTCTGCTCGGCCTGCATGGACACATGACCTGCGCAACCTCGCCGGGCTGTCACTAGGGCAAGCAGCTGCACGCTGCGCTTGTCGGGCGCGTGGAGCCTTCGGCGGTCAGGCGCCAGGCCGGTCTGCTCGGCGGGTGCGGCCCCGAGGCCCGCACCCTGCGCGGCAGGTGCTGGCGCCGTACTCGCACTTTGACATCCCCGTGATCGGCCAGGCCTACCAGCTCTTCCGCGCGCGCCTCATGCCGCCGTTCACGTATGAGCCGGGCGCGGAGTCGCTCGAGACGCGGCTGTTCGCGCCGGAGGAGGTCCCATTCGACCAGGCAAGCCCTCTGCACCCGCTGCTGCGCGTGTGTACACTCTGCTTGCGGCTCGAGCCACCAGGCGGCCTGGCATGCCGTGGCCGGGCGGCGAGCGCGTGCCCGCTTGCTATACACCATGCTGCGCTTCACAGTGACCCACGGTCCCCCGCAGCTGCATGTGTGCTGTTCAGTAAGGCCCCGTAACCTGCCGATGGCTGTGGTGCACATGTCCGCGTATGAATGAAAAGGCTCTAGCTGTATCTCAAGCACAGCGCCCGTGGTCGCGTGATGTCATCGGACCCGCAGATCGCGTTCACAAGCATCGCGGTGGCCCTGCGGCACTACCTGGCCGACCTGCGCGCGGGTCGCTTCCACATCCACCACGGTGTGATCGCCAAGGTCGGCGCGCCGCCGCTCTTGCTGCGCCCTGGGTTGCAGCATGCTGAGCACTCACGTCAGGCCTCGGACCTGTCCGGTGTCAGTTAAGAAGGAACAAGGATGGGTGCAGCGACCCGGATGATTTGCATGCGGCCTGCCGCTGCCAAGCGTTTGCTTGTACTGCGCAGGTGCCAGGCTCGCGGCCAAATGACCCGGCAGGGTTCCAGCTGCGCGACCACTTTGCAATTGCCACCGACGCGAGCGCGGGCGAGCGCGCGCCGCAGCCTCCGCAACCAGCGCCCCGATTGTAGCCTCTGCCCATGTGCAGCAGTGCAGATGTGAGAATTGTGAGATCATGGGTTTTTTTGGTCGATACATGGAGTGGCGTGCATGTGTGGGTATGCAGCGCACTGTGCCTTGTATTCTATCAGGATTGGATACCAGCTGCGCAAACTGCGGCACTGCTAGCAGCACACAACGGAAGCAAGTTCTATGCATTTTCTACCTGAGCATCGGCTGGTGCATCGCATGCATGGGCTGCCAGCACCTGTCTGCACACCCAGTCGCGGACAGGCAAACCAAGATTTCGTCTGTGCGCCTGCAGCCTAAAGCATGTGTGCGGACAGGGCAGTGCTATGGCATCACATACAGGCGTGCATGGCGCTGGCACCCGTCTCGCCCGTCTCCTGCCAGACATGCTCATGCCAGGCTGTCGATGTCTTCAAACATCGACGGCGCCGGCTGTGCCCTGGCCCGCCCCGCCACCAAGCCCGCCAGGGCCTTGCCCGGCGAGCCCCACCTCACCGCCTTGGGGCTGCCCTCCGGGGCCGGCCCCCCCGCGCCCGCCTTTGTCTGCGCAGCGCTCAGAGGCAGCCCATCCTCAAGGGCGGGCCGCACCTCAGCGCTCGGGCCAGCGCCGCCAGCCCTGGGGCCGCTCTGGGTCAGCGGGCCCCCGCCAACGGTCCTGGCAGACGCCTCCACGCTCGAGCTGCCTGCCCCCGCCTCGCCCCGCTGGAAGCCGGGTAGCAACCCATGTTGCGCCGCGTCGGGCGCGTCCGCCGCCTGGGGCGCATGCATCTGCGCTTCAGGCGCGCCCGGCCTGCCCGCAGCCGGGGCGTCGCGCGCGTCCGCCGCGCCCTGGCCGGCGCGGGCGCTGGCGCTGGCGTTCGCAGCGACGCTGGCCTCCGCATGCCACCTGCCCTGCTCGGGGCCCTCGCTCTCGGTCTGGGTGCGCCGCACGTCGACGCCGCGGCGCGGCGCCGCCGCCGCCGCCGCCGCGAGCGCCGTGGCGCCCAGCGGCTCCATCACCCGCGGCGCACCCCTCGACGAGCTCGCGCGCACCAGGGGCTTGCCTGCCGGGCCTGGCGCACGCGTCAGCCTCAGGGTGCATGCGTACCTTGAGTGGCTTCAGCCTCGGGGTGCACGCCCTGCCTTGAGCGGCCCTGCTTGCCGCAGCATCAGAGCTGCGTGGCGAGCGACCTGGGCGCCTGGCAGCCGAGCCGGTCCACGTGTGCAGGGCAGCGGGCGCGTCACAATACATGGTGCCCGCCCGAGAGCCAAGCATTGCTGCAGGTGACAGAGGAAAGCAGGCAGCATGCGTGCATTGGCCAGCGTCAGCTCATGCGCCTTGGATGTTGTCGGGAGCGAGCACAGGTTCAGCGCATGCTGCAGGCTCCTGGCAGCAGCGATGCATGCTCGCCGCGGCTGCCAAGTCCGGGGGGTGCCCGTCGGCGTGGGAAGGGCGGCCAGGACGCGCGCCTGAGAGGCACGCATGCGCCGCGTCGGCCGCGCCAGGCTCGCGCTCCGCCTGCGCCGGCGTGCTGAGCGCGGGCACCTCCACCACGGCCGGCAGGCCCGCAAAGTGGAAGTCTGCGTCGCCGCGCTGCACCTCCCCGCCGTCTGCGCCGCCCTGCTCCTGTGCCGTAAACACTCTGTGGTGACGGGCGGGGCCTGCGTCTCCCATGCGCCGCAGCGGGGCCTGAGTGAGCCTGAGCAAAGGCGCCGACAGAGAAGCCAAGCCCATGGCGTTGCATGCGCCTGTGCAAACCCTCTGGCAGAGCCTGGCCTGGGCTGGTGCGGCAGCCTGCAACCGCTCCGTGCCGCTCGCGCGGCGGCGTGCATGTTGCTTGCTTGCCGAGACTCGGTGTGGAGCCTCGGCAGCATGGCAGCCATGGCGCATGAGCCTGCTCCGCCGGCGGTGCAGGCACGCTGCGCCAGCACTGCATGCCCTGACAGGCGCGCGGCGGCGCGCAGAAAATCCTGCAAGGGTACACGCCCCGCGCCTCGGTCGTCCCGGCTGCGCTGAACTTTACGGACTGCCCATTCATGTGGCCGTTCTGCCGGCAGCCGCTGTACGCGCACGCCATGCCGCTCATGTTCAACGCCACCATCCTCAACGCCCTGGGCCTGGCGGGCGCGCCACGGCCCCCGCCCGAGTGAATAGGGGTGCAGCACGGGTGCCATTGCACTGCGCGCTTGCCTGGTTGTGCAGTCGCGGCGGGAACGCATGCCCGCAGCACCCCTGTGAACATAGCAGCTTGCACTGCTTTTTGGGCTTCGTCACTGGTCAACCAGCGTGCTGCCTGACCTCAGAGCACACTCTGTGCTCATCCAGCCCCGTGAAGCACACGCGACAACAGCTGATCGATCTTATGCCTGCGCCTGCTCACATCTGGCATGCGCCAGGTACAGCCGCACACTGGCTGGAAAGAGCCCGCCGCTTGCTGCTTTGGTGGATAGTCCCAAGGCGCTGATGTGTGCTGCTCTGGGTCACAGCCGGCCCGCTGTGACAGGAGCCCGTGGCGCTTAATACCCAGGGACAGCCGTGCGCGCGCAGGCTGGCTGGAGGGCGAGCCGGTCTTCACGCCGGCCAACGAGGGCGGCCAGCTGCTGGACATCCGCTTTGAGCACAGCAGCCAGCTGTGGCCCTGGTCGGGCTTCCTGGCGCTGTACGTGCGCGTGCGCGACGCCGGCGCCGCGTTTTCCGGGCAGGCGGCCGGCGAGGTGTCGTTCACGGTGGCGTCGCCGCCGCTGCGCGGGGAGCAGCAGCCGCGGCGCTCGCTCGTGCGCATGCCGCTGGCGCTGTACATCATCCCCACGCCCCCGCGGCGCGCACTGCACCCCGGGCCGGCCGCGGCCCGAACGCGCTCCCGCACGCGCTGTGCGCCCGCGTGCCGACCATGTGTGCAGCTCGTCTTGCATGAGCCAGCCTGCCATGCGGCTGTGCGGAGCCGCGTCCCCACGGCGGCGCTCGCTGCCAGCGCCACCCCTCTCGCCGGCGCGGGGGCTTTGGTTGCGGCGGCGCGGCCCGCCGCCCGCCGCCCGCCCGGCGCGCGGCCTGACGCGCCCCGGCGCCGGCCGCGCGCGCGCGCAGGCAGCGCCGGCTGCTCTGGGACCAGTTCCACAGCGTGCGCTACCCGCCGGCGTACATCCCGCGCGACTCGCTGGAGGTGCGCAACGACATCCTGGACTGGCACGGCGACCACCCGCACACCAACTTCCACGCGCTGTTCGACGCGCTGCGCGACGCGGGCTTCTTCCTGGAGGTCCTCGGCTCGCCGCTCACGTGCTTCGACGCGGCGCAGGCGCGCGCCGCGCACCCCGCGCGCCGCTGCAGCCGCCCCGTGCCTCTGCGGTCCCTCGCGCGAGCCTGGGGCAAGGCCATGAGCAGAACACTGTCAGAGGCCTGCAGGCGCACAGCGCGCCGCCAGCTCGCCCGCTGGCCGTAGGCCGCGCGCGTCCTTGCGAGTGCGCAGCTCCTGCGCCGCCAAAGGGCTGTGCGGCTCACAGTGCGGCCTCTCAATGCGCGCGCGCGGCGCAGTACGGCGCGCTGCTGCTGGTGGACGCGGAGGAGGAGTACTACGCGGAGGAGGTGGCCAAGCTGGCGCGCGACGTGGAGGCCGGCCTGGGCCTGCTCGTGTTCGGCGAGTGGTACAACGTGGACACCATGGTGCGCATGCGCTTCTTCGACGACAACACGCGCTCCTGGTGGACGCCCGCCACTGGCGCGCCCCCGCGCGCCCCCAACCCGCGCCTCCGCTGCTCCTCATTTGCCCGTCTGTCCGACTGGACCGCGTTACATCGCAGTGTTTGCCCTGCCTGGCAAACGGGGCGGCGGATCTGAGCTGGGCGTGCACGGGGCGCCCTGCCCTGCCTTTCAGGAGCGCTGAGACGGCATCTGCATGTCCCGTGCGCCCTTCTGCTGCCGCAGGGCAGAGACTGCACTGCTGTCATGTCGCTGTCTGGTCGGCGCCGCGCCGCGCGGCGGCCGCCCTGCCCGCGGGGCGCCGACGCGCGGCCGCGCGCGCAGGCGGCGCGAACGTGCCGGCGCTGAACGATCTGCTGGCGCCTTTCGGGGTGGCGTTCGGGGACGCGATCCTGGAGGGGCAGCTGGCCGTGGACGGCGAGAAGCTGGTCTACGCGAGCGGCGCCAACCTCGTGCGCTTCCCGGCCGGCGGCTACTTGCACTCCGCGGAGCTGGCCGACAAGGCAACCGCCGGTGCGGCGGCCCGGGCCCCGCCTGCCGCGGCCCCGCCTCGTTCTGGCCGCGCACCACGCGTGGCGGGGCGCTGTACCCAGCGAGGCGGGCAGCAAAGGGCCGGCGCTGGCATCTCTGGCGAGCGTCCGCGCAGGCTGGGGGCATACCCAGGACCCCGCTCCTCGGTGCCGGCGCCGCGCGCATGTGCTGGTCCCGCGTCTGGCTCCTCAGGCCGGACTCACTGTGCACCCTGCCCTCTGTCGCGCTCCCCGCACCGCAGATCAGCTGAGAGCAATGAGACATGGGTCCCGACAGTGTGCCCAGCACACATCACCAGAGCGCTCAGGCTTGCGCCCGTCAAGCAACCACCGGCGTCGCTCGAGCGCGCGCGCCCGCCCGCGGCAGGCATCGCGCGCGCGCCGGGCCGGCCGGGTCGCTCGCCGGAGGCGGCGGGCGTGCACGCGGTGCTGGGCCTGGTGGAACACCGGTCGGGGCGCCTGGCTGTCTACGGCGACAGCAACTGCCTGGACAGCAGCCACCAGCGCACGCCCTGTTACGCGCTGCTGCTCAAGCTGGCGCGTTGGGCGACCGAGGTGCGCCGCCGCGCTGCGCGGCTGGGCTCAGCTTGGAGGTTTTTCGGCAGCGCACCAAGGCGGCACCATTGCACGTGACTGCCTCTACGTACCGATTGAGCGCGTGTCGAGCAGTGGATACGGGCCGTTTGCGGAAGTGCAGCTGGAGCAGTACGGGTGCTGCTTGTGACAGGTGGGTCATGTGTTTGCGCACGCGGACAGTGCTGGAGGCTTTGGTGAATGGAGTGCAGGCCACACCGCCGTCGGCTGCTCTGACCTCCTGCCCCATGACTGTTGTGCGTGCCTGGGCGCAGGGCGTGCGCGACCCGGCGCTCTTCCCGCCCAGCGCCGCGCTCGCGGAGCCGCTGGGCGGCGAGGCGCAGCTGCTGCCGACGCGCCGCGTGGACGTCGACGGCGCCAGCTTCTCCACCGTGCTGCGCGGGCCGGCCGTGTGCCACCCCAACGCGCCGCTCGAGTTTCACACGCTGTCCGCGCCGCGGCGTGGCGCCGCCGCCGGCGAGCGCCAGGCGCGCCCCCCAGCAGCGCTGCCGGCCCGGGCGCGCCCGTGCTTGCAGGCTAGGCCAGGGCGCCAGCTCAACAGCACCAGGCACGCGCACCCGGCGTGCGCGCCATGGCTCCAAGGCGTAAGTGTGCGTCGCGCCCTCCTTCCCGGCGCAAGCAACGACAAGCCGGACGGCGCGGTCAGCGCTGGGGCTTTCTGCAGTGATCACGCGGATGTGCGGTGGGGGTGCAGGCGGCGGCCGTGCAGCAGCTGCGCGACGACGACACCGTGCTGGCGGAGCCCAACCCGGACCCGGCCGCCCAGGCCAAGGCCGCGGCAGCAGGCGGGGCGTCGGTGGTCAGTGTGGTCGAGGAGGTTGAGGGCGCGGCCCTGGCGGCGGCGCTCGGCGGCGTGCCGGAGCAGGGCCTGCCCAGCGGGCTGGAGGGCCTGGCGGGGCGCGTGTTGCAGCCGGGCGGCGGCGGGGCGGCCGCGGGCGTGGTGCCGGGCCTGCGGCAGCTGGGCATCGGGCTCGGCCTGTCGGGCACGCTGCAGTTCATGCCGCAGCTGCTGGCCGTGCTGGGCGTGCTGGCCGTGTTCCTGCTGTGGTCGCTGACACGGCGGCGGCGCGCGGGCGGCGCGGGCGCGGGCACCACGCCCGGCCGCAACGGCGGCGCTGGCGCAGGCGCGCCGGCGGACCCGCTGAGCGCGCTGCGCGCGCGCTTCCGGCCGCTGGCCGAGTAGCGGGTTGACCCCAGAGGGCTTTGGCATGCGGTGCTCGCCGGCAGGACGGGCGGCGCTGGTGCCCGGCAGGCCGCGCAGCGGGCCGGAGAGGAGGCGCGGAGTGCTCCAGCGGCTGGTGCTGCATAGTCCTGCACCCGACTGGCTGCTCGCAGGTGTTGCTGTGTGTCACAGCGGTGGCTGCTGGACAAATCCAACGCTCGTGCCCGCTTTGCACAGCTCCTGGCGGGCGTGGCAGCGATGTAGCCTGTCTCAAGAGAGCGCGCGAGCTCAGAGTTTTGACAAGGACCAAGCAGCAGACGCTGCACTGTGTGCCTGGTGTTGGACATTGCTCTTTGGCGGGGCTGCTGCGTCTATGTGCCAGCGCCTAGCAGCAGACAAGGTGTTGTGAGAGCTGAGGGCGCAGTGCACAAGTGCTCCATAGCCCTGCTTGCAGGATCCCAGGCTCAGCTGCACACAGACGCCGAATCATGCAGCCGCCCTCTCCGCCTGCCATCACGACGGCGGGCGCCAGCGCCCCCGCGCCGTCGCGCCGCACCCTAGCTCATGCCAGCCAGCCCGAGCGCCCGGAGGTCCGCCAGCCCTAGAGCTCGTCCGGCTCCCCTGCCGCCGGCCGCGGCCTGCCCGGCGGCGGCCCCGCCGCGGACGCCCGGGCGCCCGCCGCCGCCGCGTCGCTCGCGTTGCCCGCCTCCGCGCCGGTGCCCAGGCGCTCCATGGAGCGATCGTGCAGGTTGAGCATTTCGAGGATGGCGTCGTGCCCGCCGCGCACCGCGCCTGGCGGCCCGCGCGCACGCACGCGTTAGCGGACGAGCATGCGCATGCGGTTGGTGCGCCCCAGCGCGCACTGCGGCTGGGTACCCCGCGCGCCGCGCGCCTGGCGCCGGGTGCGCATGCGATGCCGCGTATGCGCCGACAAATGTGGGGACGGCACAGCAGGCCGCAGCGGCGGCGCCGTGCAACGGCCCGACACGCGTGCGGCCTCGCCCGGCGCCAGTCGCGTGCAGCAGGCCTCGCGGCAGCAGTCTCTGCAGCGCACAAGGTGCACCATGCAAGGACCCACCAGCGTCCTCAGGCCGTGTGTACCAAGGAGGCGTCGCCCGCCGGGGCCAGGGCGCGCGGGGCTGCGGGCGGGCGCGGCGGCGCACCCTTGAGGCGCGTGCGGTCGGGCGCGTACACGTGCAGCGCCCACACGGACGCCGCCAGCGCGGCCGCGAGCGCCACGCGCGACAGCCAGTGGCTGCGCCGCTTGCCCTCCTCCACCTCCTCCAGCTCCAAGATGGGCCAGAACGCCTCGTCGATGCCCTTGTCCTGCGCGCGGCCGCCGCCGCCGCGTGAGCTGCCGGCTGCCTCACAGCTTTGACAATCGTGGCTTGGTCACGTGGCGTGAGCGCCGCCTCTCTCTCAACCGTACGACGTTTGGACCGGGCAGGTTAGAGCTGGCAGAGGCGACGTGAATGTTATGTATCCGTTGCTGGCGCCGCGGCACTTCGGTCAGCCCAATTGATCTGTAGGCCTGCAGCACAAGGAAGGGGCGCCGCGGCGCGCCTCCGACAGCAGGAAGGGGAAGAGCCAGAGGCAGCGGCCGAGCGCGACCCAGGTGACCAGCGCCAGCACCCCGCGCACGATCAGCACCGCGAAGATCAGGCACAGCAGCGTCATGGACAGGTACACCGCCGCCAGCTTGACCCTGCGCGCCGGGACGCAGCCCCGCTCGCAGGCGGCGCCATGTGTGCGGCTGCCCGGCAGCGGATGCTTGTGCTGCCGCAGGCTGGCACGCACGCATCCTCATTCTGCCCACCACAGGTTCACGCGTGCTCGTCTCCTGCGGTGCAGGTCGGGCAAACCCCAGACACGATCCTGCTCTACGTCGCCTCACTCGGCAGGTCACGGTCCTGCACATACATGCGCACCGTAGGCACCACTGTACTCACGTCTGACACACAGGCAGCGGCCCTGCAGCTTCCCCAGGGTATTGCTGCCGCAGGGGCGGGGCGCGTGCGCAGCGGCTGCACAGCGCGGCGCACCAGTGCGGCGCGAGCGGGAACAGGCAGAAGGCCATCACGACGACCACCAGCAGCGCGCTCAGCGCAAACAGCCACGGCGACGCCGGCCGCTCGTACTGCCATGCGTAAAAGTGCTCCTCCGCAAATGCCTGCGCGCTCAGAGCGTGTTTGTCCTGTGCAAGGCCGCCCTGGCCGCACCGCTGACCGGCGCGACATATCTGCACATCTACACGCCCTTCCGCTGACGGCTGCTCGCACAGTGGACACCACAGCTTGCCGCGCTGCCTGCCCTTTGCCAATACAGCCAGGCAGGCAGGCAGGCAGGCAGGCAGGCAGGAGCCGCGCGCGCACCTTGTCGTCGTACAGCGGCACCAGCTTCTTCGGCCACTTGACTAGGCGCTTCTTGCCCGGCTTGGGCTTTTTGAACATGCGGTCTGCCTTGATGAACAGGCGCCGCCTGATCATCAGCTCGCCCAGCTCCTTGATCTGCTGGTCCAGCCGCAGCGCTGCGGCACGCGCCACCCACTTGTTCATCACACAGCTGCCTTCACTCCAAGCCGAAACCACAGCCCGGTCACAGTCTTGCCGCGCAGCGTGGCTCGAGCGGCTGCGTGCAACTGTACACTTGCGCACGAGCGGAGCCAAGCAACCATTATACAGTCCAGGCCCAGGGACGCACATTTCGATACGTGCGGCTGCATCTGCTCGGGGTGTGCGCGCATATGTGCAGCCAAGTCCTTCCCGCGTATGAACTCCACGCGCTGGTCCGCCATCACCGCCGAGCGCCACTCCACGCCGCCCTTGGCACGCAGCGTGTCTGCCAGTGACCGCAGCGGGTCCTCTATCCGCGCCTGGGCAGCAACCGCGAGCCAGCTGAGCGTGTGGATGCGAGCGCTTGTTGCCGCAGCAAGCCGCTCCGGAGAAAGCCTCCAGCCTAGCTTGTGCAGTGTTCCAGGCAGGCACAGACAAGCACACAGGTACGGCTCCCCGTGCAAGCTTGCACGAGCCTGTCCTTCTTGCCAAGTGCGCCGTGCTCACCTTGGACCCCATCGCCGGCGAGCTCGCGTGCGCTCCTAGTCGAGCAGGCCTTCCACACAGGCACCACCGCGGCACCAGACTGAGCACTGCTGAGCACTGCCTGGGCTCATTAAGGAGGTAGGGTCTTGTGCCAGAGCAGAGTTCAAAACCTCGGACAGGACGCCGCTGAGTTTGGTAGCTGGCAGCTACGAGCTGCACACCGCGGGAGGGAGAGTCTAGTCTTGTACGCAACGGGCTTTGAGGCAGAGCGCGGCCAGGGCCAGCAGCATGGCCACGGTTGGTGTGCCCGCTGCTGAGGCGCACAGCGTGGCAGCATTTGCAGGCGATCACGCCCGGGAAGCGCAGTCCGACAGCGCAAGGTCACTGGAGGAGGAGCGTGAGAAGCACAGGCAGAGGTGTGTCAGTGGCCTCCGTGACAACGTTGCTGCAGCCTGGTTGTGAGCCGCCCCTGACGTCGGTGTGTCTTGCAGGGCCGCCCGCTTTGGAACAGACTACCTGGAGCCCGAGCAGCAGCGGAAGGACCGGCAGGCTGAGCCGCTGCGGCAGAGGAGAGCGGCGCCCAGGCCCAGGCCTGAGCGCAGGCCGGGCTTTGCAACCGGGCTTGACGTCTTCAGCGAGGCGCGCCAGGGCTCGTGGAGCTGTGCCAGCATGCGCCGGCTCTGGAGCGGGCAGCGCCTGTGGGCATGCAGCGCCGCATTGTGAACGCAGTGCTGCATGCGCGCCCGACGTGCACAAGGAGCTGGCGTGCGGGGCGGTGCTGAGCGGCGCATGCGCGGCGGCGGCAGGAGGAGATTGCACGGCGAAGCGCACGGGCGCAGCGCTTCGACACGGCCGGCCAGGGGATAGACTACCGGCCTATGGAGCGGGAGGATGCGGAGGACGTAGAGAAGAAGCGCAAGCGCGCGGCGCGCTTCGGCACAGAGTACGTCGCGCCGGACGAGACGGGCATGATGGACGTGGGTGCGTCGCAGCGGCAGGCCGTTCCTCGCTCCGTCATCCCCCTTTGTACTCCTCTGGCCAGACGAAGCTCTCTGAAGCCGCCCACTGCGGACACGGCACCTCACATGTGCTGCGGCCGCAGCGCTGCCCGCCCCGCAGCATGCGAGCCAGGAGCCGCGCGCCGCACGGGCCGGCCAACGCGTGCGGAGACCTGGCTCACGCGCAGCCTGGCACACGCGCGGCCCGCGCGCGCGGCAGACCTGCTGGAGGCGCGCATGGAGGCCGCGGCGGAGGTCGCCCGGCGGCCGGACGCGGTGCACCTGTACGGCGTGGACCTGCTCTCCACGGCCGAGTGCCTGGGCTACTTCGAGGGCTACGGGCCCACGTGCGTGGAGTGGCTGGACGACTCGTCGTGCAACGTGCTGTTCGGCGACGCGGGCAGCGCCGCGCGCGCGATTGCCGGCCGCGGCCGCCCGCTGCCGCCGGACGGCGCCGCGCCGGACCACGCCGGTGCGCGGGGCGCGCGGGCGCCGCGGTCCGAGCGGGGGTGGTCTGCTGGTGCCCAGGCGACGTGCGTGCTGCTGTTTTGGCAGGGGCGCCGGGTTCGGCCGTGGCCAGGCGCCAACAGCCTTCTGGTCCGCGGTCAGAGGCCAGGGCCGGCGATGCGTGTGCCGCTTGCGGCGCCGTCTGTGGCACCGGCCCCTGCAAGGCGGGCGCGGCGCAGGCGGCCTGGGTGTCGCTGCCACAATGCGACACCCACCTCCCACAGCGGTGCCTGCCGCCGACAGGCTTGGACCCCACAGACCCGCGCAACATGCCGCGCCTCTGGCACAAGGGCGAGGATTTCGTGAAGGGCGGCACGCCGGTGCCGCTGCTCTTCCGCATGGCCACCGTCGCAGACGTCAAGCCGCCCAAGGGCACGAAGATGTCGCGCTTCCTATGGAAGGCGGCGCCTTCGCGCAAGGCGCGCGTCCTGTGTCCTGTACGAGCGGTTCCTGTGCTCACGCAATGTCGCGCGCATGGCAGGCGTGCGGGCAACTTGCCTGACGCCTGTTCAGTCTTCGACAGGCGCAGAAGATGCAGACGCAGCGGATGCGGCAGTGGGAGGCGGACGTCGACATGGAGGAGGCGGAGGTGCGCGCACCGGCTGCCTGACGCAGGCGGCGTCTGTCAGAGCAGCCAATCTGGCATTCCATGGCCAATGCTGAGCTGCTTTCATCAGTTGCAGCCGCGCGCCTGACAGCTCGAGCGGCTGCGACGCGGATGCAGTCCACCAGCCAGTTACGCACTGTTCCCTGAGCACCAGCCCGCGGTGTTGCTGCCTCGCGACTGCTGTGCAAAGCAACGAGTGACTGCGCCCCAGGCCGTGTGGGTGGACGACGGCTCGGCTGAAGAAGCTGAGGAGGAGGCCGCGCCGGCGGTGCCGCGCGCGGACGTGGCTGACGCGCGCGAGCTGCTGTCGCGCCCTGCCGAGGACCTTGCGCTGTTCTCAGCAGAGGCTGCGGGAGTGCAGCCTCCAGGCCTTGCCGCCAGGGTGAGCCCTGATGAGGTAGCCGCAGGGTGAGAGCAACATTGTCCTGTGTTACCTCGAAACCTGACCAGAATTGGGCTGAATAATGACTCCCAGACACCTTGTTTAGTTGCTTTTGCCATGGAAGTTTACCGGAATGTTGCAGGCTGATGGGATTGATGCAGTGGTTGTACAGACTTGCGGGAACAATTGGATGCCTACATTAAGTCATGCAGGGCAGCTGCAGGGCCGCTGGTCATGCGTGTGCGCACTCCAGCCAGGCTCAGCGTCTTGTGGATACCCATGATGCGTGCATCACTCTGGACTGTGCACGCTTGAGGTCGGCGGATCATATTCAGTCGCCTGACTTCACGCTGAGCCGCTTGCGGCGACATGCACAGGCAATCGAGATCAGCGGCACATGCCCAGCTGGGCACATGCCCAGCAAACGACTCTGCACAGTCGTTTGCTTGTGATATTATTATAGACCCTACACCCTTGGCCTGTGCTGGCACCAGTATCTGCGCCCAATAGAGGCCCGCCAAGGGAGCCCAGTGGCAGTGCGACCCACTAGAGGAAGAGTTTGTGAGCACCGCTCGGTAACTGACCAGGTCTTTAGCACCACAGGTCGGCCTTGGTGACAAGCACGCATGGAGCGCATGGCGCATGCATAACGCGAAGCCGGCTGGTCACGTCCTAGAGGGGTGGGGGCAGCGCGCTTGCAGGGCATCTTGTTATATGTGGGTGGTTTACCCGAGGTAGCCATGCGGCTATCTCTGCTGGCATTGCTCGCCGGCCTCCTGGTGGGGGCTGCCTGCGCGGAGGGGGGCGACGATCAGAGCGACCGTGCGTGGCCTGCGCTGGCTCTGCCCCACTGCGCTGCGTGCCGTCTGACAGCCCGCGAGGCCTGGCGCACACTCCCGTACCCACCCTGGGACAGCGCCAAGCATGCGTGCCGAGCTCTGCTGCTTCCCTGCCTGTGCAAACGCGGGCAGCAGGGTTGACGCGGCCGTGGTGCACGCCAGGCGATGCGCTGCTCCAACTCCCGGCGAGCGTCACAAATTGGGCGGACTTCAGCGCCGCAAACAACCTCAAGGGCTGGCTGGACGTCAGCGTGCCGGTCTGCCAGTGGTCGGGCGTGCAGTGCGACGCCGACGGGCGCGTCACTGCGCTGTGCGCTGCCCGCCCGCCCGGCGCTCCGCACACGCCCACCGCCCCTGCCACCCTCTGACACCCGGCTTGAGGCCTGGTCAGCGCCGGCTCCAGCGCACCGGCCGCCCCTCGTCGCCCTGCCTCCTGAGCAGCCGCGCGCGCCGGCAGGCGGCTCGGCTGCACGCTGTGCACGGTGCGCGCGGCGGGGACGCTGCCGGGCGCGCTGGCCGGCCTGGACCGCCTGACCTCGCTCGTGCTCAGCTCCAACTGGCTCAACGGCACGCTGCCGGCCGCGTTCGCGGCCGGCTTCCCCGCGCTGGCCGAGCTGCACCTGGACTACAACGCGTTCACGGGCAGCCTGCCGGCCGCGTGGCTGGCCACGCGCGGCGGCCTGCCGGCGCTGCAGTCGCTCGCGCTGGAGGGCAACCTGCTGGCGGGCGCGCTGCCGGACGCGGCGCCCGGCGCGCTGGCCAGCCTGCTGAGCCTGGGCCTGCAGTGGAACCAGCTCGAGGCGCGCGCCCCCCTGCCGCCCCAACCCGCTCCAGTCCTGCATGGGAAGGGTGGAGGCAGGGGTCGGTGGCAGGCCGGACGCGGAGGGCTGCGGCGCGAGCGGCGCGAGAGCGTCGGCCCTCACGCCCGGGCCCGACAGGCCCGGCCCTCGGGCAGCCCCCCCGCACGCTTGGCCCCGGCGCGGCGCCTGGTGCGGGTCAGGCCGGCTGCGCCGCCGGGCTCACGATATGAGCATGCCTGGGCCGCAGCACGCCCGCGCGCGCCGGCCGCCGGGGCCCGCGCCTGTGCAGGCGGTGCGCGCGTGCGCTGGCGGAGCTGGCGATTCAGCCGGGGGGCGTGTGGCAACTGGGTGCGAGCGGCAGCGCTGAGGCGTTGCCGCGGCGCGAGCGGCGCAGGGCACCGTGCCGGCCAGCTGGGCGCAGCTGCGCGCGCTCAAGTCCGCGTGGCTGCGGCCCGGGAACTACCAGCTGTGCGGCGGGCCGCCGCCGCGCGCGCGCTTCGCGCTGTGCAAGGAGCTGCACGACGCGTGCGTGCCGCAGAGCAGCCTGGGGCAGGTCTGCGACCTGGGCGTGCCCATGGCGCTGCAGATGCCGCCGCCCACGGCGACCGTCACCATGCTGCAGGCGCGCGCCCCACGCCCCCAGCCAGCAGGGCGCGGCCGACCGCGCGCCTTGCATGCGCGCGCGCGCGCGCACCGTCCAAGGCTCGCGTGGCGCTGCGCTAGGCAGCACGGCGTCTTGTGGGGCTTCAGTTGTCGAGCCTTGGCTAGTCGGCAATAAGGGCTGACGCGCGCCCCTATAGCAGCCGCCGCATGCCATGCTCAGGACAGGCCGCGGCGGCAGGCGGTGCTGCGCATCCTGGGCCAGGGCGTGGCGCCCTTTGGCAATGACCGGCGCGCCGCGCTCGCCGCGGCCCTGCAGTCCGACCTCGCCGACGTGGCGGCCGGCGACGTGGCCATCCTGACGGCGCGCCCCTGCCGCCTCTGTGCCCTGCTTGCCGCGGTGCCGGCCGCCCGAGCGGCCGGCCTGCGTGCCGGCGCTTACCCTTGGCATTGTCGCCCGAGGCGGGCACTGCTGTGCGGCACGCGCGAGAGCCCTGCAGATGCGGCGCATCCGTCTCACGCACCGACGCCGCGCAGGTCAGCCCCGTGGTCGCGGTCGTGCTGCCGGGCGCGCCGGCGCCCGCGCTCGCGCTCGCGCCCGGCGCGGCTGCGGGGGCTGTGGCGGCGGGCGCGCAGGCGCCTGCCTCTGCGGCGGCCGGGCCCATGCAGGGCGCCGCGGGGCCGGGCCTGGGCGGCCCCGTGCACCGCCCGCACACGCGACGGCCGCTGCCGCTGGCGCCGCCGCAGCAGCGGCGGGCGCCGCAGCAGGCCGCGCTGCCCAGCGGGCCGACGGTGCATGCGCAGGTGCGGCGCTGCTCATAGCGCTGCCCCCGCGGCCGCTCGCGCCAGGGCTGTAAAACACCTAAACGCACATCACCGAAAGCATGAGCTGGGGACTTTGCCCTCCGCCTCAGCAACACACATGCGCAGCGGTGATGATGGGACATCGACAACCGCGCCGCGCGCAGACGCTGCCGGACGTGACAGGCGGCGGCCGCCGGCGGCTCGGCGACGAGGCCGCGGGGCCCACCGCTGGTGGCGCCGCGCCGCCCGCACCGATGACCGGCCTGCCCGCCGACATGGTCGTGTTCGCTCGGAGCGGGCTCCCGCAGGCGGCGCAGGACGCGCTGCCCGCGTTCACGCCGCTGGACGCGGCCGCGCACGCCAACCCGGACCCCAGCGACGCGAACGGCGCTGGCGGCGCCCCGGCGGACGGCGGCGGCGCGGGTGCCGCCGTCGCCGCGCCCTTTGCGGCGCAGGCGGGGAACCCTGCGGCGGGGCCCGCCGGCGCCGCGGCGCCCGCGGCGGCGGCGGCGGCGGCGGCGGCGGCGGCCGCGGCGGCGGGCTTGGGGGGCGACACAGAGGTGCTGGGCGTGGACGTGGTGCTGCAGCTGCACGTGCACCTGCGCCCCAAGAGCGACGCGGCCGGCGCTGCGCTCGGCACCCCGGTGCCGCCCTACGCGCGCCCCGCCTCAGCCCGTCTCGCGGCCTGAGCTTGCTGCACGAGCCCAGGGCGGCCGCAGGCGGGCCGCTGCCGCTGACTGCGCTGCGGCCGCGGCGCGCAGGCGCACCCGGCGACCGCCGTGTCCACGGTGGAGCACCAGCTGTGGCAGGCGGCCAGCGACGGCTCCTCGCTGCTGGCGCAGCTGCAGGCGGCCGGCGTGCCGGCGCGCCAGGTGCTGCTCATCTCCTCGGAGCCGCTGGACCCGGCCGCGCTGCCGCTCGGCAGCCGCTACCGCGTGCTGGCCGGCGGCGCAGGCGCCGGCGCCGGCGGGCCGGGCTCGCCGGTGACGCTGTCGGCGGGCGTGCTGGCGGCGGTGGTCGTCACCTGCGTCCTGCTCGGCCTGCTGCTGGCCGTCGGCGTCGCGCTGCTCGTGCAGCGCAGGCACGCGCTCGGGGCCGCGGGGTTCCGGGCGTCGCACGGCGCCCGCGGCTGGCGCCCTGTCCGGCCCTGCTGTGCCGCAAGGCTCCTCGTGCAGGCGGGCGGGCTTGCCTGCCACTGCGGGAAGCTGCCGCTGCGTGAGTGCATATGTCCTCCGGGGTGTTGCGTTGGCGGGGTGCTGGAGCACAGCCGCGACCCGCCGCTGAGCGGCAGCCCCCTCCCGCGGCTGGGCGCGCAGGCAGCGGCTCCGGCGCGACCCCCCGCAGCCGAGCGCCTCCGGCGCGCCCGCGGGCGCCCTTACAGCCGTCAAGGGCGGCGGCGGCGCAGCGGGCGGCGCGCCAGCGGGCGCGCGCGCGCCGGCGCCGGCGCGCATGCTGTCCACGATCAGCAGCACAGAACTGCTGCTGGGCAAGGGCGGCGCGGGCGGCCGCTTTGCGAGCGGCGACCTGGACGCCGCCAGCGAGCGCAGCCTGAGTGCGCCCCCCGCCGGGGCCCCCACACACAAGCCCGCGCAGCCACTGTGGCGTGCGTGCCATGCACCGCGCAAGGGCGCTGCTCAGGGCCCTGCATTTGGCGCGGGCAACCCACCCCAGACGCCGGGGCGCCCGCCTGCGAGCGCAGCGCCGGCGCGCGCTCGGCCGGGTCCCCATCCATGTGCACACAGCCGGCAGGTGGCAGGGTCGCTGCGCGTGCCAGCGCCGGCTCACGCCCGGGGCGCGCGCCCGTGCGCGCAGGCAGCAGCGCGCACGCCGCCCATGCAGCCTCCGCGTTCAGCGTCCACTGTACGCCGCGCAAGGCGCTGCATGCGAGCCTGGCGCAGCAGGCCGCTGAGCGCCGCGCGGGCGGCTTGCGCCCGGCCGCGCCGTCGGCGGGGAGCGCCGAGGGGGACCGGCGCGCTGCCGAGGCCGAGGCGGGGGCCGCGGGGGCGGACGGCGCATCGCCCGGCGAGTGGGCGGACGCGGGGGCGGACGGCGCGCCCAGGGCGGGGCCTAGGTTGGCGCCAGTGGAGCGCGGCGGTAGCGGCGCGTCCACCAGCGGCCGCACGGGCAGCGGCGCGATCGAGCTGCCGGTGCTGCCCTGGAGTGACTGGGAGATCCCGGCCGACGAGATCCGCATCTGCCGCCGCCCGAACGGCGCCGAGTGGGAGCTGGGCAGCGGCGCGTTCGGCAAGGCGCGCCGCTCCCGGCCCGGGGGGGAGGGGCGGCCTGGCTGGAGGCTATTCGGTAGTGCGGCTGGCGTGCATGTCCTGCCCTTGCTTTCATGCGCGCCCCATGGTCCTCGGCCTCATCTCACGATGCATGCCGCTCTACAGGCAACCTGGTCAAGGCATGTCCAACGTGCGCGGAGTGCGGCCGCTTGCGCGCCCGCCGGCGGCTAGGGGCCGCCCGCCCCTGTCATTGCTGTGCTTACGGCTCGCTCCGGGTGCGCAGGTGTTCAAGGCGGTGCGCGGCGGCGTGCAGTTCGTGGCCGTCAAGGTGCTGCACGACTTGAGCGAGGAGCAGAGCAGCAGCTTCGGGCACGAAATCGCCGTGCTGAAGAGCTGCCGCCACCCGAACATCGTGCAGTTCCAGGCGCGCCCCCATTTCCAGCGCCCGCTGAGCGGGGGGCCGCGGCCGCATGCCAGGGCGTGGCGAGCCTTCGGGCGTGCGTCGGCGCGGACTCCAGCACCCCGCGCTGGGTCTTCGTAGGCCGAGCGTGCCGACGGCGCAGGCAGCCGCAGGGGCGCGCGGCATGTACTTGCGGCTTGCGACGCGCTGACGCTCAACGGTGCGGCGCGCGCAGGGCGCGGCCGTGCTGGACGGCCGCCTGATGCTGGTCACGGAGTACCTGGCGCGCGGCGACCTGTGGCACGCGCTGCAGCGCCTGCCCGCGGACGGCGGGCCGGGCATCTTCGCCTGGCACCGCTGGGGCCGCCGTATCGCGCTCGACATCGCGCGCGGGCTGTGCTTCCTGCACAGCCTGGGCATTGTGCACTTTGACCTGAAGTCGCACAACATCCTGCTGGCGGCCGACGGCACGGCCAAGATCGCCGACGTCGGCCTCGCGCGCCTGCTGAATCAGGCGCGCGCGCGCGCGCGGGCTCTCCCCGCCGCCTCCTCGACCCGCCCCGCCCCGCAGGCGGCCCTGCGTGAGCCCACCTGCAGCTGCGCGGCGCACCTCTGGCGCGCTCACTGCCAGGCGTGGCACAGCCGCCCTGCAGTCCGGCGCGCCCGTCTCGCTTCGGGTTGAGGCGCCACGTGCAGGGTGACATCGTGCGCGCATGGGCAACACCAGGGGAACCAGATGACTCACTGGGGGACCAGAAAGCTTCTCCGGATGAGCCATTTGAATGCAACATGCGCGGCCGCAGGGCTACGTGTCGCGCCTGGACGACGTGACCGGCACGTTCTCGCACGCCGCGCCCGAGCTGCTGCTGGGCGTGCGGCGCGTGAACGAGAAGGCCGACTGCTTCAGCTACGGCGTGGTGCTGTGGGAGATCGCGACGCAGGAGCGGCCGCTGCGCGGGCAGCTGCGCGACCTGCGGTGCGCGCCTCCCGCCGGCTGCCAGGTTTGGCGTGTGCGGGCGCAAGTCCTGGAAATCCACCAATGCCTTGCCAATGGACTCCCAAACAATAGCATCACAAGGACGGCCAGCATCGGGTGATACATCCTTGGTACCACCTCCACCCGGCGTGCAGCCGCACGGCGGCCACCTCGCCTTTCCACCGCTCTGGAGGTGTCGGTCGCTGTTGGTGTCAGGGGACGGCGAGCGGTGTGCTTTGCGCGCCAGGGTGCCCGAGGAGGCGCCTGCGGAGGTGGCCGCGCTGATGGCGGAGTGCCTGGACCAGAACCCCAAAGCGCGCCCGTCGGCGCGCGAGATCTTCGAGCGCCTGTCCGCGGTCGCCGCGGCGCCGCCGGACGCGGCGCCGACCAGGCGCGCGGAGCCGCCGGGCGGCGGCGCCGCGAGGGCCGCGGCGGCACAGGAGCAGGAGGCGCCTGCTGCTGCGGCGGGCGCAGCGCACCCTGCCGGTGAGAGCGACCTGGGCAGGGCTGCGACTGGCTGCGGCGGCGGCAGCGGCGCAAAGGGGGGAGCCGTAGCAGGCATTGGGGGCAGCGGCGCGGCGTCCGCGCCTGTGACCCCGCACGTTCCCCCGGGCTCACCACCCGAGCCCATGGCGTCGCCGTTCAGCGCGGCCGCGCGGGCGGCGCGGCCGCTGCGGCGGCCCATGCCCATCGTGTCAGCGTTCAGCGCAGAGGGCATGGCGCTCACTGGCGCAGCGGCTGCCGAGCCCAGGGGCCGACCACCGGCAGTGCCGTGAGTGTGCAGCATGATCTCCGGGAGGCTATGTTTTGCGGGCGGCGGGGGTGCAGGGCCGGGGTGCGGTGCTGCCCGCCTTTCCACACGCTGCAGGCGAGTCTGGGCGCTGCAGTCACCTCCAAGGTGAGCGCGAAGGCCAGCATATCGCCTCTGCCCTGCCCAGCGGGTCTGCCGAGCGCCAGGAGCGCTGCTGTGAGCTTGTGCTGTTGCGCTTGCCATGCATCTGGTCTGAGCATTTGCGCCAAGCCAGGACCAGCTCACATGCAGCAACTGTGTCACTGTCTTTTCGTCAGCGTTTGCGGTGGCGTTGCTGCCTCGCCCTGCCGCGTTGCTAGCTGCTCTTGGTGGCCGGGGTATGAGAGCCTGCGCATAACGAGCTGCACGGCTCGAATGGCCAGCCTCTTACCTAGTGCTGCATGAAACTCAATGTTGTCTGTCCTGGCATGGCTGTGGATTCCAGCGCGAGAGGAGGGGGCAAAACAGCTGTTACGTCCATCTGACCACTTGTCTCAGTGTGCAGCACTTCTGCAGTGTTTTTGGCTAGGTTATATGCGCGTACGTTTGAACCATGCATGTGCTCTTGTAGGTGCTTGGTACATGTTTTGATGTCGATAGAGAGCTACAGGGAGTGCGCTCAGGCTGCAGCCAACGGCTGCAAGGTGCTGCAGGCGACTTTGTCAAACAGCGCGACAGACGCGCCTTGCTGTCATGGGAGCGCCTGTAGAACCCATGCAGCATGCACAGAGAGTGTAACAAAGTGTGCAACCACATCCTGTCCGACGCAGGGAGGGAATGCGTAAGGCACAATGCATGCGCTTTGTACAGGACCAACCTTGGTCCCTGAAATAAGGGGTGTAAGTCTGGGTTGGCGGGGGTGCTGGGCATGCGCAAGTGGTGAATGCGCACTTCCTGGCACTCCGAGCCGAGCAAGCAGCGGCTGTGAGTCTATCAAGCTCAGCACTCGCTGGCCCCATGCTAGAGCGCCACACGCTGCCGTTGGCCTAGGCGTGCAGCGCAGTGCGCGTGGGGGAGGACGCGCTTGGTGGCGCTGGCGGAGGCGCAATGGTGCGGAGCATGCTGGTTGTATGCGCTCTTACGTTACTGCCGTCGTCAGACCTGCTCACGCAGCTGATTGGCGCAGCTCACAAAGTTTGAGACAAAATCCAACCGCGTCAAGGGGCTGTCGTTCCACCCAAAGCGGTGCGGCCCCTGCACGCTGTGCTCGTCAGTCTGCGTGTCTATCACGCATCCTTGCCCTGTGGTGGCCTTGCACCGCCGTGTGCAGCTTCGCGTTGCACCCGCCACTCCTGCCAATCATGCGATCAAAGCACCTGCGTGCGTGCGCGTGTGCCACGCATTGGTTGACGCTTGCTGCGCTGCTCTCAGGCCATGGATCCTCGCGTCCTTGCACAGCGGGGTGGTCCAGGTGCGGCACTGCGCGGTCACGGCCGGACGTGCCGTCGTGCACCTGCCACAGATGGGAACTGCAGCAGGCTCCAGCTGCGTTCCCTGTCAAAAGTTCACGCTCTCACCTCTCCTGGCCGCGCGCGCCGCAGCTCTGGGATTACCGCATGGGGACGCTGATCGACCGCTTTGACGAGCACGATGGCCCTGTGCGGGGCGTGCACTTCCACAAGTCGCAGCCGCTGTTTGTGTCAGGCGGCGACGACTACAAGATTAAGGCGCGCGGCTCGCGCATGCGTGACACGAGCCGCACGGGGTGGCAGTGCTGCACCGGGCAGCCGGCTCTGGCGTGTCTGCTAGCCTGCTCTTGACAGGCCGCAACCCCCGGGCGGCAGGTCTGGAACTACAAGCTGAGGAGGTGCCTGTTCACGCTGCTCGGGCACCTGGACTACATCCGCACGGTGCAGTTCCACAGCGAGTACCCCTGGATTGTGTCCGCCTCGGACGACCAGACCATCCGCATCTGGAACTGGCAGAGCCGCACCTGCATCAGCGTGCTAACGGGTGCGCGCCACCGACCATCCAGCTCCCCACCACAGACCTCCCAAGATACGAGCAGGGCTGGGGCGCTGCCCTTCTCTCGCCCAGGGGTGACGCACGGCTCGTCAGGATGCGAGCGCAGCGACCGGGTCGCGGCGGCAGGCCACAACCACTATGTCATGTGCGCGTGCTTCCACCCCAAGGACGACCTGGTGGTGTCGGCCAGCCTGGACCAGACCGTGCGCGTGTGGGACATCAGCGGCCTGCGCAAGAAGACGGTGGCGCCGGGCGGCGAGGACGTGCTGCGCCTGCCCCAGGTGCGGGCGCGCCGCACGCCTGCGGCGCTCTTGGGAGCCTGCTGAGCGCCGCTCAGATGCTCAGGGCGCCGGTGCGGGTGGGGGGCCTGCGCGCACGCCCGCGGCGCCACAAGCGTCCCTGGCTGCGCCTGCCGGCGCTCTGGCCAGGCTGACGGCGTGGTGCCATACAGCAGGGCGGCGCGGGTGTGCAAGTGCCAGCGGCATCCCTAAATTGCCGCCAGACGGCAGGCCGCGCCGCGCACAACTGCCAGTAGGTGCTGGCCAGAGCGCGCCATGGCCGGATCGGCTGCATGTCATGTGGACCGCTAAGTGCGGCGGCCCGCATGCCAACAGCGCCCACCAAGCACACTCAAGGCGGGCATTGCAGCGTGGCCAGCGTGCGCTTGTGATCAGGCAGGTGTGCTGAGCCGCGATGGGGGCGGCTGAGCCCTTGGCGAGCGGGCGCGGCGCAGATGAACTCGGACCTGTTCGGCGGCGGGGACGCGGTCGTCAAGTACGTGCTGGAGGGGCACGACCGCGGCGTCAACTGGGCGTCCTTCCACCCGACGCTGCCGCTCATCGTGTCCGGCGCCGACGACCGTCAGGTCAAGCTGTGGCGCATGAACGGCGCGGCGCCCCTGCCCTGCTCGCACCACAATCGATCGCTTCGCAGTGTCTTGAGGCACGCATGCATGGCTCTTGGCACATGTGGGGATTGCGCTCGCGGGCCAGGGCTCCAGGGCACATGATGTGTGCGCGCTATGGCGCATGAGTGTGGGATGGCAGTGAATTGTATGCAATGTCGACATCGCGCGCCGCCTCAGCCCTGCAAGTGCTCCCGTCGGCGCCGCAGACACCAAGGCCTGGGAGGTGGACACGCTGCGCGGCCACGTGAACAACGTGTCGTGCGTGCTCTTCCATGCGCGGCAGGTGCGGCCGGCACACCGCAGGCCCGCCCCTGCGTGTGCACGAGCAGGCACTCAGCTTAAACGTGAGCAGCGTGTGAGCTTGACGCGTGTGAGAGAGGGGCGTGCTGGGGCGCATGGAACAGCAACGGGCAGCGCGCGGCGCTCCGGGCGCGCATGTGCCTGGCACGAGCAAGGCCGAGGCGCACGGGAGGCGCCAGGCGCGAGGCGCAAGCGCTGGTTGAAGCACCTGCCAGCGCGCCTCAGCGCGGGCGCGCGCGCGCGCAGGACATCATCGTGTCCAACTCGGAGGACAAGAGCATCCGCGTGTGGGACATGTCCAAGCGCACCGGCACGCAGACGTTCCGCCGCGAGCACGACCGCTTCTGGATCCTGGCCGCGCACCCGGAGGTCAACCTGCTCGCGGCCGGGCACGACAGGCGCGGCGCCCGCGGGCCCACTCCATGCGGCGGCCGCAAGCAGCGCTGCATTACCTGCGGCTTCCAACGCATGGCTGTTCTGGGCGCCTGGCCTCTGCGCAACACACTGGGGGGCCTGCCGCCCTTGCAGGCAGCACTCGCTTCATGCGTCACCAAGACATGCAAACAAAGTGTGTCTTGCCAGGACTTGTCGCACCTAGCCCTGTCCCCAGCCAAGTGCTCTGTTTAACAGTGCACAGGTGGCGGCAGATGGCATTGTGGGCTGAGAGCAATGTGTCAGTGGTCACAATGAGCGGGAGCCGATCCAGGAGGTTGCGAACTAGCAAGCGAGCGCGGCCGTGCGCGCGCAGCGGCATGATCGTGTTCAAGCTGGACCGCGAGCGGCCGGCGTACGCCGCGCACGGCGGCACGCTCTACTACGTCAAGGAGCGCTACCTGCGCGCGTACGACTACCAGAGCCAGCGCGACAACCCGCTCATCTCCATCCGGCGCACCAGCACGGCAGGTGCTGCGCGGCCCCGCCGCACCTGGCATGTCCGCTGCTTGGCGCGACGTTGGATGTACACGAGCGCTGCGTGGCCCCGCAGCTGGGCAGCACACGCCCAGAGAATTGCGTTGCCGCCGCATTCCTGGCGTGCCACTTTGTCGTGTGCGCACCTGCTCCCCGTTGGATGTTTAATGCGGCTGGCTCTCGCGGACTGTGGCTTGCATGGCCCCGGTCAGGCTGCCTGCCGTCAGCGGCGCGCTGCTCAGCCGTGGTGGGGGCGGCGCGTGGGGCAGGCAGCAACCAGGGCCCGCGCACGCTGAGCTACAACCCGGCGGAGAGCGCGGTGCTGATCACCTCGGACGCGGACGGCGGCACGTACGAGCTGTACATTGTGCCCAAGGACGCGGCCAGCGGGCGGGAGCCCTCGCCGGTGTGTGCCGCCGAGTCAGACCACCGCGCTTTCCTGGTCATGTGGCTCTCGATTGCAGAGACTGGGGGCCAAGAGCTCCAGCACGATGCAGTGTGGGCCTGCTTGCCGCTGCGGGAGGCGCATGCGCTGCCGCCCTTGCGACCAGCAAGCCCGCTGCCGTCCTTACACCTGGCGCCGTGCCTGTTCGAGAAGCGCGTAGCGCGAACGACCCAGCTGCCGCCAGATGCATCGACGCCCAAGCATGCTGCATACGCTGTTGGCCCTGGGCCGCCCCAACGCCAGCTCAGACGGCGCCGCCGCGGCGCAGGAGGCAAAGCGGGGCGCGGGCGCGTCGGCGGTGTTCATCGCGCGCAACCGCTTTGCGGTGCTGGACAAGGGCGCAGGGCAGCTGCTGATCAAGAACCTGCGCAACGAGGTCACCAAGAAGTGCGCGCCGCCCTGCCCGACGACCGACGCCGTGTTCTACGCCGGCACCGGCATGCTGCTCTGCCGATCGGAGGACAAGGCGCGCCGCCGGCCTCCGGCCGCCGCTCAGGCTGCTTGCACATGCGGTGCCTGCAGTACAATGTTGCAAATTTAAATAGTGCAGTAAATGAGTGCAAAACAAAACAGGGCCTACCCTGTGAGTTGTGAGTAGGCCTGTTTTTCCATCCTGCTGAGATGGGACCCGCCTGCGGCGCAATCCAGAGGTGAGGAGGCTGCACTGTCAGCGGCCAGCTGCAGCATCGGCAGGCTTGGCGCTGTCGCCCTGCGTGGCGTGAAGTGCACTGGTGTGGCCCGCTCCACGACTGTCGTAGCCGCTCTGGGACTGCCTGACTTGGAAGCTCACGGCCGGCCCGCGCGCGCGCAGATGGTGCTCTTCGACGTGCAGCAGCGAACCAACCTGGCGGAGATCAGCACGCCGTTCGTGAAGTACGTGGTGTGGTCGGCCGACATGGCGCACGTGGCGCTGCTCTCCAAGCACGCCATTATCATCGCCAACCGGAAGCTGGGCAGCGCCTGCACCGGCGCGCCCTGCGCCTCGCGCGCGCCGGCCGCCTGCCGTGCGCGCGGCCTGGCGAGCCGTGGCTCATGCTGGCCATCGAGACAGGGGGCCATACCTGCCGGCGATGCCGAGAGCGCGAGTGTGCGCTCGACACAGGCGCAGACATCATGTGGGGACGCTTGTCTGAGGGCTCTGGTCATTGCCTTGACCCTGGGCTAACCCTAGCAGGACGAACCAAGGCCCCGAGGAGTCCGATAACTGGTTCCCTGGTGGAGCCAGGCAGCCGGCCTGCAGCGCCTGGCGTGCTGAGCAGGCGCCCCGCTGCGTGCAGTGCACGAGACGATCCGGGTGAAGAGCGCGGCCTGGGACGACAGCGGCGTGCTGGTCTACACCACGCTGAACCACATCAAGTGCAGCCCGCCCCTGCCCGAGCTCCTGCCTAACTAGCAGTAGCGACATGCCGGCCTGCTGTTGGGCTTGGAAGCCTGCCGAGGGCAGCAGGGCTGCCTGCACGAGCAGCCGTGCGGCCAGGCTGCGTCGATTCCCCTCGCTTCCCAGGAGCGCGCTGGCGAGCGTGCTGCCTGATGCGGCAGACTGCTCCGGCGCACGATACAGCTCGGCTGTGCGGCGCGCGCCGGCGTGCGATGGCCGGCTTACTGCGCGCACGCCTGCCCGTAGGTACTGCCTGCCCAACGGCGACTCGGGCATCATCCGCACGCTGGACTCGCCGGTGTACATCACGCGCGTGTTCGGCAACATCATCTACTGCCTCGACCGCGACGGCAAGAACCGCCAGATCCAGGCGCGCCGCCCGGGCGCCGAGCTCGGCACCCGCATGCCGGCCTGCGGGCCAGGCCAAGGGGTGAAAAGCATGCTCCTGGCTCAGCAGGGAGGCTGCGTTCAAGTTGTCCCGCACCCGTGTTGTGCTTTTGCAACAGAGGGCGCCAGACACGCATGCACACCGGGTCGGGCCGCGGCCGGCTGACGCGCGCCCACGCGCCGCGCAGATGGGGCAGTGCAGGTGGACACAATCAAGTACTTGCTCAAGCTGGTCAAAAGTGATAAATATTTACTGGGAGATCATGAGCATCCCCAGCCGGCCCCGCCGCAGGTGGACACAACCGAGTACGTGTTCAAGCTGGCGCTGCTGGAGCGCAAGTTCGACCAGGTGCTGGCCATGATACGCGGCAGCGCGCTGTGCGGGCAGTCCATCATCGCGTACCTACAGGCCAAGGGCTTCCCGGAGGTCGCGCTGCACTTCGTGCAGGACGAGCGCACGCGCTTCGCGCTCGCCATCGAGTGCGGCAACATCGAGGTCGCGCTGCAGTCGGCCCAGGCGCGCGGCCCGAGCGCCTGGCGCGCCCCGCGGGTGGGGGACAGGTCGGCCTGCCGGGTGCTGCGTCCGACATTACCTGGGTCGGCGTGGCAGGGGCGTTGCGCTGCGAGCGTCGGACGTGCGCGTGCAGGCCTCCCACGCCGCCTCGCTGGCTGACAGTGGCGGGGCGCTGTCAGGGAATTGCAGAGTAGGCTGCACACGTTTTGCCCATGAGTCTTGATCCACCAATTCACAGAATTGACAAGGCGTGAGCATACTGAGCGTCCTGATGCAAGAGGGACGCGGCCGGCTTGCCGCTTTGGCATGCATGAAGCGCAGCGCGGCTCGCTGCCAGTAAAGCAGTCCAGCCTGACCCATGCCTCCAGCACGGCCATGTTGCACTCACGCCCGCGTACGTGGCAAGCATGGCAGCGGCGGACGCGCGCTTGCCCACGCGCGCTGCCACGCTTGCCCACGCGGGCGCGCCCCAACGCTCGGCGCAAGCCCGGCGGCGCGCGCGCGCAGGAGCTGGACGACAAGGACACGTGGCACCGGCTGGGCGTGGAGGCGCTGCGGCAGGGCAACCACCAGATCGTGGAGTTCAGCTACCACAAGACGAAGAACTTTGAGCGCCTGTCCTTCCTGTACCTGATCACCGGCAACCTGGAGAAGCTGGCCAAGATGCTCAAGATCGCGGAGATGCGCTCCGACGTCATGGGCCGCTTCCACAACGCGCTGTACCTGGGCGACGTGCGCGAGCGCGTGCGCATCCTGGAGGAGGCCGGCGCGCGCCCGTTCCCCCGCCCCGCCATCGCACTGCGCCCTCATGATGCCGTCATGACCATGTCCCACCACCTGCGTTGCTGGCTGTTCCAGCTGCTCCCCCCGCAGCTGCCGCGGCAGGCGCAGGATGCAGGGCCGCTCGACTCGACCTCTGGGGTCAGGTATTTGGGGTAGCACCACATGCCAAAGCATGCAAATGCTCTCGCACCTGGTCGCTCGTGCCCTGGGTGCAGCTGGGTGGTGCAGGCCGTTTGATGGTGGCATCCGTGACGACGTCGGTGATGCATCAAGCAGGGGCTGTTCTTGGACGCCTCCTTGATCTGCTGGAGGACTCGCTAAGTCGCAAACAGGCCACCCAAGCTGTCAATGTGTGCATGTGGGCAGCGCTCGGACATCCGGCAGACGCGCGCGCTGTCACGCCGGGCTCGCCAGCAACGCGGCGGCGCCGGCAGGCCGCCCGCAGCCGGTAGCGGCGAGCGCCGTGAGCGCGCTGACGCCCGCGCGGCGGCGCGCACGCGCGCAGGCCAGACGGCGCTGGCGTACGTCACCGCGGCCACGCACGGGCTGGCCGAGGATGCCGAGCGCCTGGCGGCCGGCCTGGAGGAGGTGCCGCCGCTGGAGGAGGGCGCGCAGCTGCTGCTGCCGCCGCAGCCGGTGCTGCGCGAGGATAACTGGCCGCTGCTCACCGTCAGCAAGGGCTTCTTCGAGAACCTGGCCGCCGGCGGTGCGCGCCGGCCCCTCCGCAGCGCTGCCGGGCGGGCCGCCATGCGTGGCAGCCCGCATGCCTGGAACACAGCTCTGAAACCTGCTTCAGGAGACATGATGAAGCTGGTGTGTATCTGTGAGCGTGTCTGGTGCTGCGTCAAGGGTGGCGCCTGGATGACAATGTGCATCAGTGAGATGAATAGCTGCCTGCGCAGCTAGCAGGCGCAGCCGAGGATATCGCCCTGGGCAGCAGGCCCTCCGTGGCGGACTTGCTGATCATGTGCCAGCGGACGCGATTGACGCGGGCGCCTGCCGGCAGGGCCGGCCGCCGAGGATGCGGCGCTGGGCGAGGAGGAGCTGGAGGCCGGCGCGTGGGGCGAGGCGGAGCTGGACCTGGGCGAGGACGGCGAGCCCGGCGGCGCGGCCGAGCCGTTCGCCGACGCGGAGCCGGGCGAGGACGGCGAGGACGGCGAGGGCGGCTGGGAGATGGAGGCGCGCACGCGGCTGGCCTTTTAGCGCTTTCCCTGCATGCCTCGTGCTGCGTTGCTGGCCGCGGAAGGGCGGCCTTGCGCGCCAGTCGCCTCACCCGCCCGCGCTGCGGCGAGATGCTGCTGGCCACTGCGCAGCGTCTGGCGCGCAGGGCCATGCTTGCACAAGGTCATAGGCTCTGGTAGAGAGGACTGTCGGCTGTCACAGGCACGGTGACACTGCGCACCCATGTGCGTTGTGTACGAGGCAGTGCTAATGCAAGTCTGAAGGCTGTCCTGCTGGCGCGCGCCCAGGACCTGGAGCTGCCGCCGGACATGGCGCCCGCCCCGGCGGCGGCGGGCGAGGCCGCGGTGTTCGCGGCGCCGACGGC
>JAABUV010001587.1_pt1 | contig 32689 bp, 33 predicted proteins | sample 5559971 | NCBI WGS metagenome assembly JAABUV01 (sample SAMN10711881, study PRJNA513362) | rock metagenome | isolation source: Antarctica rocks | place: Antarctica: Victoria Land, Knobhead nord | collected 2015-12-19
CATGCCGTGAAGGGGGCGTACACGCCGTATCCCGCGCCGAGCGGGACGAGCGGCGCGCGCGGCAAGCAAGACCCAGACTAGCGCGGTGGGTCATCGGAATCGCTAAGCATCGCACGCCAACTCTTTCTCTTTGCGCGCGGAGCCCCGCCCGGTATCACACTAGGCGGGGCTCCACGCACCGTACACGCCCACATAGCATCCGCCTACTATGTCAACAAGATGTCGCTATGTCGGGGGGCAAACGCCTTCAACTCTCAAACGCGCCCCCAGCGCGTCCCAGCAGGTGGGGTGAAGCACAGTGAAGGCTCGGCTCGGTGGTTTGTTCTAACCGACGTCTCGTTGACAGACATGGGATACAGGTATACACTCCGGGCCAGTACTATAGGGAAACATACGTCGGTGGCCGTGGTTTGTGCCGCGATGTCAATCGCGGATCGGTGAGTGTGGACGCGTTAGTGTTTGTGGTAAGGAACTACAGTGATGAAGAGATCGTTGGCGCGCGCCGTGCGTTTTTGTCTCGCCGCGCTGACCCTGACGGGGGGCGCGCTGGCGTATCCAACCGTCGGCGGGGCGGCAGGGCCACCTGTTGGACGAGAGAACGCGTCGATGACGTCAACGGTTGTGCGGGTCTGGTATGGGACCGACGACCCGACCGAGGAGGCGCTGGCGCAGGCCCTGGCGCGCCGTTTCGAGGCTACGCACAGCGGGGTGCGCGTCGATCTACAATCCTACGCCCTCGCCGACCTGAATGGCCGCATGGAGTTGGCGCTCTCGGCGAGCACTCCCCCCGACATCGTCTACACCACGCCGCGCGGACCAGGGCTCGCCGCGTACGTGCGCGCCGGTCAGCTCACCAACCTGTCTCCTGCCTGGCGTCAACGTGGATGGGCCACGCGTTTGCGCCCTAACGTGCTCGTCGACTACAATCGCCTGCTCACGGCCAACAGCGGCGTGGCGGGGCATGTCTACGCCGTCCCCTACACGATGGCCGCCGTCGGCGTGCTCTATAACAAAACGCTCTTTCATAAGTTGAGCCTACGGATACCGCGCACGCTCGCCGAATTGGATTCCATCAACAGCCGCGTCAAGCATGCGGGCCTGACACCCATCGGTCTCGGCAACGCCGACGGCTGGGTCGGCGATGACTGGTGGCTGACCCTGGTCAACGCGAGCACGGGCCCCACGCCGCTCGCACCCGCCTTGCGTCCCGATCCGCATTTCTCCTTCCGGGGCGCCCCCTTCAGAGACGCGGCGGTCACACTACAGCGCTGGGCCACGGCCGGCTACTTCACCCCCAGTTTCAACGGCCTGGACGCATAGGACAGCATGGATGCGTTCTTCGACGGTCGTACAGCCATGCAGCTCATTTCCAGCACCCAGAACGGACAGATCCTCGCGCTATCCAGGGAGAAAAAACTCTCCGTCGGCGTCTTTGCCTTTCCCTCAACGCGCGCCGGTCATCCCATCCTGCCCCAGAGCGGTTACGCCGGCTGGGCCATCCCACGCGGCTCGGCGCACCCCGCCCTTGCCACCGCCTTCATCGACCAGATGCTCTCGCCACAGACAGCCGCGCTCCTGCTCGCGCATGGCTTGCTCCCGGCCGACACCCTGGGACGGGACGCCCGCACGGCAGCGGCGTTCCAGCAGGATTTCTTGCAGGCGCTGGAGACGGCGACGCCCGGTGTCTACCTTGATGCCGCGCCGATTCCCAACCTGAACGCCACGATGGAGGCGACTATCCAACTGCTGCTAACAGGGCATGAGTCGCCGGACCAGATGCTGACGCAGTTGCAGACGACCTATGCCTCGGGTGGCGCGCGGACCACGAGCACGCGGACGGATGGCGAGTTCTAATCGGCGTCATGACCGACGATCCGGGCGTACGCCTCCGGGTCCGTCGCCCCCTCGGTGGAGATTATGAGGACGCTGCTTGCCGCGCCCATGCCGAGCCGCGCGCGGTACTCTCCCCTACGCGGTCCGGCCAGCACCTCAAGTAGTCCTCCGAGTCCTGCCGCGCCGCTCTCGCCCGACACTACACCGTCCTCCGCCAGCAGGCGCATCGCCTCCTCGGCGCGAGCGTCGGGGATGGCGACAAACGCGCTGATGCCGCCTGAGACGAACGGCCACGCCACGGGTGAGGGACGTCCGCAGTTCAGGCCCGCCATGATCGATGTGTGCGGCCCCGGCGCCTCGACGATGCCGCCCGCCTCCACCGAGCGCAGCACACAGGCGGCGTGCGTGGGCTCGACGCCGAGCACCGTGGTCGTGCTGCGTGTCCGGCGGTAGTGACGGACCACGGACGCGGCCAGGGCGCCCACGCCCATCTGGGTCGCCACGAGATCCGGCCGCGCCTCGTCCAGCGCGGCGAGCTGTTCGTCGATCTCGCCATAGATGGTCGCGTACCCGTCGATCACCCACCCCGGCACGCGCTCATATCCCTCCCACGCCGTGTCGCTGATGACGAGATGCCGGGCGTTCATACGTCGGGCTGCCTCCGTGACCGCGTCGTCGTAGCTGCCGTCCACTATTGTGACGCGCGCGCCCTCGCCCTCGATCGCCGCGATCCGCGCCGGGACCATGTCCCGCGGCACCAGGATGTCCGCCCCTAGCAGTCTGTCGGAGAGAACGAAACGATGGGTTGCATGACCGGGGTGTCACTGTCCAGGTGGGCCGTCGGGGCCGTGTCCACGCGTGATCGACGCGTGGACGCGCGCCGGACACGGCCGCGGATAAGCGTTGTGAGCCGTGGACACGGGCCGTCACTCCTTCTTAATAGACCGGGGACAAGCGATGGAAGCGCTTGAGATTGAAGGCCAGGCAGACCAGGAGCCATTCGCCTGTGGCGGCTGCTTCGCCGCGCAGCGAGAACTGGCGGAAGCCGAGCACCTCCGTGATGATGCCCAGCACGGGTTCGACCGTATATTTGCGCGCGCCGTAAATGGCCTTGCCCGCCGCTGTCTTGAGTTTGTAGGCCATCTTCACCTGCGGACTGGCGTCCTCCGGTGGCGGGTCGGGCTCCGGCGTGAAGCGCTCCCGCCAACTCCGGTGATGGGGCTCACGGCCGGTCGCGATGTAGGGCTCGATGTCCCGGCCGGCACACGCCGCCAGGGTGGCCGGTCCCCAGTAGCCATGATCCAGGGCCGCCGCGTCCGGCGTGCCCACCTCCGGCGGGATGGCCGCGAGCGTGGGCTCCGCTTCGTGCGTGTCGTTGGGGTGGTTGGAGAGCGCGGTCCCCACGATGAGCAAGCTGTCCTGATCCACCGCGACTTGCGCATTGTAGTCCTGCTCAAATCCCTGGTCGGTCGGGTTCTTCATGATGCGCGAGTCCGGGTCCGTGAAGTTGTACTGATCTTTGGCACGGGGACCGGGCACGGGCGGCGTGGGCGCGCGTCCACGCGGACGCTGCCCCGTCGCACGCTCCGTTTCCACCCGGTGCGCCAGTTTCTCCTCATACGCCGCCCGCTCCAACGCGTCCCGCTCATGCGCGCGCTCCTCGATCACCGCCTTGGCCGCCGCCAGCCGCGCCAGGTGGTCTTCCCGCCGCGCGATTTCGTCGCGTACCACCAGTCCGTCCGGCCGTTCGCGCTCGTCCATCCGCTCCGCCAGCGCGAACAACTCCTCCACCTCGGCCCGCAGGTGGGCTTCCAGTTCCTGCAGGCGCTTGTAACTGACCGCCTTGCTCTTGGAGGCGTCGGCGTGGATCTTCGTCCCATCCAGGCTGATCGTGCCCAGTGTGAGCACCCCCGCTTCCTGCGCCAGCAGGAGCACCTGCACGAACAGGTCCTTGAGATCGGGCAGGAACGTGGCGCGGAAGGTCGCGATCGTGTCGTGATCGGGGTGCCGGTTGCCCGCGATGAACCGGAAAGGCACCGCCTCATAGGTCGCCCGCTCGATCTTGCGCGAACTGAAGATCCCCGTCGCATAGCCATAGAGGATCAGCGCGAGGAGTACCTCGGGGGCGTAGGGTTCACCGCCACGGGACCCGTAGCGGGCGTACAGAGCCGAGAGGTCAAGCAGGGCCACGCTATCCACCACGAAGCAGGCCAAGTGTTCGGGCGGCAGACAGTCGCCCAGGCGTACGGTCAGGTCGCGCGCCGCCTCATAATCCACGGTCTTGAAGCTTCTACTCATGCCCCAACTGTACCATTTACACTCCGAGAGAAGCGGACGCCTCTCTCCGACAAACTGCTAGTCCCACCCATCGCGCCATGCGCGCCACGGCCCGCCCATGGTTGCCGTCCGTCGCGGCCACCAGGGTGAGGGGGACATGCGGATAAAGTTGGGCCGCGAGATCGGTGAGGTGGTCCCACGGCCGGAACGGGCCGAAGCGCTCCTCCAGCGCCCGGTACGTCGCCCAGGACGCGCCGAGGATCTTGTACGCGGGCAGCCCCAGGCGGCGTGACTCGTCCTTCACCAGGGCACGCCGGACGCCGAGCGCCGCGGCCACATGTGGGGCGTCCACCAAAGGGGTCGGGGCATAGCCGGGCAGACGGCGGTGGAAGTCGCGCGGAACTGCCTGGCCCGTGGGCGCCGCGAAGGTCTGCACGGTGGACTGGAGCAGCACCCGCGCGCGGTCGCCAGCCCCAGCAGTCACGATGTTTGATCTCATCACGTTAGGTCCTCTCAGGATGGGTGTACGTCAGGGAGTGGGTCGCGCGCAGAACTCCGCGGCGACGGCGAGCAGCACGTCCGCGCAGTGCTGTACGCTCTCCAGATCGGCCCACTCCTCGGTGGCATGGGCGCCCGCGCCGTCGGGACCGAAGACGATGGTGGGAATGCCCGCCGCTGCAGCGAAGGCCGCGTCCATCCAGGGCGTGTCGCCGTACACGCGCCGCTCCTTGCCCGTGACGCGCGCCGCGTGACGCCGGACGAGGGCGACGATCGGCGCGTCTTCAGGCGCCGCGAACGGGTCGCGCGCCAGGGTGGTGCGGCGCGCGGCGCGGAAGGCCGGATCGCGGCGGCTGGCTGCGTCAAGGATGCCCTGAAGTTCTGCCTCGACCTGAGCCACCGTTTCGCCGGGCACGGTCCGGCGCTCGATGCCGACCGTGCACCGTTTGGGATAGCTGCTCATCTCCTGGCCGCCGTTGATGAGCGAGACGTGCACGGACCCCGTGCCCAGCAAGGGGCGCCCCGCGCCCGCGCGTAGGCCGTGGTCGAGGTCGTCTACGCCGGTGAGGACGTGTCCGGCTTTGGCGATGGCGTCCACGCCCAGGTCGGGTTTGCTGCCATGGGCGGCGCGCCCGTGCACCTCCACCTCCAGCCACACGAAGCCTTTGTGGGCGACGCAGACGCCGAGGCCGGTGGGCTCGGTGACGATGGCGGCGTCCGTGCGCCATGTGCGAGCACAGCTTGCATGCCCAGGCTAGCGACTTCCTCGTCGGCGACACAGGTGACGACGACATCACCGCGCAGACGACGCCCTGTGGCCTGCGCGGCCGCCCACAGGCAGGCGGCGACACCGCCCTTCATGTCGTAGGCGCCGCGCCCGTAGAGCTTGCCGGCCTCGACGCGCCCGCTAAAAGGCTCCGCCATGCCCGCCACGCCGACCGTGTCGATGTGCCCATTCAGCATAAGGGAGCGCCCTCCACCCGTCCCGCGCGCGACGGCCACGACGCTGGGACGTCCCGGGATGGGCTCAACGACGTGGACGTCGAGGCCCGCACGTTCCGCCCAGGCGGCGATAAAGCAGGCGATGTCGCCTTCGCCCGCCGCGCCGGGCACGAGATCCGGGTTGATAGAATCAATCCGCACAAGGTCGGTGAGTAAGTCCGCGATGTCCGTCATAATCCCTCCTACTTGAGATAGTACATCCTAACAACGCGCACGAGACAGGACGTGACCGATGCCGTTGCCTCTCGATCCACCCCGGCTGCCTCGGACGCTCGCGCGCAAGGCGGCGTACAGCCTGTGCGCGACTGGATGGTCGTGAGGGTGTTGCATCGGGCAGCGGCGCACGCTGCCGGCCTCGGGGAGTCGGGGTCGTGGACGATTGATCGGACCCCCCTATTTAACATGTTCTTAACATGCTCTTAAAAGTCGGTTAATGTGCGGCTGGTACAGTCCAGGGGTACGATGGGCGACAGACCACGCCACTTTATAGTAGGATACTGCTGGATCGTCGCGTGTGAACGGACCCTCGAAAAATCGCGTCACGGATCATGGCTGTTGCTGACTATCGGCAGGTGGAAGGGGTTAAGACATGGACGCTAGACATCGTTCGCCCAAACCCGCCAGGCATCGCGCCTACCAGACGTCGCTCATGGGCGGCGTCATCGCTGTGTCGTTGCTCATCAGTGGCGTCGGCGCGACACACGTTGGCGCGACGCAACGCCTCGCCGACGCGCCGACGCCGCCTAACTCTTCGGTTGTCGGGACAGGCATGGCCGCGTATGGCGCCCCCGTCGAAACCGGCGCGGCCGGTCCCGACTCGGCGACCAGCTTCAACGCGACCCTGCCCAACGGCCGGCGCATCACGCCCGCGGGCGTCAGTGTCCAGGTCGGCGAGAACCCCCAGAATACCGTCGTGACGCCGGACGGTAAGTTCCTGATCGTGAGCAACAACGACGAACGCAACGGTGGCGCCCTCAATACAGCCTATAGTGGAGCCCAACAGAACGGCGCGGGCAAGACGCCAGGCGGCTACGTGCTCTCGACGGTCGACACGTCGACCATGCAGACGATCAGCTATACCGTCGCCCCGGCCAACCCCAAGCCCAGCCCCTCGATCGGTTTTGCGGGAACGCGCAACAGCGATGCGAGCGGCGGGCTCTTCTACGGTCTCGCCGTCAAGGGCACGAGCGCGCCCTACACGGTCTACGCCTCGGGTGGTCCCAGCGATCAGGTCTACGTGTACACGCTCGGGGCCGACGGCATCCTCCAACGCACGGCGGCGATCAAGATCCCGGCTCCGACCGACCCGACGCGGCCGAATTACGGCATGGCCTTCCCTATGGGGCTGACGCTCAGCTCGGATGGATCGCGCCTGTACGTCGTCAATGACAACGCCAACAACGTCGTAACTATCGACACCGGCTCCAATACCGTCGTCGGCTCGCCGATCCCCGTGGGCTTCTTTCCCTACACCGGCATCCTCTCGCCCGACGGCGCCAAGCTCTACGTGAGTAACTGGGGCGTGGCCGATCGCACCCTGAACAGCACGGCTATCGCCAGCACGACGACCGACGTCAACGGCAATATGACGGTCACCGGCACGCTCAACCTCGGCGGGGCGCCCGGCAACCTGTTCGCCAACCCCGTGACCGACCCAGCGCGCACGTCGTCGGTCTCAGTCATCAACGTAGGGAGCAACAGCGTGGGCTCTTCGGTGTCGCTGGCGCGCCCGATCGACGGCGTCAACATCGTGGGTGGCACGCACCCCTCGGCCATGGCGGCCGTGACGCGCTATGGCCTCCCCGTGCTCTACGTCGCCGACGCTAACGAGGACACGATCGCGGTCATCGACACGCGCACCGACCGCTTGATCCGCAAAATCCAGTTACCCTCTCCGGTGGCCGGGTTGCCGCGCGGTGGTGTCCTCGGCTTGATCCCCGACGCCATCGCGGTCGGCCCGCGCGGGACCGAACTCTATGTGGCGGAGGCCGGCGTCAACGCGGTCGCCGTCTTCAACACGGTCAACCCGCTCAACCCCCTCTTCATCGGCTATATCCCGACCGGCTGGTTCCCCACGGGCGTGACGGTCGGTCCCGACAACCATACGGTGTACATCACCAATGCGAAGGGCCTGGGCAGCGACTACGGCTTCCAGGGCTCCGTGCCCGGCAACCCATTGCCCAACAGTTCGCCCGACGTCAACCTGACCTTCGGGACCGTCCAGCGGGTGCAGTTGAGCTATCTGGCCCTGCACAATGGCCTCACGACGGTCAGGCGCAACCTCTATAGTAGCCCGACCAATGCGACGGCCAATAAGAGCGTGCTCGACGCCATCCGCCCCAACATTCAGCACGTCTTCTTCATCCTGCGCGAGAACAAGACGTACGACACCTACCTCGGCAACGACAGCGTGCTCAACGCGCGCGGGGCTAACGGGAAGCCACAGTACGCCAACTTCGACGCGCAAGTCCCGAACACCAAGGCGTTGGCCGAGCAGTTCGCCGTGGGTGACAACGCCTACGCCGACTCCGAGGAGTCGAACGCCGGCCACTTCTTCGCCCTCGCCGCCGCGACGACCGACTACCAGCAGCGCACCTTGCTGCTGCGCTTCAACCGCCCGCTCCTCGACATCAAGAATGAGGACCCCGAGGACTATCCGCTGGCCGGCTTCATCTTCAACAACGCTTTGCGCAACGGGGTGAGCTACCGCGAGTACGGCGACCTCATCCGCACCTCGGGCTACGACGACTACACCAACCCCAATCCGTGCGTGGATGATCCCGGCCAGGCCCCGAATCCGGGCAACCCGTCGGTCTGCCCGACCTACGCCTACAGCAACACCACGGCGCCGACGATCGGGTTCGGCGGCCTCTACGCCGGCACGACGCCCGCGCTCGCCGCCCTGGCCGGCCACATCGACCCCAACTACCCCGGCTGGAACCTGCGCATCAGCGATCAGCGGCGCGTCAAAGAATACCTCAACGATGTCGGCAATGGCGCGGGCGGCATCGACCCCGCCAAAGTACCCCAGCTCACCTATCTGTGGCTGCCCGACGACCACACCGGTGGCCTGGGAAGCTTCGGCCAGAGCGTGTCTAACCCGCGCTTCGAGGTGGCGGACAACGACGCGGCGCTCGGCCAACTCATCTACGCCATCAGCCATAGCGCGATCTGGCCCCATAGCGTGATCTTCGTGACTGAGGACGATGGACAGAGCTCGCCCGACCACGTCAGCGCGCACCGCACCTATACGATGGTGATCAGCCCCTACGCCAAACGTGGGGCCGTCGTGCACCGACTCTCGTCAACGGTCGGCGTGCCCAAGACGATGGAAGAACTGCTGGGCCTGCCAGCCATGAACCTGGGCGACCTGCTAGGCAGTGACCTCTCCGACTATTTTACGACGACGCCGGACCTGACGCCCTATAATCCACCGAGTGGCGCCACGCCGGCTGTGGCGGCCGCCACGGCGTCAGGCAGCGCCAGTAGCTTCGCCGCGCTCCAGAGCAAGGTGCCGATGGGCGACGTGCCCTCAGCGCCAGAGGAGACGATGCGTATCGCTACGCTCCTCAACGGCCTCAACCTGAGTGGTCCGGACAAGGACAGCACGCGGCTCGGCCGGATCGAGAGCCTGTTCTTCCAGTCCGAGGCGCTGGCGCGGAAGAAGACGCACATGCAACACCAGGCGTACCGCCTGGCGCAGCACAAGATATACCATGCGGCCCTTGCCATTCTCAACAACCCGCACATCCCGATGGACGATTACGACGGATAGACGAGCGTCGCGTACCCGCGCCCTTCTCCTACTTGTAAGGAGAAGGGCGCGAGTTTGTGATAGCAGCCATGGCATGACTAGGTGCACAACCACTGCCCTCTTCACTATCTTTGCACTTTTCGATTATAGTCAAGTAAAACGGCCTTTGCGATCTATATGTTGTAGTTTCGACGTTAGGCCAACCACAATGCGTGGTAGGCAAACAAAAAGTGCAAAGATAGAGCCTCTTGTCGCTACACCGTTTTCCATTCGGTATTAGCGGACATTACGGCCTGGGCCGTGCCATATGACGCTGGTTCGGCGCACCTGCGGGGATATCCACTATGTTCTGGCTTAGCGTGCGTCACATGTCGCGGACGTGGCCCCGCCAACGCTCCTCGATGCACGGGCTGCCCTCCTGATTGACGCAGGTCGTCGCGGCCAATTGTCAGCGAAACGTCCCCGTGCCGTCTTTTCTCCGCGCGCCGCAGCGCGGCGCGCTGTGTCTTGGGTGCGCGACAGGACGTAACCGTTCCGATCGTGTAGTGGATACGGATGCGAGGGCAGGCACACGCCATAGGCCCCTTACGGGTGGGAGAAAGGGGTACACGTTCCTGTCCAACCATAGCCATGGCGATCTACCGCGCCGGCAGACCGTGGAGGGGCTAGCCGAGGACGCTGATCCATTGCGGCTTCAACAACGACGCGGGTGGCGCCACCCTATGGCAGCAGGTGAAGGTGGCGTACCTGTGTGTGGAGGCCATCGTGCGCGAACGGCCCCGGCAGGAGCCAAGGACTGGAACAACGCCCTGCCCGCCGCGCCCGGATGTGCAGAGGGGCACGGCCAGGAGGACGACTGGGCGCCAGACCGGGGCCGAGGGCATGGCGCGCATGGGCGCGGCTAGGCGACGTGGAACGCTCGAACGCCGCAGGAGGGGCGGAGAGAAGGGGCACAAGACCGCGGGATGTTCCACATCCTACCCCCTCCCTGCACGGCCTGTGTCCCTGTGTCTCCGTGTAGGGTTGCTCCATACAGCCTAAGATGAGAAAATTCTCATCACCGCTTCATGCGCGCTTAATCGACGCCTCCTATGCTACGTATAACACCACTAGGGGAGGAGCGGCGCGAGGGAGCGGGAGATCGCACAGCGCCTCGACCGGGCGATCCGTGCGGGCCGACGCTGCGTCCACCCGGTCGACGACGCCCCTCCCCGCCTGTGTCGCCCCACCATCATGGCCCCACGATGGAGAATGACGGAGAGTGATGCGCTATGGCCCACCTGATCCAGACTGCTGTGCTGCTCGTCGCGCTTCGCAGCCACCCGACGCCGCTGCCCACGGGACTCGTCGCCACGCTGCACACGGCCCTGCACGGCTTCAATACCCAGAACTGCGCCCAGATCTACGAGAGCACGGCCCCCTGGGTGCGCAGCCACCAATCGCGCGCGGACACCATCGCCGCCTGCCAGCAGGCGTTCACTGATGGGGACCAGCACGGGGTGACGCTGCTGCGCCTCACCGTGGCCGGGCCGGGCCGGTATCTCTCGGCAGGCGCCTACCGTCAGCCGCTCCTGCTGCGCCGTGTCCTGTTCGGGCGCATGACCACCGCGCACGAGACGATGCAAGTCGTCCGCGTCGGGGCGCGCTGGTATGTCCTGGCGCTGTGGTAGCGGCGTGAGAGAATACCGCGCCCGTCATCGTCGGCGCGCGGCGGCGGTGGTCGCGGCGCTGCTCCTCCCGCTCAGTCTCGCCGGCGTGTGGGTATGGGTCGCGACCCACCCTGCCGTGACGCCGCTCCTCGCCACTCTGCGGCTGCCCCTCGATCCGCGCGCCGAGGTGGACGCGGCCCTGGATGCCCCGCGCCATCGTCTGTTCCTCGTCAACGCCGGCGTCGTGTGGACCATCGACACGCGCCGCGGCGCCGTCGTCCGCGTCGTGCCGAGCGGGACCGCCTACACCCAGGCCCTGGGCGGGCCGGCGCCGGCGCTCGACGAGCGGGCGGGACGCCTCTACGTGCCGAACCTGGTCGATGACACGCTCGCCGTGCTCGACGCCGCGACCGGGCGGGTCCGGCGTGTGCTTCCCCTCGGCCATCAGCCCGACGAGGTGGTGGTCGACGATCGCACCGGGCGGGTGTTCGTCGGCAGCACGGCCGACTGGACCCTGACGACGCTGGACGTGCGCACGAACCACACCCTGTCCACGCGGCCCTTCGCCGCCGGCGACCTACCGGGCCAACTGCTGGTCTATCCTCAAGGCGGACGCGGCATCGCCGCCGGCTATGGGGGGCAGGTGACGCTCTTCGACGCGCGCACGGGCCGGCCTCTGCGCGGTGTCGTGCCCGCCCACGGCCACCTCATCGAGGGGCTGACCGTCGATGTTCCCGCGCGGCGCGTCCTCGGCCTGATCGAGAACGTGCCGGCCGTGGTTCTCCTCGACGCGCGCACGGCCGCCCCGCTGCGCGTCGTCCCGGTCGGCCCGGACCCCACCGCGCTCGCGGTGGACCCGGCGACCGACCGCGCCTTCGTCGCGGACGGGGGCGAGGGGGCGGTCTATGTCCTCCGTCTGCCGGACGGACGGGTGCTGCGGCGTGTACCGGTCGGCCCCGCGCCCCTGCTCGCCGTGGATGCGCGGCGCGGGCGCGTCGTCGTGGCGAGCGCGACGGGACTGAACCTCCTCGACGCCCGCAGTGGTCGCCTCCTGCGCCGCTGGCCGCGCGCGCTGAGGGCCGCCGCCGCCGCCCTGCTCGTTGATGCCCGCAGCGGTCATATCCTCCTCGTCGATAGTGGCGGCGCCGAGCGCATCCCCGCGCCCTGGGCGTGGCTGCTGCACCCGCTGCGGCGCTGGTTTCCGTCCCTGCCGCTCCCGCACGCGTCCGTCCATGTGAGTCCAGCGCGCCTGCTCGTGGTGAGTGAGGGACGCCTGTGAGGGGGTAAGGGACGCGGCAGGACGCGCCCCGTCGATACGTCCAGATGGCGGTACGGGGCACCGCAGTATCACATCACCGAGAGCCCCATCGATGCCCTGAGCCGGGCGGCGCTGATCCAGTGGGCCAGCGAGCACAGGGAATAGGTGTTCCTGTCCACCGACAGCCACGTCGACCTCCCGAAGCGGCAGATCGACGAAGGGCTGGCGAGGGGTACGCTAATCCACTGCGGTTTCGACAACGACAACAACGCGGGTGTCATCTTGCTCGGTTTCCGGATCTCAGACACTCTCGCTGAGGCCGGTCGCACGGCTGGCACGGCGATAGGGTCAGGATGATGAGAGTGAAAGCGAACGCCACCAACCTGCCCGTGCGGACGCCGCCGATGGCGGCCTCGCCCATCGCAGGTGACAAGAGCGGAACAGCCCTCATCGAGAGTGCCTATGACCCTTTGATCTGCACCACGATGCCGCGATAAGGTGCGCCAGTGGACCGGTGTCTACCAGCGCTGCTATGGCGCTGTTTGACGCCCAGAAACGCCTGCTACTTGAAAAAATAAAGGTGCTGGAGGTGGCGTAGCTTAAACCGGCAACGTTGCGCACTTTGACGGCTCTTGGGCGCTTTTGATGATGCCGATTCCATGTCGATGTGCGGCGATAACGACGAGAAGTCATAGGGTTGGTTGGTGGCTGACGTCGTATCGACAGGGCACATGAACAATCAGGGATAGGAGCAATTCAGTTCTCGCAGCGCGCGACCCCTCGTTTTGTTGCCGGGCTTCGTTGCTGAATGCCGTAGTCGGGATAGTACAAGGCCGGTCGACCATTTTGGCTGCCTAACTGGTGGACACCATCATACGTGGAGACAAGCGTTCTAGGTTTTACCCCTATCGTGCAAACTTCCCTCTCGAACAGCATCATCAAAAGAGCCCAAGAACCACTTTGACTCCGGCACTCACACCAGGGAACGCATGCCGTCGGGGTCGCTGCCGACGCGCGGCCCACCGCCATCCGCTGCTTCTCCCCCCGGTTCCGCCCGCACACGCTCCCGTGCCTCCGCCCGTTCCCGGTCCCGCGCGCTCCTGGTTCCCGCTCATCGTGTACGCCACGATCCGTGCCGTCCCCTGCCATAGGACATCATGTGCGGCCACCCCTATTCCACATACCACCGGCCCGCCACGTACGCGATCCGGCGTTCGCCGCCGTCAGGCGGCCGCATCCACCACGACCGCGCGCGCACCTGGCCCGCCAGCAGGAGCAGCGCGTCGGCTAGTTCGGCCTCCGATCCCACCGTCACGCTGGCGAACGCGCCCAACCCTTTGAGTTGGAGCGTGGCGGCCCTGTCTCCCGCGCGCGCCTCTCCGTCGGGGTAGAGCGCGGCGACGAGCGCCGGACCCATACCAGGCGCCGCCGCGGGCGGGGCCACCAGGGCGACGAGCGCGGGCAGGGGGCGCTCCAGGGCAAGCAGCACGACCCGGCGCGGCTCCTCGGTCGTCACCCGCACGAACGCGCGCCGCTCGACGGCGAAGCCCTGGGCGTGCAGGATGGTCGCGATGTCCTCCACGGCCGCCCGCGTGGTGTCATCCGTCGTCAGGATGACGCGTTCCGCCGCGCCCCCGTGTTCCACGCTCATACCTCTTCTCTTAGCGCGCGGTCCGTGGCACGCTGCTGTCCGCGCGCTGACAGGCGCGTTAGGCGGCGCCACTGTCATCGCGGTCGCGCTCCGCCCCCAGCGCGCTCCCGCGTAGCGCGGCCAGTGCCTCACCCTCGATCTGCCGCACGCGCTCGCGCGTGAGCCCCAAGCGCTCCCCGATCTCGTGCAGCGTGTGCGCGCGCTGCCCCTGCAGCCCGACGTGCAGCGTCACCACCACGCGCGCCCGCTCGTCGGTGAGCCCGCCCAGCGCCTCCCGCACCCGCGCGCGCAGCACCCCCCGGTGCGCCTCCTCGTCGAGCGGCAGTAGCCCCTCGTCAGGCAGCGCGTCGCCGAGCAGGCCGCCGTCCTCCGTCGCCGGCGTCTCCAACGAGGCCGGCGGCAGCAGCGCGACCTGCGCGCGGACGACCGTCTCCACGGGCACGCCCAGCGTCGTAGCGATCTCCCGCGCGCCCGGTTCCCGGCCCAACTGCTGCTCCAACGCGCCCGCCACGCGGCTCGCCCGCGCGGCGAACTCGATCGTATGCACCGGCACGCGCACGGTGCGCCCGTGGTCGGCGAGCGCCCGCGTGATGGCCTGCCGGATCCACCAGTGGGCATAGGTCGAAAAGCGGTAGCCCCGGTGGTAGTCGAATTTCTCGACCGCGCGGAACAGGCCCAGGGTGCCTTCCTGGATCAGGTCGGGCAGCGGCAGGTCGCGGTGGCGGTAGCGCCGCGCGATGTTGACCACCAGCCGCAGGTTGGCCTCGATCAGGCGCTGCCGCGCGTCCTCGCCGTGCGCGACCTGCCGCGCCGCCGCCCCCTGGTCCAGGGGCGCCACCAGGCCCGCGGCGAGCCGCCGGTGCGCCTCCCTGCCCCGCTCCAGGGCTGCGGCCAGCGCCTGTTCCTCGGCGGCGGTCAGCAGCGCGACCGCGCCGATCTCGCGCAGGTAGAGCGGCACCCCCGCATCGCGCAAGAGAGCCTCGCTCCCCTCCGCGCGCGCCGGCCATCCGTCCTGGTCGTCGGCGGATGTTGCCATCGTTCCTCCTCGCCCCTCACCGGATCGACGCGGCCCCCTCGTCCCCGTGCCCCGTCATCGTTCATTCTACGCCGGCGCCGCCGTCGCGCCTACTGTGCGGGATGCCTGGCGGCCTGCCGTGCCCCATCCGGCCTCTCCTGGCCCGCCCGCCGACGCCGTGTCGCCCGTAGCGCTTGTCCCCTCAGCGGTGACACACGCGCCACATAGGCGCGCCGCGCGAGAGAAGCCGGCTTACCCCGCTCCCGCGTCGTCGTCCAGGCCAGCGGCCCCGGTGGCGCGCTCAGGCGCGGACGCCTCGACGGCCCGCACGTCTTTATCCTGCCACCACGTCCGCGTCCCATCGTCGAGGACGACCTCGACCTGCCCCCAGCGGCCACGGCCGGACAGGACACCGTGGCGACCGTCCCGATACGCGACTCCGGAGCCGGCCCCCAACGCAAGGAGCGCCAGATGACGCGCCACCACCTCGGGGGCCGCCAGGTTCGCCTCCGCTTTCGGCTCCCACACATCGCCGTGACGCGTGAACAGGACGTCGCCGCGCCTGACGAGATCCCGCGCCAGCGCGAGGCGCCCATCATCTGTCTCCTGTGTCCCCAGAAGGTCGGCTGTCGTCTGGCTGCCGCGCGCCCACAGGGCCATCAGGTCGTGCGCGATCGCGCCCGCGCGCACGGCGGCGTCGATCCGTTCCTGATCGGTGGCTAACGCGGCCGTGCGCTCCTCGCGCGTGAGCGCGACGTACGCCGGGCGGCGCACCCCCGTCGGAAGCTGGATCACCGCCAGCGGGAACCGCGCGCCTTTCCACCCCACGATCGTCGCCTCCACGGTCCCCTGCGCCACGACGCTCGTGATGACACCCAGGCGCGCCTCGCCCTGGCCGGCGTTCATGCGCGCGATGACGAGATCGCCGGGCGTCAAGGCGACGTGCGTGGCCTGGCGTGTCGCCACGTCCTCGGGCGCGCGCGGGAGGTACACGTCCTGCGCCCCCAGGCGCTTGCGCGCGAAGTGGGCCACGTCGGCGTCGAGTAGCGCCTGGACGTGGACCCGTGTGGCCGGGATGTAGCGCGCACCGGTCGCCAGGCGCGCCAACTCCACCGCCGTCCAGGGACGATGGAGACCTCCCGTCGCCAACGCCGCACGGTGGACCGCGGCGAGATCGGCAGGGGAGGGGTCGGCGTCTCTCTGGTGCGCGCCTCCCGTCGTCGCGGCCGATCCCGCCGCCGCCGTGGGCCACGGATGCGCCCCCTCCCCCGACAGCGCGCCGGTCGCCAGCTGCCCTGACGTCGGTGCCGACGTCGGTGCCGACGTGGATCGGGCAGGTGCGTCGATTAGCGTGACCGGCTCTCCGTTCACCGCGATGTGGGGGCGGTAGCGGGCGACGCGCTTGGCCAGGGCGCGCAGCGTGTCCGGCTCCCCGTGCACGAGGACTGTCGTGCGCGGCTGGGCGCGCGCCACGGCCACCTCGATCTGGCCGGCGTCTGCGTGCGCCGACAGGCTGTAGCGCTCCACCGCGCAACTCAGGGTTAGCTCCTCCTTGCCCAGCGTGACGGTCGTGCCCTGCCGCGCCCGCAAGAGGGCCGCCCCCGGACTCTCGTCGTCCTGGTAGCCGCTGAACACGATGGCGCTCTTCTCGTCCGCCGCGAAGGCGCGGGCGTAGAGGGGCGCGGGGCCGCCGGTCATCATGCCCGACGAGCTGATCACGACGGCCGCCTCCGGGTTGTCGAGGAGGCGACGGCGCCGGCCCGCCGTGACGGCATAGACGGCGAGCGAGGGGTCGGCGAAGAGCGGACGGCGCGCGTTCCTGACGTAGTTTTGCAGGCGCGGGTTGAGGTCGTGGACCTGCGCCTGGTACAGGTCGCACACGCCGCGGACCATGCCGTCGAGGTGGATCGGCACTGGGGGCAACTCCCCCGTGGAGCGCGCCGCGCGCAGGATCAGCGCCACCTCCTGGGCGCGGCCCACCGCGAACGCCGGCAACAGGGCGCGCCCCCCGCGCCCCACCACGCGCGCCACCGTCGCCACCAGCGCGCGCTCCTGCTCCTTGCGGTTGGCGTGGATGGCGTCGCCGTACGTCCCCTCGGTGATCACGGCGTCGGCCTGCGGCAGGCCCGGCACGTCCACGCCGTGCAGAGTGCGCTGGGCCGTCACCGAGTAGTCACCCATATGCAGGACGCGGCCCGCCGGTGTGTCGATGAGCAGCATGGCCGCCCCCGCGATGTGGCCGGCATGCAGGAAGCGCACCGTGATGGCGGGGTCGTCGAGCGGCGCGATCGGCTGCCCCCACTCGACCGGCCGCACCCGCGCCAGCGTACGCTCAACGACCTCGGCCGTGTAGAGCGGTGTCTCGCCTTCTTGCGCCAGGTGTTCGGCCTCCATGACGCGCACGCTGTCGGCCAGGAGCAGGCGCGTCAGCAGCAGGGTCGTCTCCGTGCAGTAGATGGGCGCCGCCGGGAACAGCTCGGAGGCGAGCGGCAGCGCGCCGGTGTGGTCGATGTGCGCGTGCGTCACGAGGATGGCCTCCGGCGGCTCGGCGGTCAGCCGGTCGAGGGCGGGCCGGCGGTCCTGCCCCGCGCGCGCGGACGGGCGCATCCCCGCGTCGATGAGCACGCGCCGGTCCCCGATGCGCAGAATGCCGCACGAGGCCCCGACTTCACCCGCGCCGCCCAATGGCGTGTACTCCACTTTCACCTTTGTTCGTCCTCTCTTCCTCGTTTGTCCCTGCACGGCGCGCCGACCACTCCGTTGCGCCAGGGCACGCCGGGTGATGCCTCGCCCCCCTACTATCCCTAGTGTCCCAGACGCGACGCGCAAGGCGCGGGTCATCGCGCACCGTGGCCGGATGCGGTCGCGCCTGGAGAGCGCACGCGCTGGCCGGCTCGGTTCTCCGCGCGCCGCGCGCCGTGTGTGGCGCGGCCTACACACGGCCGCGCCGGGCGCGGGAGAAAGGGCGGCTCACGGCCGGTGCGACGGGACGCGCGTCGCCTCGTGACGGCGCACACAGGCGTGCGCTGGTGCTCCAGTCCTCACCCGCGACTGCAGGGGGCTACGCATGATGAGCAGATATGCCGATAGTACTAGTGTGGATAGGACGGATGGAACACGATGGAGAAGGTGAATGCGCACGCGTAACGCCGTGGCGGTCGTGATCGTGGCGGGAGGGATCATAGGGGGCGGCGCACGGCTAATCCCCCCTACGGCGGCACGGCCACGGGCACATAACACGGTCGCAGGCCCGGCGCTTCCGACCGCGCCCCGGCGCGTTATCCTCATGCGCCCGGCCACGCCGCGCCCCGCACACGCCGCGACCGCCGTCACCCACCGCCGCGTGCCCACGACGACCGCGGTGCCGGTCAGTCACCCGCGCCCGACGCGTGCGGCGGTCACGCCGCGCGCACGTCGCGCACGCACCTCACGGCCGCTCGCGGCCGCCACACCGGTCGCGCTTCCCGTGCCCACCCCACCCACTAGCGCGCTTCCCGTCGGCCTCACCATCCCCCGCCTGGGCATCCAGGCGGCCCCCGTCTACGATCGCGGGCTCGACGCGACCCACCACCTGCCCATCGCCCCGGGCTACGCGGTAACGCACTATCAGTTCTCGGCGCCCATCGGGACACGCGGCAATGCCGTGCTCTATGGACATGACGATATCCAAGGTCAAATCTTCCGCTCACTCCCGTTGTTGCAACCGGGCGACCGCATCCTGCTGAACGTTGGTCGCCGCCCCGTGGTCTACGCGGTCACGGGAAGCCAGATCGTGGCCCCGACCGATGTGGCGGTGATGGCACCCTCAACCACCGCCATGCTCACGGTGATCAGCTGCTACCCCTATAACGTCGATAGCCAGCGTATCGTCGTCTGGGCGCGCCTGCTCTCTCCCGCGCACGTAAGGGGTGGGACACCGACAGCGTCGTCGCACCGCCCGGTGACCCCGACCAGCCGCATGGACCGGCGACTGTGACCGTGGATCGACAGCCCATTTGCCTCCTAGCCACGCGTCGCGTGGTCGATAGCCGTTCGTAGAAAGGACAAAAGGGCGTGTTGCACCTCATCGCCGTTCGTCATGTTCTCCTTACACTCGTCGTCGGCAGTACGTGCGGCGGGTCCGGTGGCCTTCCCGCGGGTTCGCACGGGGGCGGTCACGCTCCCGCGCCGACAACGACGCCCTGTACCCCCTCTACCGCTCGTCTACCTGCCGCGTCGACGCCGGCCGCGCGTCCACTGGCTACGTCTGCTCCCGTGGTTGCCACATCGACCGCGCTCCCTGTGGTCCCCACACCGACCGCGACCCCCGTGGCTCCCCTGTCTGTCGCTGCCACCACAACACCACGTCTGCCCATAGCCCTGCCGCAGACCGGCCGCTACAGCGCTGTCGTCCGCGCGAAACCTGCGTCGTCGAACGGTCGGCTGACGCAGGCGCGGACGGCATACAGACAGGCGGCGCCGACCGCGAACGCAACGCTCACGCCGTGTCTACCACCAGCGCCGCAGCCAACCACTGCTCCGGGACTACCGACGGCTCCGACGGGAGCTATCACCCCTTGCGTCCCGACAGGTCGCGCGACACACACGCCACGCGCAACGTCGACGCCCCCATCGGCGGGTACGACGCACAAGGCGCGGCCCACCCCAAAACGCACGGCGGCGGTACGGGTGTCAGCGGCGACGCCGACACGTACAGCCACCCGCATGACGACACGCCGTTTCCAGACGCTGCCGGTGGTCGTGACGTCAACGCCGACAGCGGCGCACACGTCGGGCGGCCCGACCGTGACCGCCATCACGACGCCAGGTAGACCGATCGCGACCGCCATCATGACGCCAGGTGGACCGATCGCGACCGCCATCACGACGCCAGGTGGACCGATCGCGACCGCGACCGCGACGAATACACCAGGCGAACTGACTGCGACCACCACGAATACGCCGGGTGGGCCGACCACGCCAGGTGGGCTCATGGCGACCGCGACCACGACGCCAGGCGGCCCGACCGCAACCGTCACGACGACGAACACGCCGGGTGGCCCAACGAGGACCGCGACGGCATCGAACACGTCAGGTGGTCTAACGCCGCCTATAACGACCACGCCGGGTGGCCCAACCACGACCACGACGGCGACCACGACGCCAGGTGGGTCAACGCCGACCGCATCAACAACGCATACACCGGGGAGACCAACCGCAACCGCCACCACCGCCGTCACGCCGCCGCTGTCCCCCCCCGCGAGCACTCCTGAATTGGGCAGCGGCGAGTTGCTCGGTGTGGGGCTCATCTCCGCCCTCGGCGTTGTGTTGTCTCTCCGGCGGAAGCGGTCCCACCGTGGGCGTACCAGCGACACCAGCACGACCTAATGCACAATCAGGACGCTTTCTTTAACGCGCCGACGTACTCCCTTGGCGTCTGTCAGTGACCATCTCGTGTGGATCTCAGGCACGCTCGATACCGACGGCGAAGCCCAGGGCGTGCAGGATCGCGACGATGTTCTCCACCGTCGGCAGCGTGGCGTCGTCCATCGTCAGGATGACGCGCTCCGCCGTGCTCTCGCCGGCGCTCACCGCGTCCCCCGCCGTCCGAGCGCGCGGGCCAACACCACGTCGGCCTCGTCCACGACGTTATACGGCCGCCGCTTGCGTTGCCGGCGCCGCTCCTCACTCTCCGCGCGCTCGATCCGTCTCTGATCTTGGATGGCCTGATCGACCCGCACGAGCGGCAGGCACAGCAACACGTAGAGGAGGAGTGTGAGTGCCGGAGTCAAAGTGGCTCTTGGGCGCTTTTGATGATGCCGATTCCATGTCGATGTGCGGCGATAACGACGAGAAGTCATAGGGTTGGTTGGTGGCTGACGTCGTATCGACAGGGCACATGAACAATCAGGGATAGGAGCAATTCAGTTCTCGCAGCGCGCGACCCCTCGTTTTGTTGCCGGGCTTCGTTGCTGAATGCCGTAGTCGGGATAGTACAAGGCCGGTCGACCATTTTGGCTGCCTAACTGGTGGACACCATCATACGTGGAGACAAGCGTTCTAGGTTTTACCCCTATCGTGCAAACTTCCCTCTCGAACAGCATCATCAAAAGAGCCCAAGAACCGTTGAAGTGCGCAACGTTGCCGGTTTAAGCTACACCACCTTCAGCGCCTTTATTTTTCCCAGTAGGGGGTGTTCCTGGGCGTCAAACAGCGTCCTGGCGGCACTGGTAGGCCCCAATCCGCTGGTGCACCTTAACGCGGCAAGGTTGTGCAGATCAAAAGATGCTGCTGGCGAACCCTCCCTCAGGGGTTTCGAGCACGTCAAACTGCGTGTCGTCACGCGTGGCAGCGACCTGCTAGGAGGGCTCTATCGAGGTTCGCCAGCAGCATCATCAAAAGTGGCACTTACACCTCCGGTAGACCCTTAGTTCCTATAGCGTCTGCAACCCGCGCAAGGACGACGCGGGCGCTGTAGGCAGCGCGGTCAGACGGCGCGCGCCAAACACACGGACGCGCCCGCCGCGACGTGTCCAGCCCACGCGCCGCCCTGCCCCGCGAACGCACGCCGCCAGCGGCCCCACACTGACGCGCTAACGTGGACTCGGCCACATGACCGTTGACGTTTTTGGAAAGGGGACATTTCGCATACTGGCGACTGCCGTGGTAGACTCTGCCTACCATCATGTAAACGTGACGGGGGCACGATCAAAGGTATGCCGGCACTGGATGACTTCCACCAATTGGCCCTGCGCTTTACCGACCCGGTGCAGCACGACTACGAGGTGATCCGTGAGATCATGCTCGCCGATGCCACGGTCGCCGAGCGGAGTCGCGCCACCGGGCTCGACCGCGCCACTGTGAGCGAGAAGGCGCACCGCTTCCTCGAACGGGGCATGCGCGGCCTGATCGATGGGCGGACGACGACAGACAAGGGGCAGCAGCAGTATCCCGACGTCGTCGCCGGCTACATCCTATACCTCAAACAACTCTACCCCCCCATCCACCACCGCGAGATCGCGCGCATCGTGGGGCGGAAGTACGGCTACAAGACCAACCACGTCACGGTGAAACGCTTCCTGGACCGCCATCCGATCCCGGTCCAGTTACCCCTCCCGGTGACGGGCTACCACCAGTTCGACGACGCGTATCGCGCCCGGTGGACCGTGGTGCGGATGCATTACGAGGGGTGGCACCAGACGAGCATCGCGGGCTGCCTCAAGCTGTCGCGTCAGCATGTCTGGCACATCCTACAGGCGTTCGCGCGCGACGGGTTCGCTGGGTTGGAAGACCAACGGACGCGCCCGGCGACGCACCCGGCCAACCAACTCTCGCTGCCTTTCCTTACTGAGGTCTTGAACACGCAGCAGGAGTACCCGCGCGCCGGGCGCTTCCGCGTGCGCGGACTGCTCGCCAAGCGGACCGGGCGGGAGCCGCCGAGCGAGCGGACCATCGGCCGCGCGATGGCCATCAATCGCCGCCATCACGGCGCTCCCGCCGCCTGGGTCACCGACCGACCTGACCCGTCGGCCCCGGATGGCGTCGTCAAGGAGATGCTCTACGAGCCCACGCACCGCCATCGGTATTGGTTCCTGGACTTCCGCTACCTCGTGCGCCTGGACGATGACGACCACTGGGCCTATTCGCTCTGCATCTTCGAGGGCTATTCTCGGAAGATCCTGGCCGGCATGGCGACCGAATATCAGGATACCGTCGCCGTCCTTCAGCTCCTCTCTGCCGCACTCGCTGAGTACGGGAAGCCGGAGGGCCTCGTGTCGGACAATGGCTCCGTCTTCACCTCCGACGCCTTTGAGGGATTACTCACGGAGTTGGACATCGCGGTCTGTCACATCGAGAAGGGCAAGCCGTGGCAGGACCTCGCGGAGGCTCAGTTCAAGATCCAACTGCGGATCGCCGACGCGCACTTCGAGCGGGCGGCGGGCTTCGCGGAGATCCAGGACCAGCACGCCGCGTTCGTCGAGACCTTCAACACGACGCCGCACTGGGCGCATCGTGCGCGGGCGGATGGGCTACGCGCGCCGGTCGACGTGCTCGGTTGGGTTCGTGGGGGTGAGATTGTGGCCGGAGCATTGCAGCGGGCGCTCCGTGAGCTGCAGGTCGAGCGCGTCGTCAACGGGCGCGGCTACGTCAGCGTCCAACGCTTTTACATCTACGCCGAGCGCGGGCTCTCGCGCACGCGCGTGTCGGTCTGGCTCTACGAGGGGCGCTTGCATGTCGCGCACCGGGAGGCGTTGCTGGCGCGGTACGCCTACCGCTACGATCGGAAGGCGCGGCGCTTGCGCGCGGTCTCAGACCCGGAGATCTCCCGCACCGCCTACGCCTCGCCGCAGCTCGAATTGTGGGAGTTGGACGATGAGCAGTGGCGCAAGGTGACGGCGCGCCCGTACGAGCGGCACGCGCGGCCGGAGGACACGGGCGCGCGGCAACTCTCGTTGCCGGTCGTCGGGCTGCTCGGCTCCATCGTGGCCTCGCTCGCCGGATGAGCACCCAGTGCCCCTTACCACTCGGCGCGCATTTATGACAGGCGACGACGGGCGCGCAGCGCTTGCATGCGCGCCCGCGCCTGCTCACGTTTGCGCTCCTCCCGACAGACATCGCAATACGCCGTGAGGGGACCGCGCTCGCCACGGGTGACCGTTTCTCGCTCCCCGCACGCCGTACATTTAATGCGCCGTTCCTTGATCGCCATACCCTCGCCCATTTGTTACGCTAGTTATTACCGAAAACTAGCGTAACGCATCGACGGGGTACGCGTCAAGCGCTCAGGGGACCGGCACAGGGTCTGTGAAAAGTCGGCGCCTCCCACTGGGAGCGCGGACGTCTCGTCCGTCCCGGCCGTTCGCAGGCGTGGGCCAGCCATCCTCGCGGAGCTGGCGCGTGGCCGCCCGTCCGGCGCTCATCGCCCCGGACGTCGGGGCGGACGAGACGTCCGCGCTCCCAGCGCCGACGGGGCGGGCGAGCAGCGCAGCGAGCGCCCGCAGTCCCAGGACTTTTCACAGACCCTGGGGACCGGCAACTGGGCACATGCGGGGAGGAATATCTTCCCAAAAACGGAACCTGTCGCTGCGCAGGTCCACCCTGCAGGCCGCACATGTGATGCACCATTCCTTGATCGCCATGACCGCCTCTTCCTTGTTACGCTAGTTTTTATTAAAAACTAGCGTAACATTCCGATGGCGCGATGTCAATCGCTCGGGGGACTGGCTACCGAGCACAGGAATGCACCTCCAGGGTGGGGAAAATGCCCTTTCCAAAAACGTCAACGGTCATGTGGCCGAGTCCAAGCGGTAGGCCCGCTAGAGCCCCCTTTTTATCTCCCCTTTTTGCCCTGTTTTACACTTGATATTATAGGCGGCTACCTGCTATAATATGGGTGTAGGGGCGAACGGACCCCGCGCACAGCGAAGCAGTAAAGGAGCGTCACGCCATGGCACGGCAAGACCGACGACGACAGAGCAAGGCCACCGCCCGCGCGGCCACCATCCGCAGGACCGGCGCGTATACCTTCGAGATCGACAGCCGTACCCGCCCCGGCCACGTCCATATCATCAACGCGCTGCGCCTGGAATGCAGTTGCGAGGCCGGCAAAGAGGGCATGCGCTGCTGGGCGCTCGCGCTCGCCCTCATGGTGGAGCAGGGCTATCGGGCCATCACCCCCAAGCGCGTGCGCACCGCGCCGCCGCCGCACGCCCCCGCGCTCACCCGGCCCCCCGGCGCCGCTGCCCTGCTGGAAGCCTTCGGGGCCTAGACACCCCACAGTAAAAAAGTGGGCGGGGATGAAGCCCCCGCCCACTGACACAGACCACGGAAAGGATAGACCAATATGACCACCCAAGCCATACCCGCTACCCACCTCGCGGCCAGCATCCCCAGTATACCCCCCCGCCCTGCCATTGCCCTCTACGACGGCGACGTGTCCGTGACCGTCACTTTCTGCCCCCTCGACCCCCTCGACGCCACCGAGGTTGTCGCCTCCCTCGACCTCCCCGACGATACCGGCCTGCTCAACCTCCTCGATACCACGATCACCCGCTTGATCGCCTACCGCAACGCCTACCAGCAGGCCATGGCCGCGAACGATCAGCCGGCCAGGGCCGAGGACACCGACCCCGCGCCCGTCCGCGCTCCGCTCCCCCTGCCCGTCCCCTGGTACGCCTGGTAGCGCCCGCCGAGGGCTGGCATCCCCGCCAGCCCTCCCCCCCCATAGCCGATGGAGTCTACACCGATGATTGTGCTATTCGTGGACCAATTAGGCCAGATCGTCGCCACCCCCGGCGCCCTCGTCGCCCTGGCCGCCGCCGACCTCTCCCCCTCTACCCTCCTCCAACGCCACGCCAGCGGCGATTGGGGCGACCTCGACGCCCACGACCGCGCCGCCAACCGCGCCGCCCTCTGCGACGGCTCCCGCCTCCTGAGCGCCTACACCGTCGCGCAGGGCGTCAAAATCTGGATCATCACCGAGGCCGCCGACGAGGACGGCCACCGCGCCGCCACTACCCTCCTCCTGCCCGAGGAGTATTAGCAGGTCTACCGAGGGCTGGCATCCCCGCCAGCCCTCCCCCATCCGCGCGAAGGAGTGATGACCGATGACCACCCAGACCACCGAGACGCGCGCCAACCCCACCGCCGACAACCTCGCCAAAATTGACGCCTGGATGCAGCGCCTCGCCGACGAGACCGACCAGGCCGCGCAGAGCGCCGAGCTAACCCGCTACCTCACCACCCTGAGCCACTTCTACACCTACAGCGCGCACAATTGCGCCCTGATCGCCCTGCAGCGCCCCAACGCCGCGCGCGTCGCCGGTTACCGCGCCTGGCAGGCACTCGGGCGGCAGGTCAAGAAGGGCGCGACGGGTATCGCCATCTTGTGCCCCGCCCCGATCAAGGGCAAGACCGACGCCGGCGACGACGCCGTGATCGCCCTGCGTTTCAGGACGGGGTACGTCTTTGATGCGGCGGATACAGACGGCGCGGACCTCCCCGCCCTCACCGTCCATGCTGTCGCGGGCGACCGTTACGACGCCCTGCTCCGTCAGCTTATCGAGATCGCCGCGCGCGGCGGCTTGCGCGTGACCTTCAAGCCGCGTCTTATCCAGGACGCCAACGGCGTCAGCTACGGCGACGGCCGCATCGAGTTGAAGCAGGGCAACCCCGCCGGCAACCTCTGCAAAACTCTTGTCCACGAGATCGCGCACGAGCGCCTGCACCGCGCCGAGGAGCGCCGCACCTTCACCACCCAACAGGCTGAGTGTCAGGCGGAAAGCGTCGCCTATTGCGTGTGTGCCGCGCTCGCGATCCCGACCCCCAACACGCCGGCCTACCTCGCCCTGTACAAGGTCTCGCGCGCGACCCTCGCCGCCAACCTCAACGCCATTAGGGCCGGCGTCGCCGCCCTCATGGAGGAGATCGCGCCCGCGCTCGACGCCGCGCGCGTCGCCTAGTCCCCCAGGGGAGAGGCGCCACGCCGCGCCTCTCCCCCAGCGCCGCCATACGCCCCCCATCTATCACTTCTTTTAGGCGCTATACCCCCTGTTTTACACTTGATATTATAGGCGGCAGCCTGCTATAATACGGGTGTAGGGACAAAGGAGCGGGCTGCCCCCCTCCCTGGAAAGAGTTACTGGGCAGCCCGCCGGTAGACCCCCTACACAGAGGTCTACAATCATGGTAGCAGAGGCCGTCGTACCCCCCCCGCGTCTATCCCTCGTCCCCCCGCTCATGCCGCCCCCGCCACGTCCCCACCGCGCGCCGCTCTCCCCCGAGGCGCACGCCGCCCGCGCCGCCCATTGCCGCCGCATCGCCAGCCTGGGCGGTCAGGCGCTCGTCAAGGCGCGCGGCGCCGACTACATGAGCCAGATCGGTAAGGCCGGCTTTCAGGCCGCCCTCGACCGGGGCTACGGCGCGTACCTGCTGACGAAGCTCGCCCCCACCTACCGCGCCAAGTTCGGCACAGACCCGGTGGTAGGGCGCAATAAGGCCGGCGACACAGCCCGCGCGCAGGCCCGCCGCGCCACGCCCACGCTGGGAGCCTGCCAGTGGCCCGCCTGCACCGCCCCGGCCACTGAGCGGCATCATGTAGACGGCTGGAAGCACAGCGACGACACCACCGGCTTGTGCTCCGACCATCACGATGAATTCGACCGGGCCTACCGCGCCACCCACAAGGTGTGGCGGCCCCACACCGCCGATCCCGTCACACCGCGCGCCGTGGCCCTCTCCATTGGCATCGGCCTGGACGACGCGATCCCCTTCTAACAGACAACGAGCGGGCTGGCTGCCGGGAGTGGTAGCCGGCCCCGAGAGGAGACACCACCGATGGACCAGACCACGACCACGGCGGCGGCAACCCGCCTCCCTACCCCGGACGCCCCCGATGCCCCCGATGCCCCCGGCGTCACCTGGACCTGTCCCTATTGCGGCGGGGACGACCTGCGCGTGCTCTACGATGAGCGCCGCGCCTGCCGCGTCACCACCCTCAACGACACCGGCGACCCCGCCGACGCCGAACCCTGGCCGAGCTACGCGTCAGACGAGTGCGTGGACATCGACCCCGGCTCGTTCGCTTTCCACTGTGACGGCTGCCACACCCACAACATCACACCACGCAAGGGAGGAGGGATCAATGACCTGGGCCATCGTCAAGCCGCGTGACGCCTGGCTCCGCCAAGCCACGGACGCGTGGGCCGCGTTAGCGCCGCAGGCCCCCCAGGGCGCGCAGCTACGCGCCCTCGCGGCCATCGACGATGAAAACTTTGCCCGGCTCATTGAGGCCCTGGTGGCACTCATGCCGGGCCAGGTCAGCCAGGAGCTATGGGGTCGCCAGAGAATAACGTAGTCAATCTTGTGCTCTGTTTACGCGTGAACGGGCGCGAAAAGTGGATACGTTGTTCATTGACAAGCCCTATAGGACCTCGCCGGCCTGCGCCCCGTCGGCGAGGTCCTGGGGATGCCCGACCGGGGCGACGCCGACGACACGGATAGACAAGATTGGTAAGGAAGGAAGACAATGGCCGCATTTGACATAATGCCGACACCGCTGGCTTGCCGCGAGATCGCCCGCGTGTTCAGGGCGCAGAAAGCGCAGTCCGAGGACCTGGCGCGCCGCGCCGTGCAGGCCCTCGCTCACCTGGACGAGCACCCCGACGGCCATCTGGCCCCCTGGGGCCGCGCACTGCTGACCGCCGCCTTCGAGGCGCTAGAGGCTATCGGAGAGGCGCGCGCCGCGCACATGCAAGAGGGACTGGACGCGCTCGGACCCGCCGCCGATGAGGAGGACCCTCGTGATGCGGCATAAGTGCCTGGATGAGGACCAGCGCGCGGCCCTTCGGCGCCTACGACGCGCGCAACTCACCGAGGCCCAGCGCATCCGGAGCGTCGTCGCCGACAGCTACCTGCTCACGCCGGCGCACCTCCGCTCGCCCTGCCGGATCGCCACGCTCACGGAGGCCCGCCAGGTGGCGATGTACCTGATACGGACGCGCGTGCTCTGGCCCACGCCCACCCACAACAGGGCGTTCCCCTGCGTGCGCATCGGCCGGCTGCTCGGCGGCCGGGACCACACAACGATCATGCACGGCGTCGTGGTGATCGCCGCACGCCTGGTCAGCGCTCGGCAGGAGGACGCCGCCCTGCGCCAGATGGTCCGCGCCATCGGGGCGGCGCTCGACGCCACGGACCAGGACCCCGCGCACGCCGGCCAGCGTGCCGCCTAAATAGGAGCACAGGAGCCGGGAGGGCTGACCGCTGGCAGTCAGCCCTCTACGGACGCTAAAGAGGAGCCACCAGTCATGACGACATTGACGCCCACACGCGCATCGCCCGCTATGCTTTTCCTGTCGGAACGCCGCGCCACGCGGTACGCTAAGATTATGTCGAAACAACATGCCGATCCCCTCTACACCGTCGCCCGTTACACGACCGCCCAGGCCGCCGAGATGCTGGGCCTTGCCCGCGTGACTGTCCAGGCCGCGATCAAGCGCGGCACGCTAGAGTCCGAGCTACCCAGTCCCAATGTCCGCCTCGTGTCGCAGGCCGCGATTGACGCCTATCGCGTCAACCACCTGGGGCAGGTCGGGCAGCCCTCACGCAAGAAGCGCCGGATGACGCGGAAGGCGGAGGCGCTGAAAATCGCCGCGGCCACCCCCTTGCTATCCGATGTATCCGCAGGGGCCACGGGTGCCCTTGACGCGGACGACGAGAAGGAGGAGTGATAGATGAGCAGAGTGATAGCCGTCGCCAACCATAAGGGTGGCACCGGAAAGACCACAAGTACCCTGGCCATCGGGGCGGCGCTCGCCGAGCGCGGCCTGCGCGTCCTCATTGTGGACTTGGACCCCCAAGGGAGCCTGACCACGGCCGCAGGGACGCCGGCCGCGCACATGGCCGCGACGGGTGGCCTGGCCCCCGCCCTCCAGCACTACCTCGCCGAGGGGGAGCTGCGGCCTGTAACACCGCTGCTCTACACTGTCGCGCCGGGTCTCGACATCTTGCCCACCGATCGCCGCCTGCGCGGCGTCGAGCTGACCCTCACCGGCGTCATGGGCCGCGAGCGCGTCATCGCCGAGCACCTCGCCACGCTCACCAAGACGACGACCGAGGCCGACGGCCACGAGGGCGAGCGTGACCTCTACGACACGATCCTGCTCGATTGCCCGCCCGGACAGGGGCTGCTCGTGGTCAACGCCCTGGCCGCCGCGACCCACGTCCTCATCCCCGTGTTGCCCGAGTATCCCGCGGTCGAGGGGATGCGCTTGTTCCTGTCCACGCTGGCCGAGGCTCGCCGCGCGCGCCTCACCACCCCGCACCTGGCCGTGAGCGGCGTGCTGCTGACGCGCGTGGACGAGTCGCTCTCCGACCAGCGCGCGCAGATCGGCGAGATCCACGCCACCATCGACCCGCGCAACATTGCGGTCATCGGCACGATCAAAGAGCGCACCGTCGTCAACAAGGCCGCCGCCGCGCACCGCTCGATCCTCGCCTACGCGCCCAAGAGCGACGTTGCCGACGCCTACCGCGACGCGGCCGCGACGCTCCTGGAGTCGTGGGGAGGTGCGGCATGAGCGGCGCACGACGCGACGACAAGCGCCCCGCCGCAGCGGTCGCGCACAACTACGACCTGGACGACATCTTCGCCACCCCCCAACTGCCGGGGGCGGCGGACCTGGAGAATGCCCGTGAGATCGAGGTCGCGCGGCTCTTCCCCAACCCCTTCCAGCCCCGCACGGAGTTCGACCCGGACAAGCTCCGCGACCTAGCCAACTCGATTAGCCGCCGACGCGTGCTCCAACCCCTCCTCGTGCGCCCGACGCCTGGCGACCCCGAGACGTATCAGATCGCGGCCGGTGAGCGTCGCTGGCGGGCGGCGCAACTCGCCGGGCTTACCATGGCGCCGTGCGTTGTAGAGGACCTGGACGACGACGCGATGGAGGAGGTCGCGCTGACCGAGAACATCCACCGCGTGGACCTGAGCCCGGTCGATGAGGCCGAGGCCATCAAGCGTCTGATGCAGCGCCACAAACTCTCCCTCCGTGACGTGGCTGGCTTCATCGACAAGAGCCACGTCTACGTCACTCAGCGCCTGCGCCTGCTCGACAACCCCGACATCACCGAGGCCGTGCGCAGTGGGGTGCTCTCGCCTACCGTCGCCCTCTCGGTGGACCGCGTGGCCGAGCCCACGCGCGGTGATCTCATCAGGCGCGCCCAAGCTGGCGAGCACATCACCGTCGAGGATGCCCGCGCCGCGCGCATCGCGACGGGCCAAGCCCACGCGGGGGTGTTAAATAATCTAACAGCGGAGTCGCCCCTCCCGACCGTGACGCCGCCCCCGGCCACGCCATCCCCAACGCCTCAGAGTCCGCCTCCGACGACAGCCCCGGTGTTAAATAATCTAACAGCGCCGCCCCCTGCGCCCTCCCGCGCGACACCGCCACCGGACGACGATCGACCCACACCTCCCGACGATGCGGGGCGGGTGTTAAATAATCTAACAGTGGCGGTCGCGGCCAACGGCGACGGGACAGCCAACGACCCGACGGCCGACGAGTGGGTTTCGGGCGGAACCCTCCAAACAGTTGCGCTCATCCAGGCAGGCAATGGGCGCGCGCGCCGCGCACAAGTGCAAGCCGCGCTGTGGGCGGACCTGGAGGCGCTCGACGGGTAGATGAGACATATGAGTGGCAGACACAAAGAGGATGACGCCCGCCCGGCATACGTCACCCTGACCACGGATTGGATCACCTCCGACGCCGCGGATGTGCTCGCCGCCGCGCTGCACGCCGCCGGCGTCGCGGTCGAGCGCCATACCTTCCTGCCCACGCGCGAGGACGTGGCGCACCCCTGGGGCGTGCTCCTGTTGGCCGTGGACGGCCCGCCGGTGCCGCTGGCCCGGCTCGTCGCCCCCGCGACGGCCCCGATCGACGTCTTTTCCGCGCTCGCCGCCGCGCTCGGGATCGGCCACCGCCCGACTCCGGCCACGCTCCAACTCAAGGCCGACGGCGTGTTTATCTCCGTGCGCGCCAGGGATAGACTCGACATAACAAGTACGCTCATGGGGCTCCTAGCCCAGCTCGCGCACCTGCATCCGGGCAGCCCTCGGGCCATGGAACGGCGGCTCGTGTATGGTGAGGGTACGTGGCGCATCGACCCGTAAACAGGTGCCGACGATGAAAGGGGAGGCCGTGGACCAGGACAGACCCAACGCGGCGACGAGGGAAGCTGTCGTGGGGGCCGACGCCGTGCCGCCGGTGGAGGTGAGGGCGACAGCGACAGCGACGGGGGAGCCAGAGTCCCCGGTGGAGGTGCGCCGGCCTGTGCCGTACGCTTTCGTACCTCCCGACCTGTGGGCCTTGGCGCGCGGCATCGCTGCCGTGCTCGGCGAGACGATGCCCCCGCCCATCCGCCTCATCACCCGCGTCGTGGACCGCCTCGGCCCTGAGCGGGCGCGCGCCTTACTTGGCCAGGCGCTCACGGTCGAGGCCAGCGGCGGTATGCTGCTCCCCGACGGCCACCGCCGCACCTCCGGCGGCGTCTTTTTCTACCTGGTGCGCACCAGCGGCGAGATCAGTCGGGAGGACAAAGCGTATATCTTCCCCCGACAAGGCGGGCGTCCTCCCAGGACCGGAGGAGGTGGCCCACCACCCGCAGCGACGCCCGCCCCGGTCGCCTGGACGGACGACACCTACCACACGCTCGCGCCACAGCTACAGCAGGACACCGCAGGGAGGGCAACCACCGTGAAGATCATCGTCATCGGCCGGCCCGGTACGGCCGTTGAGCAGGGCCAGGCCGTCGCCCTCGCCCTTACGAGCGAGAAAGTGCCCGACCTGCCCAAAGGCCTGCCGGAGCCGCCCGCCGGCACCCGCTACACCGTCTTCGTCGCCCGCAAGCCGTGGGGCAAGGTTGCCGAGGCCCTCGCCGCCGACCCCGAGGACGCGGCCATCATCGAGGGGTACGCCGCCCTCGACCCGCGCGTGGAGGGCATCGCCGTCTACGCCACCAGCGCCACCACCAAGCGCACACCGGCCGCCAAGCGCGCTACTCAACCGGCGACGACACCGTGAGGGCCGCGCGCCCGACGCGCGGCCCCTGGTAACGCACGAGCCCGATGATTACTTTTGGTGCAAACGATAAAACTCTAGTTTCCGCTGAATCAGGCGGCTAGGTCAAGCGGAGCAGGGGTTTCTGGGGCCGCGCGCGGTCGCCGTTGGCCCCAGAAACCGGTGGGTAGATGGTCCGTCCGGGCCTTTTTTGTGCG
>JAABUV010001588.1_pt1 | contig 32644 bp, 38 predicted proteins | sample 5559971 | NCBI WGS metagenome assembly JAABUV01 (sample SAMN10711881, study PRJNA513362) | rock metagenome | isolation source: Antarctica rocks | place: Antarctica: Victoria Land, Knobhead nord | collected 2015-12-19
TTCACAGGGGGTGGGGGGAGGGTGTTTACGTTATTGATGGGGTGGATGGGGAGGGTGGGTGGGTTGGGGAGGTTGAGGGTTGGGGGTGTGGTTGTTGAGGGGGGGTTGAGGCGGAGGATGGGCGGGCTGGGGAGGTTGAGGGTTGGGGATGTGGTTGTCGACGGGAGGTTGAGGAGGAGGAGGAGGGGGAGGGCGAAGAGCGGGGCGTAAGAATGCATTTTCTGGGTGGGTGGCGGTGGGTTTGGTGGTTTGAATGTTGTGTTGGGTAGGTATCACGCACGGTAGGTCTTTGCGTGGCGGTATCGATGGGTAGGTAAGTAGAGAGTGGTGTGGAATATCAATCTAGGGGGAAGGGATGCAACATATACACATCCGCCTCCTGTGGAAATTTGGCAGTAAATAATAAATCTTGGGGGCAAATGACGTCCTGCTCGAAACATTGCTGAAACGGGCGGGAGCCGGTAGAATGGTAGAAGTACTGTATACAGAACAAGTCGGGCATTTGCGCTTACGGGATAGGCGAAAGTACTTACTTATTATATGTTGTATCCGCCTTTGGAGCCAATAGGCGCACTTTGCGAACAGTGGGTCTTCACGTGTCGCACCCCGGAAATCTCGTATAGAGTTGCCACACTTCGCATCGCATCTGTTTGTTTGTCATGTTTGTAGGTCTGGACCTGGCTTTTGCTAGGGCACGTACCGCGAGAGGAGGCATGGATATAGATATGAGGTGGAGAAGCTGGTTGGTGTATGTGGGCGATCTGAGTGAAGATAAACGTTTTTGATGCGCAGTAGGGAAGGAAGGGGAGTAGGTAGTGGTGTCTCAAAGGATGATGTGTGTCCGTCGGAGAGTCTGAAATCACTTTATTAAGTATGCGATGATTGCACGAGTCTTGTATTTATGTTCTTGAGTGCTTTAGTTTCGTGCGGTGCACGTTCGTGCAGAGCGATTGCCGGCGAGTTTGGAATGAGTGGTGAGTGGTTGGGGAAGTTGGGGAGGTTGGCGAGGGGTTTTGCGAAAGGATCAATAGATGTAAATGTATGTTCGCGCAGATGGTTTGGGACGAATTGGTCTTTTGTAGGCGGTTGAAGTTCGCGGGGGTAATATCTGTTTGTGGTGTTCGTTTGGGAGAGATACATGACCGTTTGAATGCCGTTTGACTTATTGATGAGGTGGTAGCTGGACACTGCCTGTGCGGACTTTTGAACATTGATCCTTCCCTCGACTGGTTTCGATATGTTGGATCGGTTGTACACCTTTGAAGGTGTCGTTTGGGAGTGGAGCCAAAGGGCGAATGTTCGTAAGCTGAGTCACTTCTTCTAGGCGTGAGATAGGAAGGTAGAGGAGGCTGACGATGGAGAGATAGCGATTCAAAGGTAGGTGAATGGGCCCTGGGTTTTAGGTCGCTGAAGTCTAGGTGACAATATAGCTTGGGGATGTGAATGATGTTCCTGTAATGGGATAACGAGTTCACTGTGGATTACGAGGCTCAGAGTCAGTGAGATTTGGAAATGCGTATGAATTCATAGCTTTATCTCGCGAACTGCTGGGGGATAAGCGTTGTTGAGTCAAACGAATAGACCTCCTTGATAGGTCGGAGCTGGACTGTCGAACGTCAGAGGAATATCCTCTTCGAGACTCCCTGACAGCATAGATTGCCTACTCGGCGCCAGGACCTATTCAGATATTCGGGATGGATCGTCGGAATGCAGTATCTCGTCAGTAGCATGGATATCACCAGTCGATCTAGCATTGTGAAGGCAGCGACGACTCGGTAGGATAGAAGAAGCATGCATAAAGATGAATACTGTGAACGGACATACATGTAAGACCGCTTGGAGTCATGCTTATGTAGTAATCTCTTTCGAGTGAATCGCATGAACTATGATAGTCTTCTCACTCTTGCAACGATATCCTGCCTGGAAGACCAGGAGTCAAGAAACGACCTATCTCGCAATCAACGCATAACACGTAATTGGGAGGACATCAAGACGCCAAGGAGGCGTATCTTGCCCTTTTGTGGTCCCTGAAGTGGGTGAAGGAGTCGATTTCCTGGTAGTTGCTTCCTGGATCAAAAAGTAGGAAGCTAATCAGAAATGGTAAAAGATGAATCTCCGCACAGGATCGAACTGTGGACCTCCTGATGTACTATGTTGCAGTCAGACGCGCTACCATTGCGCCACGGAAACTCTGATTGAGCTGGTTGGTCTCAATCTGTGATATGGCTGGGTGGGGACAATTATGACTCACGGTCCAAGAAAGGCAATTCGTGGTGTGGCCGAACGACCGGCACTCTACTTTACAGTCAGTGTCATCATCAAGTATGTAGGAATGATTGAAAATACTGACTGGGGCTTCTTCCAGCTATTGACGGCATTCGAGGTAAGTAGCTGTGATAGCTCATAAAGTTGGGAGATAGGAAATCAGGGCTTCCGTAAACGAAAAATGGGTGAGTAGACAGAACTTTTCGCTTTTCTACCCTTCGCTGCTGGTCTGTCAGTGGTGAAGGCTAAAGTGATTGCGTGCGGCAGCAATTAATGCTTTGTTAGAGTCCTTAGATTCGACGTATGCGGAGAATTCGCCCCCAAGGCGACGGAGAATCGATCAGCTACCGCCAGGGTCGTGGCTGGTTATTGACCGGGTACATGCCTCTGAAGTCCTAAAACGCCAAATAGTGCCCGGTTGATGCCTACACTTCATCAGGCCAGAAACTCCAGTCCGAGCGACAGGACGAAGGATATTGACAAGCACGGAGCCACTCCTTAGAAGATATACTCCAGGACGAGTCCAGCAACAGGACTGCGGAGCCTCACTTCCTTCAAAGATGCCTATGACCGTGGGCCAAGGCACAGAACGTGGGGCGGCAAACAGTATCTTCATACCTACGACTGGGAGAGGGACACAACATACAATGGGGTTGTCAATACCGTTGCCAGGGACTGTTTGTTGCATCCTAATTTGTTTCATGCTAATTCAGCGCGCTGTTGCTCCGGTGATAATGGGTCATCATGGTAGTGTAGTTCGGCGCCAGGGAGGAAAGAGATGCTTCTGCAGCCGGGATGGGTGCAAATAGATCGACATTGACCGGTGACTGGTCTGCACTGAGTCCTCTGAGTAAGGGCTCAGATGCGAGTTTATTCATCCATGTCAAGCTACGCTGTTGTTGCCCGAGAGGCGTTGCTAGCCGGCGTCTCGCTGTCGTACCTTCGGATCCTGGGTTGTGCCTCGGTCTCAGGCCTTAATGGTGCAGCGTTACTGCCCATCACGTCGGGTGCCTGCACTCATTGGCATGAAGACTGGGGCGAACTACTCATCCAATCCTCTATGAGAACAGCTTTCCCATCACCAGCGTCAAGGATCGCTCCGCAGCTGACAGTTCCGTTGATCAAGTCTCCTGGCCAAAGGTCTGCTCGGAACGACTCGAAACGACGTTCAGTCCGATTTTCTTAGTTTTTGTCCCCAGCGCAACTAGCGTGATAGTGGACTAGTGCGCCGAGTGCGCTCCGAACAGCCGGGCGCGTACTAGCGTGCTTGGCGCAGCTATTGTTCCGGTCTTCTTTTGTCAATGTCTGTACATGTGAAGTCGTCCTCGCTGTCTCTAAAACCTAGCGCCTTATGCATGGCAGTGGTGGGTCGAGCTGGCGCTTGGTTATTCGTCCTATTATATCGGCGCTAATGCCATAATTGGGTCGGCGAGACGCCCAATCAGCGAGCCAGCGAATCCTACGTTTCAGCGTCTGCGGCTTAGCTCGCTAGTCTCTCACGAACAGTTCGTTCATTTCGGACTCTTCCAGTCAAATCGGTACCGTCGAATCAATATGATAGCTTCGGGGGCTATACTTGGTATTATTTCTGGCACCAGAATTCTGTATCCATGGCTCAGCTGCATTACCGTGGAATGACCCAAACAACGACTCAAGAGGGTTCTATGCTTGGTGAACTTTACTCTTAGAGTCCCCGGGGTACGCTTGACGCCGACGTCGCGATTCTAATTCCCAGACTTCGAAGTGCATGGCAGTATTTCAGATATGAGCTGAGAACAATTAGTGTCAAAAGAGTATATGTCTCGTAAGGATCCTGTGAGCGGGCGCAGCACATGATCCCAAGGTTTGCAAGCTAAGCGCCGTGCGCTGCGCATCGCAGACAGAGGATCCTCCCTGTTCCACCGTGTACACCTTCGATGAACCTGGTTCATTTGCTGCACACCTAGATTGGTATGAACCGTGCATATAACGGTCGAATCATACCCCGTCTACCTCATACCTGGGCGGTAATCCTGCCAGAGCAGCCGCTGCCACAACACTGTGATTTTTCAACCGAAACACAGCCTGCTTTTTGTGGGTCCTTCGTGCCTTCATAGGCTTGAATCCCCCGTAAATCTGTTAAGTTTGGGAGCAAAGCAGCTCTCATGCAAGTACAGTAGATCCCAAGCGCTATGCACAAAGGACCGCAGGCTGGGGCTCCTATCTGTTTCAAACCCCTGGACCGATCAAGCCATCTTACTTCCCAAGCACCATGAAACCACGTTGGTGGTAGGTGTCTGACAGAGGTCGTGAGTGTACATAACAGAACTCACTCCTCTCAAATATTTAACAGTTCATTGCACGTTCCTTCAGCGTTTCTTACTGTCTACCCTTCCCACATAAAGATTTCAGCCAATATATTCTACTTTGAAGTCTTTGGAATGTATACCATATCTTGGGCTGTCTGCTGCCTGACTCTCCTACTATCGGCTCATTGCACGCATGCAACGCCTGTTCCGGATGTCTCCGCCCCCTTATCCCCTTTGTACGTACAAGATCCCCACGACGTTCAGTCTCCTTCATACCCACCTCCAACTTGCTCGGCATCCCAAGATCGTGCCTTCGACATCGGCGCCGTCATCAGCACCAATGGAGCCATAATGGACTTTTGCACAACCCAAACGGATAGCATCTCAGCCAATTCCTGGCAACCGATCTCAGGCTACTATTTCGGGGGAAAGGGCAAGGTCGTACGGTTGTCGCTGTCGTGGGACAATACCGGCACATGCCCCACGAACCGAACGACACATTCACCGAGTGATAATTCAGGGAGAGGGTGTAAGACGATGTTCCGCGATATTGTCCTGGGATGTGAGTATTTTGGAACTTTCTAGAGGTCCTCTCTAGATATTTTGGAGACTGATCTGATTGTGACAGGTCCGTATGAACCCGATCAACCAAACGGAGCGTCGCAATCAGTCGGAGGCTCGATAACGTTCAACTGCGGAATTTGGGAATTTGGCCTCGATTGAGATTGTCCTTATGTGAAACCTCTTCGGGTTCAGCGATTGTGCCACAAGCCTAGCAAAATTTTCAAGTGAAATACGGTCGCTAGAACGTTCCGTCTTATTCATGAGTCTGAGCCACCCGCACGTCTCGCTGTGGAAGTCATCATTGGTGTCCTAACTCTTCCGCTTTACCACCATAAATCCATCTTGGGGGGACAAGGGTTACCGCTATCACCAAACGCTGAGGGGAACCCTTACGAGGTGTGAATTGATGACTTGGCATGTCCTGGTTTCTGATCGAAACGATAGCATACGAAGCTGTCAAGCGGAACGGGTCAACCGAGGGAGATTTCGATTGAGGGAGGAACTCTACACGTTTGGTAGGACAGTAGATCACTCAGAGGATACTATTGGGATCTTGCTCATGCGTTCTTGTGATATTGTCCACACACGCTTGTTATCCAATAATATTAAACTGCGAAGGTAGTCGTGGGTATGCTATGTCCTTTGTAGCGAACAGCTCGAGTCCATATTACAATCAGCTCTTGCGACAGATATGTGTACGCAATCCTCTCATATCTATTCTTTAACGTATTCACTACCTATCATCCCTTCTTGCATTCGACATTCCTTTGGTAAAGGACCTAAATGGTATGCACAGGACAATTCCATCAACGCCAAGCACAGCCCCATGCCAGGATGCAAGTTGCGCCCATCTACCAATCATTGCCATCGCTTTCGACCCTCCGTTGGAACGCTAGATCAGAAATAGCCCCAGCGTTGGGAGATGCCTAGCCATGATTGTAGGCTGTGACGAGCCAGCGTCTCTCCTGAAAGCGGAGGGACAGAGGCAGAAAGCAGTTAGACGATCCGAAAGGTCAATGCCGAAGTCTTGCATGGTTCGTTTGCTGCGACCGAGGGCATTTGGAGGACGATTTCTCTACAAGAGCTGGAGCTTTGCATCGCGTGGCGTTTCGTCACCGAACTGCCCAGGTGTTTGAGCCGTTACAATGGGTTGAGGCCACTGCATAGCTTCTGGGCACCGAAATCGGCACAAATCGAGCAGCCGGGATGGACCCAGTATCGATCCTCGGCCTATTGAGCTCAGCTGGCACAATTGCTACGGCCATCGCTGTCACCATCAAGACTCTGTCTGATCTTCGCGGTCAGTACCAAGATGCCGACGTCCGAATCAGACTGCTCATTGGAGAACTGTCGACGGTAAAGTCGGCCTTAAGTCAAATCAATGATTGGGCACATTACCTTGACGACACCCATCGGCAGGCCGATGTTGTGGAGGCTCTTCAGGTATCGCTGGAAGGGTGCCAGTTGGCCATCGATGCTCTATCTGAAGAAGTGAAGTCATTGCTTAAAGGCGCGACGCCGGATTCGAGCCTGGGCTTTCGGACGAGGACTCGCTATGCTTGGGGTCAGTCTAGTCTCATAGAGCACGAGAATAGAATGCGAGCCCAGACTGCAGCACTACAATTACTGTTGAAAGCTGTACAATGGCAAGCGTTGCTGATATCTGATGTCTCATACTTTGCTGACCATTCGTCCATTGTAGCAACTCAACATCCGAGGAGAGAGAATTTCTCCGGAATGCGAACAGCCGAAAAATCATCCAGAAAGTTGCCGACGAGACCTCCACCCTACGGGCTACAATGAGCGAGCGTGGTTCGCAGATGGGGTCACCTACGATCGCTAGTCACGAAAACTCTACGATTGATGGCAAGGTCTTCGACTGGGACGACGAGATCGTCAATGCGGATACCTACAGACGTGCAATGCAGCATGCAAGGTCGAAATCGGAGATGGTTGCGAAGCGTGAGGTAAGAGAAGGGAAACTGGATACATCGAGCCTTGCTGGAACGGAGGAATCTGGCGCTCGGCTATCACCAATGGGAACTCCATTAATAACCCAGCGCCAGAAGCCCTTGCCATATGAGATGTCGGTGGTGTCAGAACCCATTCATAGTCAGCAAGATCGCCTCATCATCCCGAATTCGTCGGTCTCGGAGAAGTTGCCTTCGCGTAGGAACATCCTCGCCTATCGCCAGAAGACACCGGATATGGAAAAGAAGTCATTCTGGTCGAGTATATCTGGGAAGCGGAGCAGTCGAAACTTGGCACTACCGGAGGGTACTACAACGCCACAACCCACTGCGTCGAAGACATTTGCGTCAGGATCTCGGCGCGGAAGGCGCGGTTTCGAAAACAGCTACCATACTAGTATAGATTTCGCCTCTGAAGAAGGCCTTACTGCGCCGGCGATAGTTAGAGCAGCACAAGCTGGGTCAGTGGTCGAGATTGAGATGCTACTCGACCAGCGCTCCGACATCAATGCTCGCCATCATCAGTCTGGGAGAAATGCTCTGGCAGTCGCTGCGCACTGTGGGAACGAAGACGTAGTTCGCCTTTTGCTTCAGTATGGTGCCACGGTGAACGACCGTGATGCTTCTCAACTGACGCCATTGCATCTTGCGTCACTACGGGGCCATCTTGGTGTGGTTGAATTGCTTTTGCAAGAGCAAGCGGACATCGATGCCAAGGGGCCAAGTGCCCAGACGCCACTTCATATCGCAGCAGAGCTGGGTCATGTTGACGTAGCTGAGATCCTTCTACGGCAGAAAGCGAAGGTCAACGCACGAGATGCAGCCCAGATGACCCCATTACATATTTCTGCTAAGCATGGTGGCGAGGTCCTGACTGATCTCCTAATCAACAACGGGGCTCATGTTGAGGCCAAAGACAACTGCTTCATGGGTCCCATTCATTACGCTTCTGAGGGTGGTCACACTGCTGTTATTGCAATATTGCTCAACAAGAAGGCAGATCTTGAGGCGGCTGGTAAAGCTTCAATGACTCCGTTACTTTGTGCATCTTCTTCTGGAAAGACAAATGTCGTTGAGCTACTGCTCAGAAAGAAAGCCTCTGTCAAGCACAAGGGCGAAGGCGAGATGACTGCTCTGCATTGGGCAAGCTTCAATGGCCATGTCGAGGTTGCGGACCTATTGCTACAGAAAAAGGCCTCCATTAGTGCTGTAACCAAAGACGGCCGAACACCTTTGCACCTCGCAGCAATAGCGCAGGAATTTGCTGTTGCTGACCTGCTCTTGCGTAAGGGCGCCCCGATTGAAGCCCAATGTAACTCTATGATGAAGCCAATCCACTACGCCTGCGTTCGTCAGAAACCCGAAATCATGAAGCTTCTACTCGGATACAACGCACATATCGAAGCTGAAGACAGTGCCAGAAATCGGCCCCTACACAATGCCTGCGTTCGTGGGTCTTTAGCTCATGTTGAGCTGCTAATGGAAAAGGGTGCTAATATTGATGCACGTAATGCGAATGGTGATCGGCCGTTGTGCTTGGCTAGTAGTAGGGGCCACGTCGAGATGGTGCGAGTGCTTCTTAATCGTGGCGCTGCATTGCGGTCGAAGTTCTCGAGTGGGCCGTCTCATGAGGATTCACCTTTGTGCATCGCAGCAAGGAACGGTCATGGTCTGGTATGTCAGGAACTGCTGATCAGAGGCACATCAGTTCTGCAGAAGGATGAGCGTAACTGGCAGCCTCTACGGTATGCTGCGTTTTACGCCCATCCTGAGGTGGTCGAGTTACTTCTTGGATATGGGGCTACGGTCACTGGCAGCGCGTCTGGTGGCTGGGGATTCAATATCACTGCGCAGCGAATCGGCTTTGCAACCGATGTTTCCAATGAGGAGTACCGGAAGGGACAGGTACTGCGCTTGCTTACCTCTGCAGAAGAGCGCGAGAAGAGAGCGCAAGAGAAAATAGCGCCTGCCCCTGCTGCTATCGTTCTACCTGCCCTACAAAATCAAAAGTCTCCTACCGAATTACCAGAGCAAAGCACGGCAACTTGGCCAGCGCAAGCATCGCATCTGCCGTCTCCCCCTTTGCCACCAAGAGCAACCTCAGAGACTGGTGCGAAGCCTCTGTATTCACCTAGTGTCAATGATCCGAGTTCGACAATGCATCCCTACCGCTCACCACATCCGTCAGCTACAGAGATGTCAGGTGCACCAGTAAAGCAGCCCTACCCAACCTACTACACTGTAGACCCTGCAGGCTCGGCATACCCAGGCTTTCAGAACGTTTCCAACACGACGACGCAGCCCTTCCCAAGTTCAATGCCTTCAGATCAAATCTACCGTTCGCCTGGATATCCCGCCGATAGTCCAGCTCAGGTCACAAATACTCTTCCAAGCCAGCCCCAAACTTCCACGCCATATACTTTTGTTCCCAAACTACCACTAGCTGCCACATCGGGGCATTACAACCCCGGGGGCCAGTATCAGCCAACGCCCAATAGCCATGCCCCACCACCCAGTGCTCCAGGTACACCGATGATGACACTTGGACCTGATGGCCTCTGGCAGCAAGTGCCAAATCCGGGTGTGCAGCGGCTACCATCTCGAAGTGCTGCACCACAGGCTCCTGCGGCCCCCTTGCAATATCCGACAGGTGTCTATGAAATGTCGTCATGAAAGATTTGCTCTAAATGATACCCGCTAACAACTACTTCTCTGATTTGATCAATACCTTTTTGGTCACTCTACAAAACCATCACGGAATTTAGAGATATTCCATCACTGCCGTTCACGCCACATCGATAAACCCGCCGCGATCCCCGTCCCACCTTTCACCACTTTCACCCTCTTCATTGGACCATTCTCCAGCATGAGATGACACCAACCTCAAAGCCTTGGCGTTGCAGTATCAGAGCCTGTGGAGCACTTCAACGCCGCTAGGGGATGCGCTGGTGATTATGTCGGCGCCAACGTACGGAGTAGGCAGCAGCATTGGACGAGTGAAAAACCGCTCCCCTGTCCACCGAATCAGACCAAGATTCACTCACAGCCAGCATGAAAAAGCAGGACTATGAAAGCACTCGCTCGATCGTTCTTCATACCAGAACTCTACGAAGATCGAGAGCACGTGGCCTGTGAAGACCAGTGTAGCTTCAGCTCACAGTGAAGAGCTCACTCTGTGGGACAGTACACCACACCAGCACCAGCGGCCCAGAAGCAGCAAGGTCCCATGCGAATCAATCAAACAGGCGTGACTCCTTTCGCGCTGGAATCCCACCTTGATCCTCTGCACCACAAGGCCTCAAAAGTGAAGAAGCTTCTCGTATAGCATTCGCATTCAGAATGACTCCAATTCATATTTGCCGGGAACTGACTCATCGAAGCTCAAGTCTGGGCCCACAGCCTTGCGCCTTACATGCAGCTAACTAACCATTTGGCCTTTCCAAACTGAGAACCATCCTCATCTCGTTTGGCGCAAGTCCGCACAAGCCTTCAGTGGCGCTACGTGTGTGTATGTGTAGGAACGAGAATCCTGAACGTGGAAGAATCCGGTTGTTGTGAAAGGATTCGTCTTTGGGTCGTTGGGGCTTATGCGCTTGGTGATGAATGAGTCTGTTGGTGGGGAAGGGGAGGATCTGAGGTTGTTCTGCTGTGATGTGATGGTGGGTATTTGGAATGTTTGAGGAGGGGGGAGGGGTGGAGGGTAGAGGGTAGAGGGCGAGCCTGAGAGGCAGATGGAGAGACAGATGTGTTTATAGAGATATAAATGAGATTTTGGAGAGCGCATGATCGTGCTCGATGAATAAAGATACTGATCACTTCAGCGCTTAGTCAGTCTACGATTATTGCAGAAAGTGATAGGACAATCGATCTATCTACCTATCTATCTATCTATCGTATCGTATCGTCATCAACAGGACATCGATTGATTATCGAGTATCCACACAGCATTTGCCCAATCCAACGTAGATATTCTTTAGAGAAGAAAGAAGATAGTCGTTATTTCTTTACCGGAGTAATTAGGATGTGAATTGATGTCATTTAATTCGGCGAAAGCGGCGCAGACTGACTGAATACTTTTATTCCTAATCTACTATCTAGACACAATGACATAGGCCAGACTTATCTCACTCTTACTCTTACTCTCACTCACACTTATTCTCAACCGCATACCGCATACCGCATACTCGAATACCGCATATCCGAATTATATCAGGAAAGATAGGTAGGTAGATAGCCATATACACCATATACATCATCATCAGCTATAATCGTAGAAGAATACCTAATTTCGGAACTAAAGTCGACATGAGACTATGCAGTTTCATCAAGCAGCTATACTGTGTATAGTTCCTGTATCAATATCAGTATTGGATTGCTTTGAATAGGGAACGTATAGAAAAAGAAGACGTACCCTATTGCCCGCCACGAAATCTGCCGAAGAAACTTCATTCTGCGCCCGCTCACACAATGACAAGCTCCTCGGCACAAGCTTCATATCGACCTCCACCCTCATATCCCCCTCCCCTCCTCTCACAAAGAACCCCCCTCATCCCACCTCATCCCCCCTCATCTCTCTCCCCCCTCCCCCTCCCCCCTCCCCGGACTCCCACTCCTACTCCTCCCCCTTCCCCCCTTCCCTCCCTTCCCCCCCCCACCACCACCACCACCAGCACTCCTCCCCTTCCCCTCCTTCCCCACCGGCCGCACAAACGCAAAATCGACACCGATGCTCTGATCTAGCAGCTTTGTCCCGTGCGCGCCTTCGATGGCGGATTTGGCTTCGCGTTGGGTGGGGTATTCGACTAGTGCGTAGCCCTGTGTGTTGGTAGGGGGGAATGTTAGTGAGGTTTTTTGGTATGGTGGGTGATTGGCTGCGATGGCTGAGGCTTGGTTGCAGCAGCCTTCCTTGTGATAGAGTCTAGCTCTCTTCTCTTCCCTTTTCCTCCTGCCCTCCTTCCGCCATGTACACCCACCAACCACCCAAAACAAGGAGAGAACAACCATACCTTAACATACCCCGTCCTCCGATCAAGATTCATATGCAAATTCTTAATCGCCCCATACTCCCCAAACACCTCCTGCAGATCCTCCTCGCTAGCCTCTTCGTGCACGTTCGTCACCAGCACGATCCAGCCTTCGATCGAGCGGACGGCGACGGCGCCGGTTGCGGTGCGCGTTTCGGCTGTCGTTGTCGTTGTTGGTGCTGTTGTTGTGGGGTTGGTGGTGGCTGTGGTGGGGGGGAGAGAGGATTTGGTGGTGGAGGGGGGGGGTGGGGAGTCGATGTCCATTTCTTGGGAGGTCATGGTGGGGTATTGTGGGGCGTTTTAGTGGGTGGGTTAGGTGAGAGTGAGTGGGCGATGGTATTGTTGGATTTGGGGAGGTGGATTGCGTGTGATGGTGAGGCTGTGAATATTGTTGTTAGATGTGGTTTCGGTTCGTGGAGGTGAAGTCGGGCAAGGCTTTAGTAGGGCGCGCTAGTGAATGTTGTATTGAAATTTCTCAAACGGCATGTCATATGATGTAGGGACGTCTGGACGATGCATTGACTATCAAATTCTTATTATGTACTTGTACGAGGCGGTTTCCTCCACGAGCTAATCCCATATTACGCCGCTCATTCTACCATGTGGACACTGGTTTCGATACCTGTCCGGAATTCCATGTCATTACTGCAGGCAAAGGGGCAATTGCCCCTTGCACCAGCAATCCCCTCCCCAGTGTTTGATTGCGATTACCACCTTCAGAGCTGGGTCACATATCGATGATTGTCGAGAACAAGCATTATTTAAGTAAAGAGATGACTAACCATGCATGCACTTACATGAAGCAGCGCCACAACCTCACAACATGCTGCTATCTACGGTCACCCTTTGAACCATCCACCACACGATCTACCTGGCAATCCACCAGGAGAGCTATCAATCAAGACCCTCAGTCAGACGCATTCTCCGAAGGGACCAACAAGTCCACTCACCCCGCGGTCCATCTAACGAATATACCAATATGGAAGATTCCGTGCACGAAAGAGAAGATCGGATCATTGCTGCGAGAAATCAATGTGAAGGTCGACCTGAAAACATTGCCATAGGCCAAGGACTTATCTGAACCTCCCATATGAAAAAGTCGATGCTTGAACCGTAGATCTGTCCCAAGGAACAAAGTTGAGATGAAGCGACCTTAGACAAGACCGGAGAGTCGGAAGAGTGACATCTTGTATTCGCTGGAGATTCGAAAGTCTGCTGGGTAGTTGCTCTTCTCAAAAGTACGAGTCCTGTTCCCCAAACTATCCACTAGGAGCGAATGCGTACCTGGGCATCTTCGCCATCCTCTCCTCCGGGCTGACATCATTGTCAGAGTACATCAACTTCATGTTCTTGTCCTTTTCCTTCTTGCTCTTCTTCTCCTCTTGCGATTCCTTAGCCTTGGGCACCTCAGATTGAGGCTCGGCTGTAGCGGCTGCATTGTCCGCGTCTTTAGCAGCGCCTGACACAAGATCGTCAAGACTGCTTGCAGTGGCCGACAGAGCAGCAGATGGCTCGATCTTCGTGCCTGGTGGTGCGCCTAGGACTGATCCCTGAGGTACTCCCTTTTGCACAGCCGGTTGACTGTTGAAAGAATGATCGACCGGGTTGGGGGGTCCAGCTAGTTGCCCTTGGTGCATCTGCTGCATCTGGAAAGCATTGACAGGAGGTGCGCCGAAAGAAGGCCTCTGCGGCAATCCTGGTGCGGGCGGGAGGCTGCCAGGACGCTGAGCCATGCCATTGAGCTGCGGAGGGGTGTGGGTTCGTGGAGGTTGGAATTGATTCTGCTGAAAGGGAGCTGGGGAGCCGGGGCCGAATTGTTGGGGAGGCCCGTTCTGGAACTGAGGTGGTCCATTCTGGAATTGTGGTGGATGGCCACTCTGGACTAGGGGAGGAGGGCCATTTTGATATAGTATGGGAGGCCCAGTTTGAAATTGTGGTGGCCCATTTTGGAACTGCGGTGGGCCACTTTGAAAGTGAGGGGGTGGACCGCTCTGGAATTGGGGTGGAGGTCCATTCTGAAAGTTTGGTGGAGGCCCATTCTGGAAATTGGGAGGAGGACCGCTCTGGTATGGAGGTTGGAATCCTTGTCCAGGGGGTGGTTGGAATTGCTGTTGCGGTGGGAAACCTTGGCCGTTTTGGAAAGGAGGAGGTCCAGGCGGACTGAATGGCGATTGCTGGGGAGGAAATGGCGACTGTTGGGGTTGGAACGATGGTGGTTGCGACTGTCCGTAAGATTGAGGGAGCGATGAATAACCTGGATTGTTAGGAGGCGCTCCGTAAGACATCTGTGGTGGGTTAAAGATGGGAGAGCCCGCCTTCGACGATTGCTCAGTTAAAGATTTATTTCGACACATTCGAGAGACTCACGTATGCACCAGGGTCCTGACCCATTCCTGGGCTCCCACTATCATGTCCCATTCCATTTGGTGTATTCCCTCCGCTACTCATCCCCGCTGCTTCTTCCGCGGCCTTTTTTGCCTTGTGTTCAGCCAGTCGCTTCTTCAGATCTGCAGGAGATTCAAACTTCGGCCTCTTGGCTCCGTTTGCACCTACTCCACCGGGTCCGGTATTCCCTGTAGCAGCACGGCGTTCAGCCTCAGCCTGGGCAAATGATTGCAGGACACGCTGATTGTGCGCCTGGACAACATCATCTGGTATTCCTTCCATGCCAAAGATCTCCACGTCCAATCCTGATCGGTTAGGTAGTGCATTTTCGATGACGGTGAGGGTCTCTTTATGTACTTGTGTCATGTGTACAGACAGACCTGGGAAGGATTAGCTCTACAGGCCAGCTGTACAAAGTAGGAGACCTACCGCCAGCCGTATTGAGTCTTCGTCCACATCGCTCGCACTTGAAGTGCTTTGCCTTCTGATGATTGATGAGGATTTTGAGATCGTCGAAGTCTCGCTCACAGTAGTAGCACCATGGCCGGGCGAGAACCTCCTGGATATCAGGATGCTTTCGCTTGGCCTTGCCCATGATCGAGCTTCGGCACGACTTCGCCGGGCGCGTTTGGTTTATAGCAGCACCGGGAGGAAACCAGCGTGGGTAGCCGAGTGCGACTGATGGGAGAGCTATGGGAGTGAGTTGCGAGGTTGAACGGGGAAGACCAAAATCTTCGGCAACGCTAATGTTCCGCTAGAACAGTACTAATCAGCTTTGGTGATAGCGTTGGTGTAGCCTGCTCACAGTATTGATGCATAACATCAACCCCTGATGGCACAGCGCCTACCCTATCAAGTACAGAAGCCTTCAGTGCAAGAAAAGTGCAACTCCTGCAATTCAGGGAAACCCTTGATATCAATGCCTTTCACGTTTACGACGTACTAGACGGTTCGACAGGAAAGTAGCTATATTGTAGTAATGAATCAATTCGCGACTTATGCCACCGAAAGAACGACGTCCGATCAACCTTGGTATATAATGAGAATATCCTCTTATATCGGCGTGATATATTACCCAGACATTCATACGTACATCCACCTATATACAATCATTCTTCCTTCCTTGAATCGACCAATGTCCACAACGCCCTCAGAACAGCCACACCTCCACTTTGTGTCTCGACCGTCCTGCCCCGTCCTCTATCATTGATATCTTCCGTTCCAGCAACCTCTTCCGCATACATATCGTGCCACCCTTTCCTCAAATGTTCCTGCCCTGCATAGTCGTCAGGTTTGTACATGGTATCATCTTCTGGCAGTCGCCAAATCTTGTCTCTTGGCACGCCAACATTGCGGTAATCTGTTCCCTCGCTCGTAGGAGCTTCCATATTCACCGGTGCATCATGTGAACAGTCATCATGCCACTCTCGAAAAGAACGGCCCCACCATTCACCAAAAACGCCGTCTCGATTCCTTGTGGCGTAGGCTGCATTAGCATTATGCCGTATCCAGTCGCCGTATCCGTCACAGCTTTTCTGATGCAATTGCCTCGCATCGTTATCGTTATGTACATGTCGATCATCAAGGTCTTTCCTTTTCTCCGGTAGCGGACTGCAAAATAGCGTGAGATGATGGAAGAAGATCCCCTTGAACGCCTGCCCGTTCTGACTGCATGTCCCGCTCCAGTCGCACAGCTCCTCTAGCACGCCATTTCTCCCAAGGCCAGCCCATCTCCATTTTCTCTCTGTATCTCGGTCTTCCCATCCAGTTGCAGCAATGACGTTCCTCATAAGCTCATGGCCATCTTGTAGGTACCCCAACGCGCCCGTTCCTTCCCATAAGCCCCTCAGTCCTGACAGCAGCACGCCTTGGTTGTATGTGTAGACCTTCTCCTCTCGTAAATCGCATTCACTAGTGCCATTACTGCCATTGTTTCCACCGCGCCAGCCTCGGATATGAAAGCCATCAATGTAAAGACCTTGTTCATTTCGCATATCACTGGATTTAAGCCAAGCATATGCTTCAATTGCGTTATCCAAGTATTGTAGATCATGCGCTTTGGCAGGTGGTAATTCCTTTTCCTTTTCATTTCCCAAGTTCTGTAAGAATGGAGAGGCGTCGCTATCACCCGGGAAATACAGATACATGCCCACGCTGGCAGCGATAAAAAGCTCGTTGGTGATAGCGTTCTTATAAGGTGCAAGGTGCGGATTCCAAACCATGCCTCCCCCACAAAGTGTAGTGTCCCATCCCCGAGATGCAAGGTCGTAGAAGAGACGAGCACGGTGGGCGTACTGTGGAACGAATTGGCGGGCATACCACGAATGATTGGATTCTTTTGAGGAGGAATATAAAGAGCCGTAATGTAGCTTCGAATGGAGATGAATGAACTTGATGGCTTCAAGCCATCCCAGAACTACCCACAGCATATCATCGTACGCCTGTGTTCGAAGAGCAAATGCGTTTTCGCCAAAGTAGAAAGATGTTATTTGTGTAAAGTAACGATTTATTTGATTCTCATGCTCTTGCGCCTCTGCCAACGAAGGTCGGTGCGAAGAAGCTGAGAGGTGGGTTTTGTATTCGGTCATTGCCGCCAGTGTAGCGGAGACTTGAGTGCCCATTACGGCTGCCGTCCAGTCGATGGCTTTGGGCCAGGTTCCTTGAGAGACCTCGAAGAAACGGGATTCCATGACGTCTAGAGCATCGAGAAGGATATGATACGAAGATTTGTCCTGCAAGTCGCTCGCACCGGAACTTTTGGGTTGTGGAGGAGGGAGGAACGGCTGTTGTGCGGGATTTGTCTGGAACACCTGCTGCCCCGAGGCTTCGTGTGGACAATTGGTCCTTCTATCTAAGTTATTATTGCATCTCTCTAAACATGGTGAGGCGACGGGCAGATCAGGGAGTAAAGATATGCATAAGACAAGTAATACTCGACATATGCACTGCCATGACCGTAGGATCATGGTGGGTCATATGCAAAGAATAGAGGAATGATTGAGACAGCGCTCGGCAGCTCAATGCCAGCTATGTTACCGCATAAACCCAAAGAAGATGCAGGCAAGAGAAGGACTAGCCGTTCGTTTACCAGTCATGTCATAAAGCAATAGGAAATGACGCATGTTGCAGTAGATTCAGGAACTTCCAAAACAAGGTTGCTCGGCTGCTCGCATATGGGGCGGCCGATAAGCGCGGATAGAAGCTTTGCCAGGTGATACATGGCGTCAAACGTGGATAGTAGCGGGCAAAATCATCCACATAAAAGTAGATGCGGTGTAATATACAACTACAATGGTCTCAGGACTAAGGTAGGAGTAATACAGTTCCATGGTTTGGTAGAGCAAAAGAAATGACAACTGAGGGATTCGAACCCTCGCTCTTTCGAACTAGTAATCTTGTTTGCAAGGCCTGAAACTAGCGCCATAACCACTCGGCCAAGTTGCCTTTCTGAGACAAACATAAGACTATTTAGCTTCCTATCGACTTTGCTAAACGCTTGTCTATTGTCTTTCAAACAACACTATCCTCTTATCGATAATACTTTATATACAGGTAGGACATGAATATTCGTCAAAGGAATTGAGTTGAGTAAGGGTGTGAACAGGCCCAGTCTCCTCAGTGGTCGGATTCTTAGTTGCAGCGGTAAGCGCCAGCTCAACATGTGGCTAGTACCGTGTCTGGTCGAGATGTTTGGTAGTACATAAGTGAGACATCCTTTCTGCATGAGAAAACGCTTCCGCGGATCGGTCGACTAGTACTGCCGGTCCATGAAGGTCTGGGAGATTGTGGGGAACTGCATCCCGTTCGGCAAGCAGCGATCAACATGTTCCGGTGGATCCGATGGATTTCCCGCCAGCCGTATCATGAGCTTAATGATGGGTGCCTTGCTTCCTTCCATGAGTTTCGTACTCACCGCCAAGTACTAAGGAAAGCAAAGCGTCTGTACCGCGGCACTGCGGAATCGACCCTCGAGACGACATCAAATCTCGTACAAGATTCAACAAAGATGATCGAGAGTAATAGGAAAAACCTTGATCGTCTCACTCTTGCAAATGTAATGGCGAAGCAAGACATTTGCTTGAATGAAGGAGACGAGGTGACTCGAGCAGTGACAGTGGTAGAGGGCATGGTCAAATGGTAGAGACTGTCATATAATCAAGTCTAGTGTAGTCTTCAGGCCACAAGTTATCACAGTACGTACTGCACGCACCTCAGCCCGCAGAGCTTTTTCTAGCGCAGGGTCAGTGCGGTCAGAGCCGTTGAAGGTGCACTGGAGGGTCTAGCCAATAGCATTGTGGGAGAGTCTGCCATTAGAGCATCAGGCCAATGATACAGTTCACCAGGACCTCGGGATGTTAGGCCACTTAACTGACAGTCAACCTGGAACAACTCCAAGGCCGGCGATTCCGCCAAGCTGACATATCGAATGTACCCCACGTTTTGATGGGTGTGGGGGTAATTGTCTCCAACGTCCGTTCGAGATAAACTGCAGGGTTCCAAACGACGAACGATAACCTCAATATTCTCGGTAACTCGGTTACGCTCGGGCCTTCTGAAGAATCAAGCATTCACAGAAAGGAAGCGTTGAAGTCTGAAGGGGTACTCCGTAGGGAGGGGACAAAGAATAAAATCGACGATCTTATCAGAGGCGTCGATGGCTGCAGATAGAGACTCCACAAATCGAAGGTGCAGCATGCGATGCAGCCATTTGACTCTTTCATTCGCTGATGCTGAGGGTGGCCTCGATGGCCTTTTCGGCCAGGAGATGTCAACATCCTTGTTGACCATCTGGAAGTTTCATTGTTTACGAGCAGGATTATCTCCGAGCGCGGCCACTAGACCCGATCTGGAAAGACCCCACTAGCAAAAAGTATTGCGTGGTTTTATCTGACTTTATCGTCTGCACTAGGATTACTACCGGGCTTGACCATATTGACTTGACTCACTCACTTCTCACCGCTTTCTCCTTTTCTTTCCTTCTCACTATGCCAGACTCAACCTCCTCCCATCCTCCACCCAGCAAGCACGATGCCTCCGAGATCGGACAGTCCACCACCTCTGCCACCGCCTCCTCCGAACTCTCCAGTCTTAAGATAAGACTGCACAAATCTCTTCGTCAATTCCCGGACTTCCCTTCGAAAGGCATCCTCTTCGAGGATATCCTTCCCCTCTTCGGCGATCCGGCTTTACACGAAGCTCTCATTCGAGCCCTAGAGCTGCATATAAAGAGCAACTACGCCGAAGGCCAGAGACCGGACGTGATTGTGGGCTTGGAGGCGAGAGGCTTGCTGTTCGGTCCCAGCTTAGCTTTGAGACTCGGGGTTGGCTTCGTACCTGTGAGGAAGCAGGGAAAACTACCAGGACCTACAGAGACTGCAAGCTACGAGAAGGAATACGGACAGGACTTTTTCCAGATACAGGCCGATGCTATCAAGCAGGGACAGCAGGTGCTCGTAGTGGATGATATCATTGCTACTGGTACACCCATATGGAAATTCCATTGGACCGATATCACCTGCTAACGGTTCGACAGGGGGCTCTGCTGCCGCTGCTGGATCACTGGTCAAGAAGCTGGGAGGGATCTTGCTAGGCTATGTCTTCATATTGGAGCTCGACTTCCTAAAGGGCCGGGAGAAATTAGACGCTCCTGTCTACACCCTATTGTCGAGCCAGTTGAAGGATTCGAAGCCATTAGGAAGACCTTGACGTCGTGTCCGCTTACGTTCCTCAAGTCGCCTTGGGAGTTGTATCAGACTACCGTACCAAGATAATGCTACAGTCGAGGTTAGGAAAAAGCGCGGCCGCTACGGCCAATCGATACGCCGGGGTTGTGTCGCCTTTTGCTGCCATTATGCTCAGGAGAGACCCATGCCGCTCGGTCAGAGCTCCACGATGCCACTAGGCCATACTGCACTCCGGTACTGAACTTACCACATGAGTCCATCGATCATTGGGTCAGAGCACCCTCACACGATGGAGTGTTGAACGAGACGCATGGCTTACGACTATGCCCACTAGAGACACCGGCGTATGCTCTGAGCGACAGCCGAGGGTCATTCGTGCTTGACTACAAATCGCAATGGCCCGCTTCCGAATCAGAAGCACCGGCCCAGCCTTAATGTCATCGACATAATTCCGTCCGGAAACAATTAATAGCTAATAGCAACCAAATTGGAATGATCAAAAATGAATCGTGGTCATACATGATGCGACATACATGACCCACCAGTCAAGTGATTAAGCTTCACAACTGTATACAAGGCTCTCCCCAAAATTGACCGTCCTCACCAAGGTCTCCCGCACTGCATTAGATCCAGCCTTCAGCCTTCATTCGATTGACACCAGCTCCCCCTTGCATCGAATTATCACGCTTTAAATTTGGAAGATGGTAGGACTAATCAAATTTTCGTCCCCGCGGCTATCCTCCACCTCTTCCCAACATGCTAGTACGATCTGTCAACCTTCTCTCCGTTCGAAGTATCTACCATCATATCCGTTCGATACCCGCAGAGGGTAGCGCGGAACCCCACCCAGAAATCGACCCAAGGTCGCCATAAAGGATGCATATATGTATGAAAAATTCGGAAGCTACAACGCAACCATTATAACTACAGAAAGTGGAGAGAACCCCTTGTCACAACCTCATCATGCCCTTCATCCCGTCCAGTTTAGCCCGCCCCGAGCCGTGTCATCCTCATAGCAATCTATTCCGACGTCGTTCTCCGACGTCCTAGGCGCAAGTTACTACACGGTATAACAGAGATTTCAAATCCACCCAACCCGAGCCGTTCACCCCAATCAAAAGCCTCGAGCATCTCACACTCCATGGCCCGAATACAACATACTAGCGTTGCTCTCAGACACTACACCACAACAACCACAATCCGCAAAGCAACTCAACCACCTTAAAGCTTTCCATGCGTACCTCCCTAATCCTCCCATCTATCCACTCTATGCTCACTACCTTACCTTGCCTTAATTCCCACCAGCACACTAAAACACCCCACTCCCAGCTCCAGCCCCCAAAAGACACCCACCAATATCCTAACCATTCACCCATCCCATGTGCAAATTTCTAACTGAAGCCGCTCTCCCCCTTGCACATGGCACCAAGTTCCCCCTCTTCCTCCTCCTCCTCCTCCTCCTCCAGAAAAATGCATTAACTCAGTTATATGTAACTAACGAACCTATCCAGAGATGTATCCAAGCACGCATATATCCAAGATCTCTCCGTTCCTACAATTATCTAATGATGCGTGGCCAGATCCTGCCTACCACTTCCCACTTCCCATGGAAAGCTAGGTAGAACTTTTCAAGACTAAAACGTTTCCCATACGTTAGGTACTTATAACGCACACATATGCATATATCTACCTACTTGAGTCTCATCTCATCATCGAAATCTGTCTTAGTGGGGTTGTGTGTCTGTGTTTTTTTTTTGTTCGTTTTCTTGTGGATGGTATCTAGATCAGGACCGAGTTCCTTATGATGATCTGCTCTTATATCGGGGGATTTCAGGGGTTGGGCTTAGATTCGAGAGTGGGTTTCCTTCACTTCTGCGGCGGGGTTTGATGGGGATAGTGATAGTGATCGTGATGGAGATTGGGAGGGGCGGAGAGGGGGTTTGGAGTTTAGTTTGGGTATACGTCGGTGATGGTGATGGTGATGGTGATGGTGATGGTGATAGTAATGGCGACGATGGTGGGATATAGATATTTTTCGGTGGTGTATAACGTACCAAAAGGGTGAAAGTCGACCTCCCGAATCTTGCCGCTAGCCCATGTCAACACACCCGATCTCCTTCATAGTGAACAACAGCCTATTCAAAAACGGATTACCGAGCGGTAGATCTGACACTCTTCACTACTTCTTCTACCATAATCCTGTACAATCGAGCACCTCTTGCAGCCATAGATAATGGCTGCGCGTAGAGAGGCAAGACAGGCCCGCGCACGGTCCCGAAATCCTGCGTACGCACTCCAGCACGCCGCGGACGAGGTGGCGAAGGGAAAGGCGAAAAAGCAAGCTCGTAAGGCTAATCGGGGTGAGCTCTCTTCATTTTAAGCATAGAATTTATCGTCAACGTCTCACGTGGCGGGACTGAGACCATACACAAACCTAGAGCGGCAGTCTTCTAATGTGTTGATAGCCCTTCAAACGGCTCTCCACCACCTCCATATGCCCGACGCTGGCCGACGCTGTCGCAAAGAAGCCCGTCGGTGGGTTCAAGCTCAGCTTGAGACAAAGGTCATCACTGGCTATATCGCGATTGAACTTGGTCGTTTTCTCCACGATCGCACGACGGCCAGAAAGAAACATTTTACGATCGAGAGGGAGGACCTGTCGACGGGGGCGGAGGAAGTGTGGGCTCGTTACCTTGAGAAGCTGGCAAGAGGCGAGGGAGAGGAGCAGGCGCTGGCTGGGAATGAGGTGAAAGCGGATGCGGTTGTTGATTTTGATGGGGTTGATGGGGAAAGCAATGGTGGTTTAGGAGCTGGGGTTGATGACGAAGAGGATCGTTGTCGGATTTTGCAATGCCCTGAGCCGCGGGATTAGCATTGACGGCCATTTCCCCAAGAGCATTGAAGGATCTGTCTGCAGGAGTAGGCATATCTGACCAGATATTTTGCACAATGAGAGTACGTCTCTGCGCACTGGGATCTCTCCGTGTGCGATGGTGCCATTCTCGCTGCTTGGAAAGCGACAAGAAGGAATTGGTCACTTGACTTAATCTCACAGCGGTATGTTGCCTCCCAGGATGATCAGCCCTTCCAACGCTTCTCCTCACTAACGGAAGGGTTTATGTCGTCTGCGGTGGTGGCATACAAGGTACTTAAGCCTCTGTGTCATGGTTAGCGCCAAGACTTCGTGATATCTCGCTTAGCTAGCTTTGGTGTTTCGGTGCAATTTTTCTGACCTCTTCAAAGCAAGTAAATCCTCTCACATTTCCATTGTCTTAGGAGTACCGGAGCAAGTAGAAGAGAATGTCTCGGTCAGCGTTTGTTACCATCGGCGGTTGCTATCCCAACGGCAAGGCGCCACAAGGACGATCTAGCAAGTCGGAGGGGATCCGGAGGGCAGAAGATATGCAGAGTTTCGGGCGCGGACTCAAGTGGCAAGGTTCCATTGCCGAAGCAGCTTCATCACCTACCAACACTGTTGTGTCAATATCCGCTCGAGCTGTCTGGAGACTCCATTTGAGTCGCCCTTTCCCAACTTCCTCAGATCACAATTATCCTTCTGACTCAAGCGTTCATTTGCTTGAGCTATTTTGTGCCAATGACAGACCAGAGCGCTCAGAGGAATGATGTGGATAGTCAATTTCATGTTACTCCGGGCTGCCTAGAAATGCCGTTGTAGCTGCGAAGCATAACGAGGCATCACTGTTTGCTGCTGATGTCAACTGGTCCCGGACCAAAGATGGATCTATGAAAGCTCTTAGATACAATGCTATTCTCGTTAGCATGCGCAACAATACTTGTCAAGCAACAGCGCTTTCCGACATCATGCAGGTTAGGGCTGTTAGACGTATTCAAAGCTACTCGAGCGCGGCCGCACCACCTCCCAATCCAGATACAGTTGAGTTACCTCCCAATTGAAGTACCGAGGAGTGATTCCCCGAGAGCTCTGTTTGCGTGAGACTAATGCTCAATCCCTGTCGATCACCTAAACCCAGGAATGCCACAGTCAGCGACAAGACAGGCTACTAAGATCCGTCGAGGGCACAGTGTTGACTTACCTATGTTTACAAAAACACCACTTAAGCCTCGACGGACGCACATCGCATCCACAGCTACAGCTCCTCTCCATATGACCCATGTACTTTCCACGTCCATTGGGATCTCCGTTTTGTAAAGCTGCAGCGCTGCTTTGCAAGCCGAGCGTGGATCTGACACGATCAGCCTACCGGACGAGGTTGCAGGGAGCTCAAAGCATTATACGTGAGCGTTACTTACTGGAATCGTAGATCTTGGGAACGACGACTTGATCACTCGATGTCCGCTGTCCAGCTCTGATGAATGTTGTGGGGAGATTTGATATCGGCATCGATCCAAGAACCCCATTACATAGTCCTGGGCCTAGTCTGCCGCGTGAAAGAGTTTTGCAGTGCACATGCGGTTCGTATGGTTCGACACTGACAATGATGTTCCTGAAAAGGCCTATGTCGCAATGAACAGTAATTCAGTAACCCCACCGCCCGTATCTAGACGCGCCGAGAGGGTGCCGCGAGGGTGCAATGGAAGTTTCAATGGATACTCTACGAACCTTGGTCGTAAATAAATCCCCCTTGATCCGTTCCACACTCATCGACGATCCGTTTTCCAGCTTGCCACAGGTCCTGACGCGGAGAGAGATCCCCAATTTGAGTGCCAGGCCGGAGCTCGACATCGACAGCGCACAGCCCATCCGCTACATTCGCTCGGATCAACGGCTAGGACTCATCGTATTGCAGATGAGTTACGAATAACGATGGAATATTGACAGATCCTAATCGTGAGTAGCGGGCATGTTGACTTACAGCTTAGATATCGTACCGGCGTAACGTTACTAAAGCCCTCGCCACGCACCATCCATTCAATTTGCTCCGGTTCACCCGGGATAGGGGCGGCGAGCCGGTCGAGAGCTTCATTGCAGCTGGTCTTGTTGATGCCGGGCGCGCTTACGCACTGCAACATGGCATTGACAAGAGTCTGGCCAGATGATAAGAGTGTGAAACCAATAAGGAAAGAAGGGAATCTACCCATTATAATGTTACCCACAATTGGGTACCACCAGAGGAAGAGAGCGAAAGTGTAGTGAGACGTGTCCGAATAACTTTCATGACAATGGGAACCAGAAAAGCATTCCCGTCGCCTGAAGTCGGCGCATATAGTGCGCCTCGAGGCTTTGCCGATCAACTCTCAATAACGCAGATCTTGAGGTGCAAATCTTGTAGCGCCGTGCCGCGTCACTGTCTCGGCGCGAAAGCGTGCTTTGGTGGTTGGGAGCACAGTTGATCTTGCATCGATGACGACCAGGTACACTAGGATAAGGCGTGCTATCTGATGGCATGTCGGCTCAGCAAATGAATGAATTCGAAGACTGACACTGTTATCATAGCATTCGTAGCAGCACTGGCCTGTGAATTGCAGTCGGCCAACAGCTGCCACTCTTTTCATCTTGAGAAGCCACATCGAGTAAATGTAAGGATATCATTGTTATATGAAGAAGTCATTCATGATCAAAATACGAATGCGTCAATGAGAACTCGATCTTTGATCCAAACAGGTGTACCGATTTTGATATTTCAATGAGTAGGAACACAGGATACTTGCAGATTGTTATATGAACGAGAGAGGGTCTGAGAATTCGCAACGAATAGATGTCGCGAATACGCTCGAGTACAGAGAGCCATATCGAGGTGTACGGGCCTCAACGTCTGGTAGTATTCGAAGAGTGGATTTCTTCCTCTTGTGCCTTCCTCTTGGATCCGTTGCCAACTTTCCTCGCAGCTCACATGGTTCGCCACGTGGCCTTACCTGGCTTTGTCTGGCCTTGCCAGTCGTATCTAGAGTGATAGCAAGATCGCGTTGGACCGTCGAGTGATTGTTGGATCTGGAAAGCGAGCATGGTCACAGATGAATTGTTTGACAGAATAGATAAGCTAGTCCTAAAGGACTTAGCATGCGGGCTGCTCGGCAGCTTCAGCGTTCTTGGCACGCTTGAGCATCTAAGGTAACAACTTCAAATGCCATGTTGAACATCGGCCGCAAAGTCTCCTTCACACACGTTCGATCCTCTGTAGCACTGACAGGCAAGATTATAGCTGTCGCCCCCATATTGCGACATCCCAACGCAAGATCCGTTCACCCTGCTCCTCCAATCCCAAGCATGGCAGACGCAAAGCCCGTCACCACGAAAGATGCTTGCCCTCGTACGCTCTCGATCTTATAACCTCCATGATTATCGATGGCATGGTGTGCTAACATCACCTCCTCCCAGCCGCCGGACCATACGTAAGCCAACACGTGCATTCCCCCATCTAACACCAACCGCTCATCCACTCCAGTCCCAAGCAATCTCCACCCCCCACGCCATCTACGTCTCCGGCCAACTCCCCGCCCTCCCCTCCGGCGAACTCCCTACCGGCACCATCGCCCACAAGACCTCCCTCTGCATCGCCAACCTCAGCGCCATACTCAAAGCCGCAGGCTCGGATCTGAGTAAAGTGGTGAAGATGACGGTGTTTCTGACGGACATGGATAATTTTGCGGAGATGAATGCGGAGTATGAGAAGCATTTTGGGGAGGTGAGGCCGGCGAGGAGTTGTGTGGCTGTGCGGGCGTTGCCGAAGGGGGTGCTGATTGAGATGGAGTGTGTGGCGTTGCCTTGAGTTGGGGAACGAGGCTCTGAAAGGGCCGTGAGGACTCAATGCTTGATGATGGGAGTGGCGTTGTGGAAATGGGTAAAAAGGGTGGGGTATGATGCAGCTGTGGAAGCTCTTTCGCAACGCGCTATCATTGCTCTGAGCTCGGTACATGGGCCGATACCGTTGCTTGGCCAAACAAAATAGGAGACGCGGAAGGTATACTATGAACCGCTATCTGCACCGACTCTGATGCTTAGTGGGTAGAATCAAGCGATCGCCTCACATGTTTCAATTCGTTGGCTACCTGCATTTGAGCGTCAAAGTACCCAATAGCTATATGACTACGCTATAAGCCCATGAGTCTAAATATGTCAAACGTCATATCTCTACTTCACAAAAAAATTTGTGAGGAACCATACACGCAACCCTCGATGGCTCTACATTCTGCACGGCCAACAATCTTCTCCAAACAGGCATCCCCGGCTCCCTGCCCTTTTTCTCCTTCTCCACTTCATTTTTGATGGGTTAACAATCAGGCAGTGGATTAATGCTGATACTAACTGGAACAGATCTCCACACCAACCCTCGTATCCCACACAATGATATCCACAACACATATCCATAATCCCGTCTTTGCAACATGAGCGTTTCCACTAAAACACCATGGTCGGCATCCAGTCACGCCCCCACGACTTTGACAATTTCTGAGATTGTATCGACATTTGTTAATAGCACTTTTGAGGCCGCATGGATCGTTCATGCTGGGGCTCGTGGAACGAAGTGGATGGGGGAATGTGGAAGGCAGTAGAGTTGCCGGTGTGGTTGAGGGTGGGAGGGTTAGATCTGGTGGTGGAGTAAGGAGAGGGAGAGGGAGACGTGTAGATGGAGTTGACAGGATAGGGACTGTTCTAAGATATGCAAAGCACATAAATTAGGTCCTACAGTTTTTGATTATGTGTAGATGGTCCTAGTCTATATCTACCATGTGAAAAGCCAATGTTGTCATTCCGCATCGGCATGAAGTCGTGCAGCACTCTCGAAATATCTTTTCATTCCCCGTAATCCCTCTCATATGGACTGAACATAAATCTCACGCTAGGACTAAGGGCGTAGTATGTTGTAGATCGTTGAACCAAGCCCCCCTTGTTCTATCAATTCGCGTTTGGATGAACGTAGGTCTATCTCAAAGCTGTTGCGGAGACCTGCGTTAAGGCAATTCCATCGGGGATCATGGTGTCGAATTGGCGGGATTTGATCTTAGTGATGTGGTGTTGAGGACTGGGAAGTAGTATGAAGATTTGATGGGTAAACGGCGACTTTCAGGCTTAGGCTCAACTTATTGAGTGACTATGAGGTAGTACGACATGCTCCGAGTATTTTGAAAGGGTGGTATTGGATGATAGTGTAAAACTTTGATCGAGACTTTGGTTTGGTTGGAGGTGAGCGGAGGTGGCCAAGCTGTTAGAGTAGATGTAATGAGTCGTACCACAGCAAAAATCTGGAGGAGGTCGAACGGCATATTTGATGAGAATCTGCCCTCCCCTAAAGATACCTGAACCCGGGTTCGTCGTTCCATACGGTCGTGCGACGCCGGTCTTCGATCTCCTGTATAAACGCTCCCACCTGCATGTTCGTACAGTCGTAGATTTGCATTGCGTATCCCCTCCGTAGGGAGAATGGAGGGGATGACCGCTCGATTCTTGCACCTATATGGGAAAAGATATCGCCCGGGGAGGAAATTGACTGGTTCCATCTTCGTACAACGGCCTTTACCCTCACGTGACATATTCAGGGTTACACAAACACGGAGTGGCTGCTTACTCTTAAATAGATGAGAAGCCGTTTAAATCGATCGACTGGCTCGGTTCCACCCCACCAATTATGGCCCAAACAAGGCGTACTGTTTTCGCCACAAACCCGTCGGAACGGTTCTCTTTGTTCTCTCGGCGCCGTTGTTTCCTGCCTGCCACACGACTCTGATTGAGGGGCGTCGACACGTTGGCAGATTGCGGGTCAAACGCCTACCACATGTGGTTGCCACTATCTGAAGGAGGCCACGTCGTCCAAATATCGGGTAAGCATTACGGAAATTTACTCCATATAAAGTAGGTTGATCTTGAGGCAAAGTCGCCTCTGCACGGATAAGTCTCTCCGGCCTACTACTCCACCCGACGAGAGTTGTCCTAGCCTTACGGACCTATGCTGACTGCGTGGGCTTGGCTTCAATACATGTTTCGTGCCAGTCCTGAAGATTGTTGCAGGCTGGAGTACGAGGTCTGCAGAGGATGGCTGCCAACAGTGCCGCGGAGTACTCTATATCAAAGTCCTTCGATGTTCGAGTATGACTCCGGAGATCCTGATGTGGCATGTTTATAGGGCAAGCCGTCCAGCCCAAAGCTGTTAGTTCTTTTCGATCCATTGGGTGCATACTTATGCTGCAACGGCCGCATGCCAGATATGGTCACGCTGCTGCATAGCTATCAGCATGACTGGCCCACCAGTACTGTCCCCATCTCGCTGTTCATGCAGGTATCCAGTACGCTACCTCAAGGCCGGGCACCCTCCTGAGGCAATGCCCTATCAACAGCATATCATGCATGCAAGGCGCAGTTGGCTTCTGCGTTTTTGGACTGCTCGGTTTCCTTGCATAGTCCATGTGTGAGTATATAGTCACTTGGGTCGCTCCTCAAGCGTTGCTGAAAGCCTGCATCCTCTATATTTGGACTTCGAGCAACGAGCTTCTTTCGAGCATCTACCATTCTCCTCGTGCTATCATCTTTGATCATACACATCCGCTTCGGAGAACAGACAGTCGCCAGCAGCACGCATGGCAGCACAAATCTCCATCCAACAGACACCGGTGCTGTTGCATCCTTTACCATGTCGCCCATATAATCCAGTGCTGAGCTCTACCTGGAATGACGTGGATCGACGTTTCACACCAGTCCGGTTTCAAGAAGCAGGTGCGGCGAAAGTATACACAACTGTTACTATCCCACCACTTTCAGTAAATCCAAGGACCATTCAAATAAAATCTGGTATATCAATGCCGTGTGAGTCAGTACATGCACGACATGTGGCCCGGCTACAATCAAAAGCTCTACCGTTTTTGACGAACTGGCGGTCGATGGCTGGCATTCCTTCCGTGTCTAAGCATCAAACAAGTCTCAAGATGACCCGCACCAGTAAGGTAAGCTTGCAGACTTTGCTATATTCCGCATGCTGTAATCTGTTGGCCCATACTGACTGTCTGACTGTGTAGCCTATCAAAACATATATATATGCGCTTATTGACGGCAACCATCTATTGGTAAGAAATCCGTTTCCGCGAGACAAGACAAGATCTGATATTGTAGCCCCGCATCAATTTTATCAGAAAAGGTTTCTCAGGTGGCCATGGCTTTGCAAGAAGGCTGCACTTGAGACTCATGAAGTATCTAGACGTCAAATTCTCCACACTTGACGAGGGACTTGAGATCGTGACTCATGTCTATTACGACCAGGCAACGTTAATGCAAGCTCACGGCTTCGCAAAGGGTTCATCAACTCACCGAGATTTCAACGTGTTCTGTCGTGGATTTCAAGCGTACCACGAGCATACCGCCTTTGAAGATGTTGGTCAGGATGAAGCAAACCATCTGAGCGGTAAGACAGAGTGCTCCTGACTGAGTTCTTTCTTGCGCGTCAGCTGATATTCCGAGCATAGAAAATCTTCAGAGGGCTGCCCAAGATCCACGCTGTCGACAAATAGTCTTCGCACGGCCTACCTTCGACGCTTACCAGGATATAATTAGGCGGCTGGCGATGCACACTCTGGGTTTTAACATATGGAACAAGATAAACCCGTCCTTCAATGCGGAAGAGCTGTTTGAGCCAGTCAATTCTCAGCCCCTGAGGAAGATACCCTTTCCTCGGATGAGCCCCGAAGTACCTCCACCTCCCCCTTGCACCCGGAACACCAGCCCCACTCTCGAGTGGCGTACATCACACGTTATCGAGGCTGCATCACCCCAGACACCAAAGTTAGAGGTATTTGCGGAGATCAACCCCGAGGTCACCCTTGAAGCACAAGGGGGAATAGCGCGAAATAGCAGCGGCCAGCGTATCGATCCTCCTATCAGCTATAGCCCCACTATTCGCGAGGCTCTTGCTAGAAGCAAGCCAAGGATGTGCAATGTGCACCATCTGCGTGGAAATTGCCCATTCGGGGCCAGGTGCGAATACAACCATGTTTCTCTAAGTGAGGAAGAGAAATGTGCTCTCCAGAGGCTTGCCAGGGAACAGCCTTGCAGGAAGGGCAACGAGTGCGAGGACGCAGCTTGTTTTGCTGGGCATCATTGTCCCAGGAACAAGGGTTGTCTGGATGCATGCCGCTTCAGTGTGAAGTCGCATCCTCAAGGGAGGGATTTGCACATCCAAGATCTTGAAGTTGTGAATGGGTCTCCGGATCACCTAAGGCGTACGTCAACATCAAATACTAACACGGGAGAAGTGCTGCTAAGGCGTAATGATGATGGCAAATCAAGAGCTAGTAAGACCTAGGGTAAGACATTCGCAACACTTATTCCGTTTTAGTATTCAATGCTGACGCACCTTCAGATGCATAGATTTTCACTATTTTCCATATAGCCGACGATGTTGCATTTCTTTTATTTCTTTCTTCCTGGAGTACGGAGTCCTGAACCCAATTGGTACGGGGAGGATTTATCAATTCTCTCTTCTTTAATATTTGAGCCAGCTTCATCTATTTGCGCTCATAATGTATATAAAGATCAGGCGCTTCGTGGTTGATAGGCCTGGCTGGAGTTTTCGGAGTTGGCTATTGGCAGCAAAGTTGTTTTCATTAATGTTGCATAGATTTCGTTCGGGAGAACCTCCATAGAATTCAGTTGATAGTCCTCATACCTTACTCATATCATGATTGTCTAATCGATTGATATCTGTGATGAAATGGGATGAAGTTTGATGGATGTGGTCCGAGATCGCAGACAGGAGGTAGTTATTCTACAACATAGCGCTTGCAAGACTCTTGCGACTCTTTGGCAGCAGAATCATTCGGCCCGCCCTGCCAAGTCGTCGAATGTGTATTGGAAGCGCTAACATTAGAGCTCCTCTATGTGCGACCTCGTCCTCGACCCCGTACATCTGACAATACACACCATAATCCCCAACATTCCCGAACCAGGAACTGCCGACATCGCCTCGTGGCAACCTATGCTCCCCCACGTCAAGAATCCTCCGACATATTTCATAAGCCTCCGAAGGCTAGTCTGCTCAGCAATTAATCCCCAGACTGTCAGCTCCCGGATGTGATTCTCAGCCAGCTTATGGGATACTAACCCTCTCCACCCCCACAATCCAACGGCGATTTAATGGCAGAGGATTGATGTCACAATATGCCCTCGTTCATGACCAGGAATAGTTGGAATACGGAGAATGGGTGAGGGTGCGGACTACATTGGGAAGTACAAGATGGGGAGTATAGAGTGGGGAACGAATGATGAGGAATATACAATGAGGACCAGGCTCTATAAAAGCGTGAAAGATGGCATCGGGTTCGGAAATCGTGGATCATTCGTGGAGAGGGTTGGTAGTTGTCCAACATATAAGGAGCTAGTCAAGATATGTGTTTGTGTTGCCTATTAAGCTTGTGGGTCAATATTAAGGCAGATGGAATGGTGCAGCGGGGTTGCTGGGGGTTGTGGTTACTATTTGAAGGATTGTTGTATGGAGATCGTAGTGGGGAGGTATGGAGCTGAGGGAGGGGGAAGTGGGGGGGGGGGGGGGGGGGGATGGAGT
>JAABUV010001590.1_pt1 | contig 32618 bp, 28 predicted proteins | sample 5559971 | NCBI WGS metagenome assembly JAABUV01 (sample SAMN10711881, study PRJNA513362) | rock metagenome | isolation source: Antarctica rocks | place: Antarctica: Victoria Land, Knobhead nord | collected 2015-12-19
ACTTTTGTCGCGAGGAGCGCACGCGCGAACAGGCGCGTGACCGGATGAGAGCGCTACGGGCGCGTCGGCCCCGGTGACATTTTCACTGGACACTTATGGGTGACAGAATCACTGGACATTAACAGGGGCTGTCATGATTACGTCAAAATTCGGGGGTGGTGGGCGTCGAGCTTAGTGGGTTTGAACCTGTTTAGGCGCTTTTCGGCCTTGGCCAATGCGTCATAGTTAGGCGCGAGCCGTTACCAATCTTTACGACCGACGCCGCGTTATCTAGCCGTTCGTCGTCGTCCTGGCGGCGCTTCGGACGCGGAATCCGTGGAGAGTTGATGCAGTGCGGGCGGTAGAGATGACGGCGCGTGGGGGTGTAGGGGCGCGGCCGTTGACGCGCGTTCGACGAAGTAAGGGGGGAGGATGACGCGTCGGGCCGGCCCAGCATAGCCGCCGTCGATACGTTCGAGCAGAAGGCGGACCGCCGCACGCCCCAATTGGTCCGTGGGCTGGGCGATCGTCGTCAGCGGTGGGTCGAGCAGCGCGGACCAGGGAGCGTCGTCGAAGCCAACGACGCTAATGTCCTGTGGCACGCGCAGCCCGCGCTCGTGAATGGCCGTGAGCGCGCCGAGCGACATGGGGTTGTTGATGATGAAGATGGCCGTGGGCGGATCGGGTAGGTCGAGCAGCGCCAGCGCCTCGCGGTAGCCGCTCTCGCGCATGGAGTCGCCGTCACGCGCCAGGTCGGGATCCGCGGGGATGCCGTACTCCTCCAACCCCAGCCGATAACCCTCGCGGCGCTCAATGCCGGGCGTGACCGGGCGCCCTCCAATGTACCCGATACGCCGGTGGCCCAACGCCGCCAGATGCGCCACGGCCAGCCGCGCGCCCGCGACATTGTCTACCAGGACCACGTCCAGGTCGAGGTCGTAGACGCGCCGGTCGAGGCAGACCACGGGGATCTCATGCCCCACCAGCGGCAGTAGCGGGCGGCCGCTCGCGGTGACGGGCAGGATGATGATGCCGTCGATGCGTTGGGCCTGCATGGCGCGCAGGTGGAAGCGCTCGCGCTCAGGGTCTTCATCCGAGTTGCACAGGAAGAGGCTGTGGTTACTCTCGTAGGCGATGGCCTCGATGGAGTGGATCGCCTCGGTGAAGAAAGGGTTGCGTATCTCGGCGACGATTAGACCAAGCGTGCCTGACTTCTGCCGCCGCAACGCGCGGGCGCGCTGGTCGATGCTGTAGTCCATGGCGCGCACCGCCGCGAGGACGCGGTCGCGCGTCTCCAACGTGACCGGGGTGCTGTCATTGAGCACGCGCGACACCGTGGCTACCGAGACACCGGCGCGCGCGGCGACTTCTTTAATGCTAGCCATAGGGATTTATCTTCCACACGGAGGGCGCCGCGCCGCGCGGGGCTCATGACGAGCCGTCGCTTGCCATTGTACTCGATACGGACTCTCGGCGGCGCGCGCCCCTCACGCCCTCACCTCCCGACCCCTCTCCCTGACGCGGGAGAGGGGGGGCCGCCTGTCATATCGCGTGGCGCTCCCCTCCCCCCTTGAGGGAGAAGGGAGAAGGATGTCACAACCAGCCCTGCTGCTCCGCGATGCGCGCGGCCTCGACCCGGTTCTGAGCGCCCAGTTTTTGGATGGCCTCGGAGAGGTAGTTGCGCACGGTGCCCTCGGTGAGATACAGCGCGCGGGCGATCTCGGCGATGCTCTGCCCGCGCGCCGTCGCCGCCAACACATCGCGCTCCCGCTCGGTCAGGGGGCTGTCACCCTCGCTGAGCGCGGCCGTGGCGAGCGCTGGGTCGACCACGCGCTCACCGGCCATAGCCCGCCGGATAGCTACGGCCAGTTGGGCCGCCGGCGCCTCCTTGACCAGGAAGCCTACCACACCGCTTGCCATGGCCCGACGCAGGTAGCCGGGCCGCCCGAAGGTGGTCAGGATGAGTACCTTGCACGAGGGGAGACGGTCGCGCAGTTGCGCCGCCGCTTCCAGGCCGGTCAGTCCCGGCATCTCGATATCCAGCAGAGCGACGTCCGGCCGCGCCACGACCGCGGCCCCGACGATCTCGTCGCCCCGCGCTACTGTGGCGACGATTTCGATGTCAGGCTGCAACCCGAGCAGGATCGCCAGAGCGTCCCGCACGGTTCCCTGATCTTCGGCCAGCAACACGCGAATCATGGCGCCTTTCTATCCTCCGTCGCTCCCCTTTAGATTACCACCCGCTGGAACACCCGCAGTAAACCAGCAACAGTATCGTCCCACGTAAACGTAGCGGCCCGCACGCGGCCGCGCGCGGCGAGGTCGGCGCGCAACGCGTCGTCGGCGTCGATGCGGACGAGCGCGTCGGCCCACGCCTCGACGTCGTCGGGGTCAAGCAACAGCGCGGCGTCGCCCGTAACTTCAGGCAGCGACGAGGCGGAGGAGCACAGCACAGGCGTCCCGGCGGCCATGGCTTCCAGCGGCGTGAGCCCGAAGCCCTCGTAGCGGCTGGGGAACACGAACGCGGTCGCGGCGGCGTAGAGCGCCGCCTTGTCCTCGTCCGCGATCCAATCGAGGAAAAGCGTTTCTGACGCGACACCCAACCGGCTGGCTTCTTCGCGTGGGTCGGCGAAACGACCGCCCTGTGGGGCTACGATGGCCAGCGGTGTGATCTTTTGACCTCTATCATATAACAGCTTGAGGGCGCGCAGCAACACGGATACGTTCTTGCGCGGGTCGACCCCGCCTAGATACAGGATAAAGCGCTCGGGCAGGCCCAAGCGCGCCCGCAGCCGCGTCAACTCTTCCGCGTCATGCGCGTGTGTGAAGCGCGCGTCGACACCCAGCGGGACGACGTGGATCTTGTCTGGCGAAACATCGAGGCAGCGCGTGATGTCCACGGCGGAGTGGCGCGAGTCGGTCACGATGGCGTCGGCGCGGCGGGTCGCCGCGCTCACGAGCTTGAAATAGGCTTTGAAAGGAGCCGATGGCGCGTACTCCGGGAGCAACAGCGGGATCAGGTCGTGGATGGTGACGACCGTGCGTGCGCCTGTAACGAGCGGCAGACTGAAGTAGGGCGCGTAGAGCAGGTTGGCGTTGATCCGCGACACCGCCAACGGCAGCGTGATCTGCTCCCACAGCACCTTCTCGATCTTCGGCGCGCGCCGTCGCAGCGGCGCCTGCTGTGTTAGATAGGGGGTGGGCGGGGCGACGACGCCGGCGTGCTCAGGGTGTCCGATCACGGCGTAGCGCAACGCATCTCCAGATGATGATTGCTGACGCGTGGGCGCGAGTAGTCGCGCCAAAATTTCGCGTGTGTAAACGCCCGTCCCCGTGTGCGGGTGGTCGAGGAAGAGCCCATTGATGGCGACCAACGGCGGCCGGTCCGTCATCGCGCGGCCTCCCGCAACGCGGTGTGCACAGTGGCCGCGCTCGCTTCCCAGCTATAGCCTCGCGCCTGTCCTGGACCGCGCGCCGCCAACTCCTGCCGCAACCGGTCGTCGTCCAGCGCCCGCGCGATCGCCGCGGCCAACCCCTCCACGTCGTAGGGATCGACCAGCAACGCCGCGTCGCCCAAAACCTCGGGCAACGACGACGCATTGGACGCGACGACGACGGAGCCACACGCCAGCGCCTCGAGTGGCGGCAGCCCGAAGCCCTCGTAGAGCGAGGGGTAGACGGTCACGCCGGCCAGGTTATAGAGGGCCAGCAGGTCACGGTCGGTGGCGTCGGTTAGGAAACGCACATGCGCGCGCAAGCCCAGCGCATCGACGCATTCGTAGATCGGCTCGTACAGCCAGCCTTCCCGGCCCGCCACAACCAGCGGCGACCCCTCCCAACCGGCGAAAGCGCCGCGATCGCGCAGTAGGGCCACAGCCTCCAGCAAACGTACCAGGTTCTTGCGCGGCTCCAGCGTGCCCACGGCCAGCAGGAAGCGCTCGGATAGGCGCAGGCGGCGGCGCTCGGACGCGCGCCACTCCTCGTCCTGGCACGGCTGGAAGAGCGCGTCGGGCGCGTTGCCCGCCACACGCACACGCTCCGGCGCGACACCGAGCAGCCGTACCACGTCGCGCTTGGTGTGCTCGGACACGGCTATGACCAGCCGCGCGCGCGCGACCGACCACGGCACGGCGCGCTCCAGGTGCGCGCGCAGCTTGGGGAACGAGGTGTCGGGCACGATCATGAAGCCCAGGTCGTGCACGGTGCACACGCCGGGCGCATAGGCGAGGCGCGGCAACAGGAAGTCGGGGTTATAGAACACGGCGAGGCGCGGCGCCAGTAGGTCGGGCGGCAACGGCAGGCGCGCGCGGTACCACGCGGCCCAGAGGTAGCGCTCGGAGAGCGGGAGCGTGACGCGCCGTCCATGCGGGAACACGGGTAGCGGTCCCTCATAGGCCGTGGGGTTGGGGCGCGGGCCCACGGCGAGCGTCCAGTCCCGCGTGTCGCGCGCCGCCAGCGCCCCGATCACGCCGCGCGCGTAGCGCCCGATACCGGCCCGCTGGTTGATCGCGGCGGCGTAGTCAATAGCAATGCGCATAAGGCGCTATTGCGCGACCGCCAGTTCCGCCGGTTGGTCCGCGGGGGCGGGCGGGGCGCCGCGCGCCTTGTCCGAGAGAATGTAGAGTATGAAGCCGAACACGGCGATGCTCAGGTAGCTGATGATGCGATCGAGCACGGCCACAGCCGCGCCGGTCGAGAAACCGCCGGCCACTCCAAGAATCACGAGCACGGCCGGTATAAAGCTTTCGACGACGCCGAGACCGCCCGGAGTGAGCGGCAGCGTGGTAAGCACCGACGACCCTAGGGCGAGGAAGACGGCTGCCGCGGGTCCTATCTTGCCCGGCGTCAGCAGTCCCAGCGCGGCCAGGATGCACGTCAGGCGCGCCCCTTCGAGCAGCCAAATGACGACCGTTTGGCCGAACAGCGCTGGCGCCTCGTTGCCGAACGAACTAACCGCTCCGTGCCGGAAATGCAAGTAGACGTCGTGGAAACGGTGGGGCAACACACGCAGCACGCTCTCACCCGCGCGCCACATGATGACCAGTATGACTCCCGCGATGACGGCCAGAACCAACGCGCCGAGGAGCGCTTCGCTCACTAGTTTGTCATGTGCCGAGAACAGCTTGGCCTGAAACGTCAGAAACGCGGACGCCACGAGCAACGGGAACAGCACGATGAGGTCGAGGATGCGCTCGGCTAGAACCGTGCCCACGGTGCGCGAGAGCGAGACGCCGATCCAGCGGCGCGCCAGGTAGGCGCGGTACACGTCGCCCAACTTGGCCGGGATGATCACGTTGGCGAACCACGACAGGTACAGGATCTGTAGCAGATCCCACGTTGGATAATGGTCGATCTTCTCGCGCAAGGCGCCGTGGTTGGAGTTGTGCATCAGGCGGCGCCAGCGGTGCGTGCGGATGGGGAATGAGATGTAGTAGGCCACGAAGGCCAGCGCGAAGAGCGCCACGTTGGCGTGTTTGAGCACGCGCCACGTCACCGGCCAGTTGACCTTGCTCGCCGCGAAGCCCAGGATGAGCACCGCGAAGGCGAACGAGGCGATCGTGCGCCAATCGCCGAAGCGCTTGCCGATGGCGACCTGCCGCGGCGTCTCCTCCTCGAGTTCCTCCTCCTCCGCGACCTCGCCCGGCTCCAAGTCGAGCGCGCGTACCTCCGCGGGCGAGAGATGATCTCCCTCGCGCTGCTCGGCGACGGGCGATAGCGGTCGCGGCCCCTGCCACGACGCCTCCCTACCCGTCGCGCTCTCCATCTCTCGCTTCGTGTCAGCCATGAACCGCGGCGCCTCCTAAATAAGTCGAAAGTCGAAAGTCGGAAGTCGAAAGTAATCAGTCGTCGATAGTAGTGTACGCCAATCGGCGCTCACTTCCGACTTTCGACTTCCGACTTTCGACTGTTTCCAAACGGCATGCCACCGTGGCGATGCCGACCATCAGCGCGAACTGCGCTTCCATCTCATGAACGAAAAGATTGTCGAAGTTGTTGTGCACAACGACGGTCACCAGCGCGCCCAACACGCCCAACGCGACCGCGCGCGCCCACGGGGTCGCGGCGCGGCGGTACAGCCGTGCGACGATGACGAAGGCCGCGATGAGGGCGACCATGAAGGCGATGAACCCGACGATGCCCGCCTCGGCGGCGATGTTGATGTAGTAGTTGTGCGCGTGGCCCAGGGGCGGGTCCCACGGCCCCGGCAGCTTGTAGTGCGCGTACACGGCGGGGTAGTTGCCGATGCCGACGCCCAGTAGCGGGTGGGCGAAGAACATGTTGAGCCCGGCCAGTTGGTGCGCCAGGCGCTCCGCCGTCGCCCAGTCCAGCGGCGTCGGGTTGGCGATGTCGATGTTACTCACGCCGAAGACATCCAGCACCGCCGTGGTGATTGATGCCGGCACAAGGCCGAACACAGCTCCGGCGACCAATGCGAACAAGGTCACAACCGCGACCGCGATCAAAATGCGCGCGCGCGGCACGCGGATGAGCAGCATCACCGCCAGCCCGGCGATCAAGGCCAGGAGCGCGCCGCGCGACCCCGAGGCCAGCACCGCCGCCGCCAAGATCAGCGCCGCCGGCCGGGTCAGGCGACCCACAATCGGGACGCCGGTGATGACCCCGGCCAGCATCAGCGGCAGCGTAAAATTGAGGAAGCCGGCGAAGGGGTTGGGCTGGTCGAAGGTGCCGCTGGCGCGCAACGCGCCCGCGCGCACGAACGAGGCGGGACCCGCGTGCGCGAAGGTCTGGAGTAGTCCGTAGCAGGCCTGCGCCACCGCGGCGACAACCAGCAGGAACACCAACCGGCGCAGCTTGGCGGGCGTATCGACGTAGGTGAGCGCCAGTAGATAGGCGATCAGCGCCTCGCCGAGCTTGAGGATCTCTTTCAAGCTCAACGTGACAGAGGTCGCCTGCGTCACCGAGAGCACGGCGACGCCGATATAGAGCAATAGCGGGCCAGCCCACCAGGCCCAGCGCACGTCGAAGCGTCCGCGTATGGACATGCGCATCAGGAACGCCGCGCCGCCGCACAGCGCGAGGAAGTCCGTGATCGTTACATTGAGCCCGCCGGCGTTCAAGCTCTTGACCGAACCAAAGGGGATCGTGAAGACGAGTAGGTAGAGCACGACGACCGGCCGCGCCAGCAACAACGCGCCAAGCCCGACGGCGCCCAGCAGGGCGGCTGAGAGGGCCGGCGGCAGCAGCGCGGCGGCAAGCGCCAGGATCGCCCCCGTGATGAGCAGCCCGTAGCGCGGACGGTCACCAGATCGCGCCACCGCCGGTATCGCCGGCATGCCTATCGCCATGACAATCCATCTCCATGTCGTAGGGGCATATTGCATACGCCCTGGCGCCCCCATGAGCTACACGTCACCGCAGCCTGTGAAAAGTCTCCCTCTCTCGCCCCCCCCGCCCCCTCCGGGGGAGCCTGGGGAGAGGCCTCCCCCCAGACCCCCGCCGACCACGGCGCGTGGGAATCGACGGGCGAGGCCATACCCTGACCATTCACAGACCCTGTACGCGTCATCGGACTGCTTGCTCCAAGGCGAACGCCTCCTCGAACCAGGCGGCGGCCTGCCGCAGCCCGTCCTCCAGGCCAACGCGGGGCTCCCAGCCCAGCACGCGCCGCGCCTTATCAATGTCGGGTTTGCGTCGCGTCGGGTCGTCTGAGGGCAGCGGCTTGTAGTCACGCCCCCTGGCGCCGTAGAGTTCCTCGACGACGTCAGCGAACTGGTTGATGGTGTACTCGTCGGGGTTGCCGAGGTTGTAGACCTCGCCGGCTGTCCCCGGCGTGGCGATAGCCGCCATGATGCCGCGCACGAGGTCGTCCACATAGCAGAACGAGCGCGTCTGCGAACCATCGCCGTAGATCGTCAAGGGCTCGTTGCGCAAAGCTTGTGTCAGCAGATTAGGCACGACACGTCCATCGTTTGGCCGGCTGTGTGGCCCGTACGTATTGAAGATGCGCACCATACGCACATCGGCCGCGCCCGAGCGGTGGTAGTGCATCACCATGGCCTCGCCAAAGCGCTTGGCTTCGTCGTAGACCGAGCGCACGCCGTTGGGGTTGACGTTGCCCCAGTAGTCTTCGCGCTGCGGGTGGACCAGCGGGTCGCCGTAGACCTCTGAGGTCGAGGCGAACAGGAACTTGGCGCCCGTCACGCGCGCCGCCTCAAGCGCCTGCCGCGTGCCCTCGCTGTTGACCAGCATCGTTTCTAGTGGCAGGCGTAGATAGTCGGGTGGGCTGGCCGGACTGGCCATGTGGAACACGTAGTCAAGCTCGGCGCCATCGTCGAGCGCATCCTCAAGCTCCGATGCATGGAGCGGGCGGGTGATGTCGTAACGCAGCAGGCGGAAGCCCGGCTCACCCAGGCAGTCGCGCAGGTTGCGCTCCGTGCCGGTCAGCAGGTTATCGACGGCGATCACCGCCAGCCCTCGGTCGAGCAACGCGCGGCAGAGGTGCGAGCCGATGAAGCCGGCGCCCCCGGTGACGAGGGCGCGGCCGCTCATGGTGGGCGCGCTCACTCGGTGATCCAGCGGTCTATGTCGCGCTCGTATGAGAGCACGCCGTCGGAGCCGAAGAACAGGTCGACCTCGCGCGCGGCCGATTCAGGCGAGTCGGAGCCGTGAATCAGATTGCGCCCAATCTCGATGGCGAAGTCGCCACGGATCGTGCCCGGCGCGGCCTGCGCGGCGTTTGTCGCGCCCATCGTCGTGCGAATGATCGACACGGCGTTGGGCCCTTCGAACACGGCCACCACGACTGGCCCCGATGTGATGTACGACACAAGTCCCTCGTAGAAAGGCTTGCCTTGGTGCTCGCCGTAGTGGCGCTCGGCCAACTCACGCGACACCTGCATCAGCTTGAGGCCGGCGATCTTGAGCCCGCGCCGCTCCAGCCGCTCCAGGATAGCCGTGCTCAAGCCACGCTGTACGCCATCCGGCTTCACGATGACGAGTGATCTTTGTATGCGGTCGTTCATATATCTCCCTTACCGAACCTGCGACTGCGGTCGCATGGCAAACCACGCCGACTGCGGTCGGTTGACGTATCCTCGCACCGCAGTGCCGTCTGCTGCCATGCGACCGCAGTCGCAGGCTCTATCTTCGCACCGCGGCGCCGTCCGCGTGACAGCTTCTACAAGTGTAGCAACTCATCGAATATAGCTTCACTATCGTAGGGGCCGATCAGGGCGAGGCGCAGTTGCTCGTCGCGGAAAAGGTCGGACGCGAGCCGCTGCACGTCTTCCGCCGTGACGGCCTCGACGCGGGCCAGCACCGCGTCGGGCGTGTCAATGGCGCCGTAGAGCAACTCTTGCCCACCCCACCAACTGGCCACGCTGGACGTGTCTTCCAACCCCAACACGAGGTGTCCGCGATAGCCTTTCTTGACCTTTTCCAGTTCCTCAAGAGGTATCGGCTCATCGCGCAACCGCTTCAAGACCCGCAGGATCTCGCGCAATACCCGCGTGGACGCGGCGGGGTCCATACCGGCGTAGACGACCAGCATGCCGGTGTCGTCAAAGCGCTCGGTGTAGGAGTGGATGTCGTAGACGAGCCCCAGCCGTTCGCGCACCTCGACGAACAAGCGCGAACTCATAGCCCCGCCAAGGATCGTGTTGAGGATGTCTAACGCGTAGCGGCGCGGATCTCCATGGGCGAGGCCGGGCAGCGCCAGGCATAGATTGGCTTGTTCCGTGTCGCGCTGCTGCAACCGCACACGGGGGCGATCCACCGGATATTGCCCCGGCTCGTGGACGGGACCCGGTCCGCCCTGCCAGGCGCCGAACGCGTCCTCGATCAAACGACATACCTCATCGCGATCGATGCGCCCGGCCACGCTGACCACGGCGCCGTGCGGTGTGTAGTGTCGTGTTAGGTAGCGGACCAGTCTCGCCCGCGTGAGCTTGGCGACGCTCTCGCGCGTCCCCGCGACATCGCGACCCAGCGCCTCGCCGGGCCAAATCGTTTCCTCGACGAGCGTATGCACCCAGTCTTGCGGCGCGTCCATCGCCATGCCCAACTCTTCGATCACGACGCGCTTCTCCTTGCGCACCTCCGCCGCGTCGATAACGCTGTGCAGCACTAAATCACCGAGCAAGTCGATGGCCGTGGACACATCTTCGCCGGGTACCTTGGCCCAATACGCCGTCGTTTCTTTGTCGGTGCTGGCGTTCAACGAACCACCCAGCCACTCGATCGTCTCCGAGATCTCCTGCGCCGTCGGCCGCCGCTCCGTCCCCTTGAAAAGCATATGCTCGATCAAATGGGACGCCCCTGCCTCGGCGGCGCTTTCGTAGCGCGACCCCACGCCGACGTACACGACGGCCGTGGCCGAGTAGACATGGGGCATCGGCGCCATCACCAGGCGCAGCCCATTGGGGAGACGTACGACGTCGTAGGCCCCGCCTCCGCGATTCAAAGACTCCATTTATACCTTTCGCTAGCCTCTCGTCTCTCGCCTGTAGGCTTCGGCGCCCTCGGCCAGCGTCATCACCACGCGTCCGCGCAGCCGCACCCCGTCGAGCGGCGTATTCTTGCCCTTAGAGCGGAAAGCCGCCGCGTCGACGGTCCATTCTTCATTGGGGTCGAACACCACGATGTCGGCGCTGGCGCCTGGTGTCAGTGTACCGGCGTTAATCCCAAAGAGCCGCGCGGGGCCGGCTGTCAGGCGCTCGATCAGGACGGGCAATGGCGCGCGGCGCTCGTGGTAGAGTGTCAGCACGCTGGCCAGCGCGGTCTCGAAGAGTGAGATGCCGAAGGCGGCCTGCTCGTAGGGACAACGCTTGTCGGCAGCGCCGTGCGGCGCATGATCGGTGGCGATCGCCTCGATCGTGCCGTCGAGCAGCCCCGCGACCACGGCGTCGACATCTTCTTTTGTGCGTAGGGGCGGGTTGACCTTGGCGCGCGTATCATATGGGCGCCCATCCCATGGGCGCGCCACGAGGTCGTCGGTAAGTGTGAGGTGGTGCGGCGTGGCCTCGGCGCTGACGGGTAAGCCGCGCCGCCTGGCGTCGCGCACCAACGCGACCGCGCCGGCCGTGCTGACGTGGGCGATGTGCACGCGCGCGCGTCCTCCTTCCGCGGCCAACAGCGCTATATCGCGGGCGATCATGCGCTCCTCGGCCACGGCTGGGAGCCCGCGCAGACCCAACCGCGCGGCGACCGGCCCGGCGTTCATGACGCCCCCCGCCGCCAACTCACGGTCCTCCTCGTGCAGCGATAGCGGCAGCCCAAGTTCGCCCGCGCCACGTAGCGCCAGGCGCATCACGTCGTCGTTCCAAACTGGACGTCCATCGTCCGAGAAGGCTACGGCGCCGGCCTCGGCGAGTTCGCGCAGCGGGGCCAGGCGCTCACCCGCCTGTTCTGTCGTAATCGCGGCGATAACATATAGATGCACAGGGGAGACGGACACCGCGCGTTCGCGCGCCCATTGGACGCGCCCGGGCGTATCGAGCGGCGGCGTTGTGTTGGGCATGCAGCAGACGGTGGTGAAGCCCCCAGCGGCGGCGGCGGCAAGGCCCGAAGCCAGCGTTTCTTTATGCTCCTGCCCCGGCTCACGCAGGTGGCAATGCAGGTCCACGAAGCCAGGCGCGACCACGAGTCCCGCGCAGTCCACGACCTGAGCGCCGTCCGGTTTGGGCGCGTCATGACCGATCGCGGCGACCCGCCCGTCGACGACGAGCACATCCCGCACAGCGTCGAGCCCTGTCAGAGGATCAATTACCCGACCATTAGCGAGCAATATTTTAGTAGACATATACGTGCATGATACCGCAAGGCGCCGTTGGGTTTCGCGACGAGGCGCGTCATGCTGGTGAGCGCCGTACCCCCTGGGACCGCCGGCATCTTGCCGGCATATCATCGCGGGTGAGCGTATCGCCGATAGCAGACGCCGTAGCCGCGACCGGGGGCCGGCAAGATGCCGGCGGTCCCAGGGGTACGGAATTTTTGTGTCCGTGGTTCTTTGGTGGAACACCTTGACCCTTGCGACTGGCTCCGGTACCATCGGGGCGATGAGACGACTAATTCTATACCTGCTTATCCTCGGCGTGATACTATTCTACGCTGGGTCGGCGGGCGCGGCTGCGGCGCCCTACTACGGCGCGGTCAGCAGCTTCGTCACCGGCGCGACCGCGCGCGACCGCGTCGCGACATCCACGGCGCCGACAGGCGGTTCGCCCGCCCCATCGGCTACGGCGGCGGCAACGGCGACCCCCATAAGCGCCGCGGCCGGGGTGTCGCCAACCGTGAGCGCGGCGTCTCCCGCTCCGTCGCCGACCCCGCCCGACGTGGCGTCGCCGACGACGAAAGCCGGCGTGACCGTACCCGCGAAAGGAACGGTCGTGGCGACGCTGACGCCGCGCCAGTTGGCGGCCGAAGTGCAGCACATCAAGTCCGCCAAAGTACCGCAAGGGCGCACCAACTTCCTTATCCTGGGCAGCGACAACGACCAGAAGTTCGCCAGCTACCAGCACCCACTGACGCAGGTTGTCATCGTGGCCTCGCTCGACAACACCAGCCACAAGATCACGCTGCTCTCCATCTCGCGCGACCTGTGGGTGCGTATCCCCGGCTATAAGTACAACACGGCGCCCGATGGCACTGGGGGTGTTGGTTGGGCCAAGATCGATGTCGCCTCTAAGAACGGCTTCGACTCCTCGGCCTGCACGGTCGAGAACGACTTCGGCATCCCCATCGATCACTGGATCTGGGTCGGTCTCAACGGCTTCAAGACCGTCATCGACGATCTGCACGGGACAACGCTCGACGTGACCCATCCCGTCGTTGACGACACCTATCCCGACGACCTATCGGGCAACCCCTACGCCTATCGCCGCATCTACATTCCGCCGGGACCACAACACCTTAACGGCGACGCGGCCCTCCACTTCGTGCGCTCACGACACGGCGACGCGCAGGGCGACTTTGGCCGCTCCGACCGCCAGCAGGTCCTGATTGACCAATTGCGCCGGACCTTCGCGGGACAAGATAGCACGACGTTGGTGTCGCTGTTGCCACAACTCCTGCAGGACTTCGGGGGCGAATTGAAAACCGACGCGACCGTTGATTTTTCGACGGCGACGCAGTATCTGGCCTTGTTCCAGGCATTGAAGAATCAGAAGCCAACCAACGTCGTGCTCTCACCGCCATATTCATATGACCAGTACGCCTATGATTACGATCCCGATGTCGCGCGTGAGACCGGGCAGTCCCCGTTCCGAGAGTACGCGTTGGCGCCCAACTGGAATCTGATTGACCCGAAAATCGTGCAGCTTTTTGGGGGGCAGGCGAACCCCTCGCAAATGCCAAACAACTATTGCGCACGCGTTCCTGGAGCCGTGACGCAATGACGCTGGGACTCGTGCTGCGTTCGCTCCTCGCGCTCGTGCTTGGCGTCGGGGTCGCGCTGGTCGGCCTGACGCAGGCGACGGTGCTGCCCACGACGGCTGTGTCGACGGCCTTCACCGCGCAAGGTCAGTCCGGCAATGGCCGCGTCTATCACGTCCAGGTCCCGTTTATCCCAGGTCCCGGACACCGCCAACAGTTACGCGGATCGGGCGCCCCACAGGAGATCCGGCCCAGCGCGGAAGTCGCCCAATTCCCCCTTGTTCTTGGACACATCTTTTACACCGACCCCAGCCACAACCTGTATTTCATCACGCGCCGGCATCCCCGGAAAGAGTTTACGGGTGACGGCACGACCGTCGCGCCGGCGCTCTCAACGGACGGCTCACAACTGACGTGGGTCAAGCTCATGCGCAACTACTCGGATATCTACGTGACGTCGCTCGGTTACCACGCCTCGACAGGAGCCGTTATACCGATGACAGCCACCTGGGTGACGCAAGATGAGTCGCCGCCGCCGGCGCTCCAACTGCCGGGCTGCCAGTCGCCGCCCGGCTATGACGTACGCTATGAATGGTGGGCGACCAAGCCGTCGTTCCTGCCGGACGGCAAGAACCTTGTCTACCTCACCAACCGCCCTGGCTTCTGCGGCGATCAGGGCGCGATCGATCACGCCGATCTAGCGGTCTTCGAGCAGGGCGTCACCGACACGATGACGAACGCGGTGCAACTTGCCACCCCATCGCTCGGCAGCGGCGGCGACGATAGCCCGCAGTGGCGGCCCCACGACCCCGCCGCGTTTATCTACACCAACTACTACCACGACAATACGGTCGACGAGGCAGTCATCGAGGCCGCGCTGGCCATCACTGGCACGGCGCCGGCCGCGGGGTCGGAGGTTAGCCTGACGCCGCACGGCGTCACCGCCGAATTGCCGGCGTGGTCGCCGGACGGACGCTACATCGCCTTCGTCGACGACCATCAGGGGACAAAACGCTCCGACATCCAGGTCATGGCGTTCCACCGCCCTGGTAATCCGGGCGACTTCTATCACGCTCAGACCGTCGCCCATGGCGCCCCCTACGTCACGCAGCCGTTCTGGTCGCCCAAAGGTGACTACCTCAGCTACCTTACTTCGTCGGGCCAGGATTTCACGCTCGTCATCCGCACGGTGAAACCTAGCGCGACCGGATTGAGCTTCGGCCCACCCATCCCCATCCCACAGGCCGAAACGGTCGACGCCGGATACCGCCCCACCTGGGGGCCGTAGGCCCGGACCATAAATCGCACAAAGGGAGCGCGCTATCATGCATACATTTGACGGCAAAGAGTACGCGACGGACGACGAGTTGATAGAGGCGATGGGGGCGACGTTAGAGTTGCCGCGTGGCCTCACGGACAACGAACAGTTGAGCCAGTGGCAAGACGGGCTCGATGCACGGGGATGGACCGTCGCCGAACGGACGGACAATCACTACAGACTGCGCCACGCCGCGTCTGACTTTTTAGCCGACTTGCAACTCCTGCGCTACGATCCCGATGACCCAGACCATCCGGTTATGGATGACGCCGCCGACGACCGGCTGCGGCCAGCTTTTGGCACGGTGCGCCTATCAGCTCCATCGGACCACGGTCTCATCGCCGACGCTAACCTCATCCAGGCGGGGAACGGCGGCGCCGTGACCTGGCTCATCACGCATACCGAGCCGGCAAGCGAGGAACCGGCCGATAGCGCCACGACGGCTAGCCCGTTTGAGAGCGCGTCGAACGACGACGCGACGAGCGCGACTCAATCGGCACCGGACAGTACGGCGGCGGGCGCACCCCAGCTTTCTAATGAGACAGGGCCACGGAAGCGCGATGCGCTGTCGATCGCGATCATGCTCGTCACCTTCTTGCTTGTGGGTATGACGGCGTGGATCGCGCTACAACGATCGCATAAAAATGCGTAACCTACTGGGAGCGCCAGCGTCAGTCCGCTGACTGTCCAGCCGGCAAACGGTCGCAGGCGTGCTGTTCACCATCACCGACGCGGTCGCCAACATGACGCTGGCGCTCTCAGTAGAGACGGACGTGGTACGAACTTGCGAACTAACCGAGCGGGTCCGCGAAGATGTCGGCAACGGGATACGTGAAGCCAAGCACGACGCCCTCCCCGTCAAGCGTGTCATCGTCGCGGAGGGTCGTGGCTGGCCGATCAACGTTGCCGGGGCGCCATACGTCGATTTCGCGCCGCCCCGGCCAGACGACCCACACTAAACGCGTTCCACCGCTGAAGTATTGCCGCGCCTTGGCGGCCATGTCGTCGGCGCTCTGCGACGGCGAGGCCACCTCGACCGCTAGGTCAGGGGCAAAGGGGATGGGCTTGGTACGGTCGGCGATGAGGGCGCGGCGCGCGGCGAGGTAGAAGCCGACATCGGGGAGTAAGCCCGTCTCGGCGCCACGGAACTTGTAGACCCCGTCGGCCGGCGTGACGACGCCGAGGCGCCGCGACTGCACGAAGGCACGCAGCGCGACATACACATTGCCCCCGATGGTCGACGCCTCTTCCCCGCTCCCCGCCATACGGACCAATACCCCCTCGACCACCTCGTAGCGCCAGCCGTCGTCCGGCAGTGTGAGTAGATCATCTACGGTCACGCGCCCCATATGTGGGACAACTTGAGCCCATGGGGCTAGTGTAGCCGATGGAAACTCGTGCGCTTCAGCCATGCTGGTCTTCCCTCCCCTTTGCGCCGCCCTTGTCGCCTTGCTAACTACACCTCCATATTATCCCTCATTGGACCACGCCGCCGCGCAAACCCATCATACATTACACCGGCAACGCGAGGTTCGGCTGGATCAGCCCACTGTCGGCGGGCGCTACCGCTTCGACGCGGCGATAGTAGCCCGCGGCGGCGATCATGGCGCCGTTATCGGTACATAGGACCGGCGGCGGGACGTGCAGCGGAAGTTCGGCCGGCAGCAAGCGGCGCAAGCGTTCGCGTATGGCCTGGTTAGCCGCCACGCCGCCGCATAAGGCCACGCCGCGCGCGCCGTATTCCCGCGCCGCCGCGACGGTCTTCGTCGCCAGCACGTCGGCCACGCTGTCCTGGAAGCCCGCCGCGATGGCGTCGACGCGCGCCTCGTCCAGTTGCTCTCCGGCGTCACGCGTAAGGTGCAGCACCGCCGTCTTGAGGCCGCTGAACGAGAAGTCGTGGCTGCCGCGCATCCAGGCCCGCGGTAGCGTCGCTGCCACTACGCCCTCGGGGAGGGCCGATGCGGCGCGCTGTACGGCGGGTCCGCCGGGATACGGCAGCCCCAACAGCCGGCCGACCTTGTCGAACGCCTCGCCCGCCGCGTCGTCGCGCGTGCCGCCCAGCCGCTGGTACACGCCGTGATCGGTCATGAGCACGAGCTCGGTGTGGCCGCCTGAGACGATCAGCACCAGCAGCGGCAAGGCTGGCGCCGGTGGGTTCTCGCCTTCCCGGTCGGGCGGTATGAGCCAGGCCGAGTAGATGTGCCCTTCCAGATGGTTCACCGGCGCGAACGGCAGTCCACGCCCCAGCGCGAGGGCGCGTCCGAAGTTGTAGCCGACCATCAGCGAGCCGGCCAGCCCCGGCCCCACTGTCGCGGCCACGAGGTCAATGTCGTCGAGCGTGAGGCCGGCCTCGTCCAAGGCGCGCGTCACGGCCGGCCGGATCGCCTCCAGGTGGCGTCGGCTGGCCACCTCAGGGACGACCCCGCCGTGCTCCGCGTGCAGGGCCTGTTGTGAGAGCACGATCGACGAGCGGATGCGCCGCCCGCCGGCGACGACAGCCACGGCCGTATCGTCGCATGACGTGTCGATACCAAGCACGTTGATACCGACCTTGTTCATGTTCATCGCGGCAACTCCTGTTCGTTCAATTCGCCTGCGTTAATCAGGCGCGTCAGCAGCGTGTCTTTGAGCGCCTGATAGTGCGTCAAGAAGGCGTCACTTTGCAACTCGTCCGTCCACATAATCAGCGCGTCCTCGTTGTTGTCGTTGTAGTAGCGCTTGCGCGTCCCCTCGACGTGAAACCCATACTTGCGGTAGAGCGCCTGCGCCGACTCGTTGGACACGCGTACCTCTAGCGTCAGCCAGCGGGCGTTGATGTCCAGCGCGATCTCGACGAGGCTGGCCAGCAGCAGTTCGCCGTAACCGCGCCCTCGGAACTGTGGCCGGCTGGCGATCGTCGTGACGTGCGCCTCGTCGATCATCAGCCACAGTCCGGCGTATCCGGCCATGGTGATCTCGTGGGGACCCAAAAAGGTGTGGTTGAACAGGATGCGCGGCAGCAGCGCGCTCAGGAAGCCACGACGCTCCGGCATCGCCATGGCCGGCGGCGCTGGCTCGTGACCCTCGTCGCCCGTGAGGCGCAGCACGAGATAGTGAGCGTTGCGATTCTGGGTCAACTCATGGCGGTAGGCGCTGGACGGCCATGGCGCGGTAAAAGAGTCGCGCTCGATGGCCATAACCTCGGGCACATCTTCCATTTTCATGCGGTCAACGCGTACACCCATATCCTGTTATACCCTAATTCCCCGCCATTCCACGCCTGTAGACCGGGCGCGCCCTAACCAACGTGTATGCGTGCGGTGGCGTACCGGCAAGATCGGGGTCCCCTTCGGGGAGTGATCCCAGGGGGTACGGCGCATCTCTATGACTCGCTCGACTGAACGGACCGCGTCGTCTCATCGTCGACGCCCCGTGCGGCGCCCGTGGAGAGCGGCGCCCGTCGCGACTGTGTGATACCTGGGCGCCGCAGATAGAGCGCGGTCAATGATCCGGTGCGATCCAACTCGCCCTGGTTTGCCCGCTCGACCGCGAGCGCGCCGAGCGCCAGCGCGCGCGGGAGTTCGGCGAAGAGCGGCGCGCGCCGTAGTCCCTGCCGCTCGATCAGGGCTTCGTCCCCCGGCGCCACGCTCCCACAGACCAGCGCGTTGGATGGGATCTCGGCCAACGCGCCGGCAAGCGGCCCAACAGCATACTCGCCACGCCGCGTCAAGCTGCTCGACGGCGTTCCGCCGTCTGCCGCATAGGACGCCGTGTAGTAGTCGCCGCGCCCGGCCGGTAGGACAGCCAGGAGCGTCGAGGCGCGGCCGATGTGCGCGTGTGCGATCGCGTCAAGCGTTGGGACGCCCATCGCAGGGCGGCCGAGCGCCAACGCCAAGCCCTCAGCCGTCGCGATCCCGCCCCTGATGCCGTTGAACGACCCAGGGCCAGTCGCCACGGCAAAGAGATCCACAGCGTTCAACGTCACGCCTGCGTCGGCGAGGACGTCTGTGACGACTTGTAGCGCCCCTTCGCTGCGCGGGCGCGACGCGCGCCATGATCGCTCGGCTAACGGCTCGTGATCGCGCAGGAGGGCGACGGAGATGAGGTCCGCCGAGGTGTCGATAGATAGGACGATCATGCCGGGGTCATGGGCGCTAGCGCGGCGGAGAGGGCGTCGATCAGCGCCTGATGGCGCGCGTCGGTCGCGGCCAGGATCAGTTCGCGCGTCGACAACTCGCCGGGGCGTATCGTCACGAGCAGGTAATCGTCCGGCACGAGTTCCGGCGCGCAGGACGGCCACTCGATGACGCAGACACCGCCGGCGCGCAGATACTCGTCGAACTCCAGGTCCACGGCGCGTCCTGTCCCCTCTAAGCGATAGAAGTCGAAGTGGTATAGCGGCAGCCGCCCGTCGTACTCGCGCAGGATGATGAAGGTTGGGCTAACCACCGCCGCATCCACGCCCAGGCCCGCCGCGAGACCTTGCGTAAAGGTCGTCTTACCGGTGCCCAAGTCACCCTCCAGCAGGATCGTCTCCCCGCCCTGACATACGTCGCCCAGGAGCCAGCCAACCTGGCTTGTCTCCTCAGGAGATGTCGTTTTAATGAGCATCGTGTATAAGCTTTCAGCTATCAGCGGTCAGCTATCGGCCTTTATGTATATTGTAGCGCACTTTTTCTCCCCCTCCGCCCCCTCCGGGGGAACCTGGGGAGATGCCTCCCCCCGGACCCCCGCCAACCACGGCGCGTGGCGATAGATATCACGGTCATACCCAATGATTCACAGACCCTGACACGCAGGGGCTGGCGCGTGATAGGTCGCCTGTCACGCGCCGAGCCCAACTGACGCCTGACGCCTATTTACGCCAGCGCCTCCTCCGGCAATGGTCCGAGCGCCACGCCGATCTCGTGCTCCGTCAGCGGCAGCCGGTCGAGCAAGTCGCGGCAGTCCTGTACGGTAACGCCCTCAATGGCTTGCTCGACTTCCTCCAGCGTCTCCAGCCGGCCGATAGACAGCCACGAGTCGACCAGGCTCAACATACGCCGGTTGGTGCTCTCTCCGTCCATGACCACGCGCGTAGCCAGCTTGGTCTTGGCGCGGCGCAACTCCTCCTCGGTCACGCCGCCCTCCTGCAAACGGCGCGCCTCGCGCCGGACCGCTTCGAGCGTCGGCGCCGCCTTGCCTGGCTCGGTCGTGGCGAAGACGATAATCAACCCGCTGCCGTCGAGCGCCAGGTACTGCGCGCCGACGCCTTCGGCCAGACCGGTCTCGCGCACGCCCCAGAAGAGGCGCGAACCGGTGCTGTCGCCCAGGATCGTGGCGAGCACGTCGGCGGTGTAGCGAGCCGGATCGCTCTGCGGTACCGAGCGCAGGCCGATCGCCAACATCTCTTGCTGCATGTCGCCTTTGGTGAAGGCTTTAAAGCTCGGCGCCGGCGCGACATCACGCGTGGTGCGCCCCGCCTCGCCATCGCCCCAGCCGCCGCACAACTGCTCAACCTGCGTGCGCACGGCGTCCCAGTTGAAATTACCGGCTACGGTGAAAAGGATGTTGTTGGCCTGGTAGCGCCGCCCCCAATACTCCTTCATCTGCTCGACCCGCATAGCGCCGATCGTTTCGGTCGTGCCGAGCGTGCGGTGACTAAGGGGGTGCCCCGCGTAGTAGGTCCCCAGCAGGTGATCGAAGAGGATCGAGTTGGGGATGTCCTCGTAGCGGGCGATCTCCTCCAAAATGACGTTGCGCTCGTCCGCGAAGTCCTTGGGATCGAGTTTGGGGCGCATCATGTCGGCCAGCAGGTCGATCAAGTTGGGCAGCTGGTCGCTCAACACTTTGGCCCAATAGTATGTAAACTCGAGCCAGGTGCCGGCGTTGTTCTCCGCCCCCATCTCCTCGAACTCACGGTTGACGTCCTCGAACGAGCGGCGGGCCGTGCCCTTGAACATCATGTGTTCCAGGAAGTGCGAGACGCCCATGATGGCGGGGTCTTCGTCACGGGTGCCCGTGTTGACGTAGAAGCAGGCCGAAGCCGACTGTACCTCGGGCATGTACTGCCCCAGCAACTGCAACCCATTGGGCAGCGTATGCGTGTAGAATTGCCCCTGTCGCGCGCCTCCCGCGACCTCCTCCACCGCCGTCGCCTCGTGCATCCCCAGCATATGCGAGAGCGGCCCCGAGCCGGCCAACTTCCGACTTCCGACTTCCGACTTCCGACTAGATGCGTCCACCGGTCAACTCCTCCTGGCTGCGCGGCCCGATCGCGGTAAGCACCACGTTCGTCGTCATACCGAGCGACGCGGCCAGACGCTTGATCTGGTCCGTCGTCACCGCGTCTATCTCATCTCTGATCTCTTCCAGAGTACGGATGCGGCCCTCGTACCACCACTGCGTGGCGATGGCGCGCCGCCGCGCTCCCGAACTCTCGCTGCGCATGATCACGTTACTCTTAAGTAGCGTCTTGGCGCGGCGCAGTTCATCCTCGGTCACGCCGCCCTGTTCCAGCTTGGACAACTCGTTAAAGATGACCTCGACGCTCTCGTGAGCCTTCTCCGGCGTCGTCCCCGCGTAGACGCGCACGAAGCCAGCCTCTTTGAGCGGCGTGTAGTAGGCGCCGATGCCGTAGGCCAGTGAGCGCTTCTCGCGCACCTCGAGGAACAAGCGCGAATTCATCGAGCCGCCTAGCGTCGTTATCATCAGCGCCATAGCGTAGTAGTCATCGCTGACGATGGGCACGGCCGGGAAGCCGATGCCGATGTGCTGCTGCGTGCTCTCTTTGTGCAGGACCACCGCGTGACGCTCGGGCGCCGGAACGGGCGGCATCGGCGTCCCGCCGCCAGCCGGCCAGTCCGCGCATAGATCCTCGACCTGATGCGCCAGCGCGTCGAAATCGACCTTGCCGGCCACGGACAGGATCATGTTGCCCGCCGTGTACTGACGCCGCCAGTAGTCTTGCAAATCGGCGCGCGTCGTCGCGGACACCGTTTCAGCCGTTCCCGTCACCTCGTTGCCGAGCGGGTGGCCCTTGAAGTATTCGCGGCGCAACAGGTCGAGCACTTTACGCATCGGCTCATCCTCGATCTGCGCGATCTCCTGTAGAATGCGGTCGCGCGCCTTGGGAATCTCACCCTCGGCGAAGTCGGGGCGCCGCACGACGTCGGTCAGCAACTCCAGCGCGGGGGCGAGGTTGCGCCCCAGCAGGCTGACAGCATACGACGAGAACTCGGTGTCGGCTCCCGAGCCTGGGGTAGCGCCGATGTCCTCGAACGCCTCGGTCAGTTGCTGCACGTCGCGCGTCGCCGTGCCCTGGAAGCCCAGCGACTCGACGAAGTGCGAGATGCCGGCCTCGTTGGGCCGCTCGTCGCGCGCGCCGGCGCCGATGGTGTAGCCGAGCGCGACGGACTCGACGCCGGGCATGGGCTGGGCCACGATTTGTAGCCCATTCGCCAGCCGGTGGCGCGGGAACGTCTGCTCGGACGTCGCTGTGTCTGTGTCAAGCAGGGTCATACCTTCTCCTCAATTAGCCTGCGACTGCGGTCGCATGGCAAACTACGGGCACTGCGGTGCCAGGAACAACCGACCGCAGTCGGCGTTGGTGTGCCATGCGACCGCAGTCGCAGGTCCGTTCAATATCCTCGATCCCGATCGACCGCCGTCACCGGCGGCTCGCCGCGACGCAGGCAGTCGATGTTAGCCAATAGAATGTTGACGGCGCGCTCCACATAGCGGTCGCTGATACCGCTGACGTGAGGCGTCACGATCACGTTTGGCATCTCCCATAGCGGACTATCCGATGGGAGCGGCTCCTCGGCGGTAACGTCGAGTCCGGCGCCGCCCAACCGCCCTGTCGAGAGCGCCTGTATCAACGCATCCTCTACTACGATCTTACCACGGGCGATGTTGACGAGGAGCGCGCCCGGCTTCATGCGGGCCAGCCGCGCCGCGTCGAGCAGCCCTTCCGTCTCCGCTGTGAGCGGCGCGCAGATGACCACGGCGTCGGACGCCACGAGCAGGTCGTCGAGCCGCGCCATTGGTAGCATACGGTCCGGCTCCAGCGCTGAGATGGGGACTGCGGGCGGGTCGGCGAACGGCGCGACGCCGGGTATGTCGAGCGGCCGGTCCTCTTGAACCGAGTATGACGTTGCCAACACGCGCATGCCGAAGGCGCGCGCTAGGTGCGCTACACCGCGCCCGATGTGCCCGTAGCCGATGAGCCCGAGCGTCAGACCATAGAGTTCGCCCGGCGCGATCGACACGCCATCGTCCGCGCGCGCGTCGTGCCACCATAGGCGGCGGCGTTGCGCGTTGAGATATTGTGGCAGATGCCGCCGCAGCGCCAGCAGCAGCATAAAGACGTGCTCAGGGATCTGCACGCCGTGCACGCCCGAGGCCGTGGCGATAACGATGTCGCTCCGCCAGACAGGGTGATCGCGCATCTGCTCACTGCCAGCACTGGGCAGTTGTAGTAGACGCAGGCGCGGCGTGTCACGCGGAATATTATCCGGCGTCGTCGAGGCGATCAGCGCCTCGACGTCCGGCGCCGGCTCTCCCTCCCGCCAGATCACCGGCTCCACGCCGGTCGCCTCCGCGATGCGCCGCAGCTGATCGCGCCGCCCCGCCAACTCGCCCCAATACACGCCGACGCGCCAGGCGTTGTCTTCCTGCATCATTCCCCTCTTTGGTTTGCCAATCTTTGTATGCCAACTAAAGTAGCGTAGCCTATCGAACCGTATACCGTATCATAAAGGTTGTTGGAGGAGACGGCGGTGAGCTACCCGATCTACCCTGATCGCTCGTTCGATTATGACCTCGACCGCGCGCTCGTGTTCATGGCCAAGGCGATTGACGCATGTGGCCACAACCCCAAGCCTTTGGTGCTGCACAGCACGCGCGTCGGCATGGCCCTCTACAATGCCGGCTATGGCCGCGCGGTCGTGCTCGCTGGTGTCCTGCACGACCTTATCGAGGATACGACGCTGCCCCCAGAGCGGATTGGGCAAGAGTTCGGCCACGACGTGCTCCGCCTGGTCGAAGCAAATACTTTTGACGCGTCCATCACCGACAGGATAGAGCGGGCGCGCGAGATGTACGCCCGCTGTCTTGCCGCCGGGAAAGCCGCGCTGCTCATCAAAGTCGCCGACACGCTTGACAACAGCCGCTCCTTTCACTTGATTCAGGACGAGGAGACGCGCCGATACATGCTGACCAAAATCCATGATCTCCTCGCGCTTTCTGAGCATCTCTTGCGCCAAGAGCCGGTCTGGCAAGATCTGCACCGACAATGGACCCATATAGCCGAGGACCACGATAGCGCGGCGTCATGGGCGCGACTCTCAGCGCGTTCATTTGCTCGCGACTGGATATTAGACGAAGATCGCGTGTACGACAACCTATCATAAAGGAGCTATATAAGTGGCATCCATCACCGACAGGCTAACCAGTGACATGAAGGACGCGATGCGCGGGCGGGAGCAAACCCGGCTCGACGCGATCCGCTGGCTGCTTTCCACGCTCAAGAACGCCCAGATCGAGGCGCGGCGGCCACTCCACGATGACGAGGAGATCGCGGTCGTGCGCAAGCAGGCCAAAATGCGCCGCGACGCCCTCGACCAATACCGCAAGGCCGGGCGCGACGACCTCGTGTCCAAGGAAGAAACCGAACTGACTCTTACCGAGAGCTATTTGCCGGCCGCGCCGAGCGAGGAGCAACTGCGCGACGCCGTGCGCGCCGTCATCGCTGAGACCGGCGCCAGCGGCCCCAAGGATATGTCCGCCGTGATGCGCGGCGCGATGGCGCGCCTCGGCGGGAGCGCCGATGGGCGCCAGGTGCAGGGCATCGTGCGCGAGGAGTTGGCGGCGCGCGGTGGCTGATCCCGACTCGCCTGAACTCTTGATGGACACGACGGTCGCGGATGTCGCCGCACAGCACGACGATGTCGCCTTTGCCGAGACGGTACTGCGGCGTGGCGTCGCGAGTGTGCGCGATGAGTTGCCCGCCGACGCACAGGCCGTCTACATCAGCCTCGTGCTAACGGACGACGCCGGCATCGCCGTCGTCAACCGCGACTACCGCGGCATCGACGCGCCCACCGATGTGCTCTCCTTCCCGCAGCACGAAGACCTCATGGTCGACGCCCTGCCCGCGGGACCCGAAGGCGCGCCGTTGATGCTCGGCGACATCGTGGTCTCGCTGCCGCGCGCCGCGGAGCAGGCCCACACGTACGGCCACTCGCGCGCTCGTGAGTTGGGCTTCCTGCTCGTGCACGGGCTGTTGCACCTGCTGGGCTACGACCATGAATCACCGGACGACGCGGCGGTGATGGAGGCGCGGCAGGACGCCGTGCTGGACTCGCTGGGGCTACGGCGTGACATCGTCCCCTAAGACGTCTCCCTCCGAGACGCCACCCGAAAAGCATGGGCGCGGCACGCTGGTGTCCAGCTTCCGCTACGCCTTCGCGGGCTTGTGGTGGACGCTCAAGACGCAGCGCAACATGCGCATCCACGTCACGATCGGCGTCATCGCGTTCGGGTTGGCGCTGCTGCTGCGCTTCTCCAGCGACGAATTGGCGCTGCTGTTGGTCATGACGACGCTCGTGCTGGTGCTGGAGATGGTCAACACGGTCGTCGAAGCCGCCGTCGACCTCGCCAGCCCTGAGTACCACCCCCTCGCCAAGGTCGCCAAGGACGTGGCCGCCGGCGCCGTGCTCGTCAGCGCCATTGGCTCCATCTTGGTGGGCCTGCTGCTATTCGTGCCGCACTTGCGCGCCATGTGGGTGCACTGACGCTCCGGCCAAAGAGCCCGGCGAGCGAACGGTTCAGCCGAGGGCGGCCCGTCACGGTCGCGCCAGCAGGTCCAGCCAGACCCGCGGCGCAAAGGGAAGGGGCGCGGCGCACCCTGGGTGCGCCGCGCCCCCCGCCGCGAGTGGACGCTCAGGAGCCCGTCACGGTCAGGGCGGCCCCGCCGTTGACGGTGATCGTGGCCGCCGCCACGTACGGCGCCATCAGGCGCGTGCCGCCGTTGAGGGTCAGCGCGCCCTTTGGCTCATACCAGGCGCCCCCCGCGAAGCCCACGCTCCCGTTGAGGTAAGTGCTTTCGCTGTCCGCCTGCCAGTAGAGCAGTCCGGCATACGGCCCGCTCATCATCGCCCGCAGCCGCGAGAAGTCGCCGCTGCCGTTGACCTGCGCGTGCCCTTGTGCGAAGTAGAGCAGCACGCCGGAGTCGCTGGTCCCGATCGGCGCCGCCGGGCAGCCCGCGCTGCCGTCGGGGCGCAACGCCGTGCTGTTCAGCGTCCAATTCGCCTTTAGCACATACACCCCCGGCGCCACGCAGACCGTGGCCCCGCTGTTGGCGGTGATGGCCGATGTATAGGCGCCCGGCAGCAGCCGATACGTGCGCCCGCTGTTGAGGGTGGCCCCATCGGGGCAGGCCGCGCCGGGGCAGGCGGCGGCCGGCGCGGTGGGCGCGGGCAGCGTGGCCAGCAGATCCGCCGTGGCGGGCTGGCGCGTCAGCAGCGCGCCTTGCACCGTGCTGTTGTTGTTCCGCACGCCACCCTGCGCCACGATGGTGGACGCGCTGAGCGTGGCGCTGTTGAGGCAGAGCGCGCTCGCACTCGTGCCGTTGACGGTCGCCGTGCCGGCCGCGCTGACGGTGGCGCCGCCGTTGAGCAGCAGGTGGCAACTCGCGCCGTCCTGGCTCAACGCCAGCAGGCTGCCGGTCGCGAACAGCTTGACGGTGACCGGCACGGTCTGCGCTGCGGACGTACTATATCCGTCGTTGGCGGTGATGCTGACCGGATAGGTCCCGGCCAGCGCGCTGACCGTGCCCGAGACCGTGGCGGTCCATTGTCGGGTCGCCTGGTTGAACGTGGTCGGGCCGATGCTCAGTCCGGCGGGCAGCCCGCTGGCCGTCAGCGAGACCACGTCGCTGGGCTCGACATCGCTGGCCGTGACGGTGAAGCTCAGCGTCCGCCCATACTGGGCGTTCTGGGGGCCGGGCGCCGCCATCACCGGGGGCACGTTGGCGATGCCGAACGGCGTGCCTCCCAGCTGCGCCAGACTCGGCGTGCTGCTCGCCGTGACGGTGATGGTGGTACATAGGGCCACGGGGTCGTAGCTCTGGCTGGAGGCCGGGACCCAGCTGGCCGTGGCGGCGTTGTACCAGTAGGCATGACTACCGCCCTGGAGGGCGCAGTCGACGATCCGCACGCTACTGTAGGCGCTCCCCGGCGTCACGTAGGCGTCAAAGTAGCCGCCGCTGGCGGCGAAGCTCGGCGTGCCGCCGGGGTTCGCGGCGTAGATCGCCACGGCCACGGTCCCGCTGCCGCCGGACCCGCCGACCGTCACGCTGCCCGCGGTGTTCGGCCCCGTGCCCCCGGTGCTGGCCGTGCCGCTGGCGCTGCTGCTCGTGCTCGATACCGCCGCGCTGGCCGCGGTGACGAAGAGCGGTTGCAGGTTGGAGGCGCCGCCGCCCGGCGCGGCATTGACCACGGTCACTTGCCGGGTCCCGGCCGTCGCGATGGCCGCGGCCGGGATCGTCACCGTGAGCTGGGTACCGTCCGGCGCGACAGCGGACGGCGTGAGCGTCGTGCTCGTCCCGCCCGCGGTGGTCACCTGCACCGTCGAGCCCGGCACGAAGTTCGCGCCGGAGACGGTCAGGGCGACGGCGCCGCCGCCGGCCTGCACCGCCGCCGGACCGATGCCGCTGGTGGCGGGCAGGGGGTTGGTCACGGTGAGCGTGAAGCGCTGCGTGGCGTCGGGCTGGGCCTCGTTGTGCGCCGTGAACGTGAGGGGATAGCTGCCACCGGCGCCGCGGGCCGGGGTACCGGCCAGGCTGGCCGTCCCGTCCCCATGATCGGTGAAGGTCACGCCAGCCGGCAGCGCCCCGCTCTCGCTCAACGTGGGCCATGGTCGCCCCGTGGCGGTCACGGTGAACGTGCCGGGCGTCCCCACCGCGAACGTCGCGCTAGCCGCGCTGCCGATGGTGGGTGGGATCGGGATCGGCGGCGGATAGTAGGCCAGGGTCGTCGCCTGGGCCGCGCCGCTGTCGCCTTGCCCGCCGATGGCATAGAGGGCGCCGTCCGCGCCGGTGGCGGCGCCGAGGCCCGATAGATCGCCGGGCAGGGTGGGCAGCGGCGCCCAGCTATCCGTGGCCGGCGTGTAGGCGTACACGGAGCTTTGCGGGGTATTGCTCGCGTCGGCGCCGCCGATGGCGTCGATGGCGCCGTCCGCGTCGATCTGGCCGCGGCCAGATCGACGCGGGCGCCGGGGAGGCTGGCCACGCTGCGCCAGCTATCCGTGGCCGGCGTGTACGCGAAGACGCTGCTCTGGGCCGCGAAGCCGGCGTTCGCCCCGCCGAGGGCGTAGATGGTCCCATCGGCGCCGGTAGCGGCCGCGAGGCCGTAGCGCGCAGCGGGGAGGGCGGCTACCTGGCTCCAGCTATCCGTGGCCGGATGGTAGGCGAAGACGGTGTTGGAGTACTGCTGACGGTTACTGGAGGAACCGATTTGGCCGGACCAGCCGCCGAGGGCGTAGATGGTCCCGTCCGCGCCGGTGGCCGCGGCCAGGTCGGCGCGGCCACCACCGGGGAGGCTGGTGACACTGCGCCAACTGTTCGTGGCCGGTGTGTAGGCGAAGACGCTGCTCTGAGCCGCGAGGAAGTGGTCCACGCCGCCGATCAGGTAGATCGTGCCGTCCAGCCCGGTCGCCGCCGCCGCGTAGGCCCGGCCATCCCCGAACCCGAGTGGGAGCGGGGCCACGGCGTGCCAGGAGGAGGCGCCGGGCGCGAGCGCGTAGACCGCGCTTTGCGGGTTCGCGGCCCCATTGTAGCCGCCGATCGCATAGAGGGTACCGTCCGTGCCGGTGGCCGTGGACAGGTATTCGCGGCCGTCAGGCAGCGGGGCGCGCGCGACCCACGGGACGGTCGTCAGGGTGAAGGTCTGGCTGGCGTCCGTCCCCACCCCGTTGTGCGCCGTGAACGTCAGGGGATAGGTACCGCCGCTGCCCGTCGGTGTGCCGCTCAACCGGCCGGTGGCGGCGTCGAAGGTCACGCCGGCCGGCAGCGCCCCGCTCTCGGAGAGCGCCGGCGCCGGATAGCCCTGGGCCGTAACCGTGAACGCGTTGGTAGTATTCAGCCCGAACGGCGCGCTGTTCGGGCTGGTGAAGGACGGCGCCTCATTGACGGTCAGGGTGAAGGCCTGGCTGGCGTCGGGCGACACGCCGTTGCGGGCAGTGATGGTGAGCGCGTAGACGCCCCCGCTGTGGGCCGCGGGCGTGCCGCCCAGGCTGGCCGTGCCATCGCCATTATCGATGAAAGTGACTCCGGCTGGCAGCGCCCCGCTCTCGGAGAGCGCCGCGGCCGGCTCGCCCGTCGTCGTCACGGCGAAGTTTCCGGCGCTGCCCGCCACGAACGTCGCGTGGTTCGCGCTGGTGATGGCCGGCGCCTGCGTTACCAGCAGGTGGGTCGGCAGCGTGGCGACGGGCGCGCCGCCATTGCCGGTGCTGATGGTGAAGTTGTAGGCGCCAACCGCGGTCGGTGTGCCCGCGAGGATGCCACTGGGGCTGAGCGTCAGGCCTGGCGGCAGGCTGCCGCTGGTGAGCGAGAATGTGGCGGCGGGCGACTCGTAAGTTGTGGTGAGGGCGAAGGTATAGGATTGACCGGGCGCCGCCGGCGGCGGCACGGCCGCGTGCGGATCCGGCCACGCGGCGGTGATGAACGGAGACGCCTCGCCCTTGCTGCTATCGCCCCAGCAGACCACGCCGCCGGTCGCCGGCACACCGCAGCTATGGGCGTAGCCCATGCTCACCGCGCTGAATGCGCCGGTCGGGGGCGCCGGAAGGAATGTGCCGTAGGCCGACGTGGCGCATTGCAGCGTCCCGTCGGTCCCGATCCAGCACATGTTGCCCGAGTCAGACGCGCTGGACAGGCCGCTGAACGGGCCCACCGGTATAGGCGTGGGCGCGAGCGATCCGCCCCAGCAGACACTGGTCCCATCGGTCCGGAGGCCGCAGGGGGCGTACAAACCGGACGAGATCTGGGTGAACTGGTCGCCCGTCGGCGTCGTGGACGGTACCAGGGCCGTATTGCCCTGGCAGGCCGGATGCTGATCGTAGGTCAGGGCGCAATAGTAGTTGCTCCCGCTGCTGATCGCCGTGTACAGACCGGACTGGTAGAAGTTTTGCGCGCCCGCACCCCAACAGGCGATGGTCGAATCGACGCGCAGGCCGCAGACGAAGTTCCCGCCCACGCTCACCTGGTGGAACTGCCCCGACGGCGCCAGGGTCTGATTGTAGATAGTATCGCCCCAGCAGGCGATGGTGTGATCGGTCCTGATGCCGCAGACGACGCTGCCCCCGGCGCTCAGGCTGGTGAAGGTCCCCGACGGCGGCGTTGCCTCCCCCGCGGCGTTGTCGCCCCAGCAGGCCACGGTCTGGCTGGCCGTGAGCGCGCAGGTGAAGTTGTTGCCGGCGGCCACCGCGTACAGGCTGTCCGGCGGGCTGGCGATCGGCGCGAACACGACCATGGGGGGTAAGGTGGTCGCGGCGATCGACTCCAGGATGACCCCCGGCCCGACGGCGCTCGACCCGCCGCCGCCACCGGCGCCGCCGCTACCGTTTCCGCCGCCGCCGCCGCCGTACCAGCCGCCGCCACCGGCGCCGCCGCTACCGTTTCCGCCGCCGCCGCCGCCGTACCAGCCGCCGCCGCCGGCGCCGCCGGCGCCGTTGTCGGCCTCCGATGCAGCCTGACCGCCCGCGATGCCGCCCTGACTGCCGTCCCCAGCCACTCCATTCAGGCCTCTACCGCCACCGCCGCAGCCACCGGCCCCGGCGCCACCGGCCCCGGTGGCCGTCCCACCGCCGCCGCTGTTCCCGTACTCACAGCTGGACCCGCCGCCGTTGCCGCCGTTCTGGCCGCTGCCGTCGGCGGCGGCGCCGGCGTCGCCGCCGTCGCCGCCACCGCCGAAGCCGTCCGCTCCACCGCCGCCGCCGCCGCCGCCCGCGACGACCAGATAGTCGCCGCGCGAGAAGCTGCATGGATTGCCGCTGGAGTTTGTCTCCACGATGGACGACCCCCCGGCGTTGCCGTTGTTCATGATGTATTGGAGTCCATTGGCGACATCGTAGGCATAGCCGCCGTTGGGGTGCCCCGTGTCCTGATCGTTCCCGTCGCCGCTGTGGGCCACGTCGACATAGAGGGTTTCACCCGGGGTGACCTTGAGCACGGCGCTCACCCTGGCGCCATGGCCTCCCCGTCCCCCGAAGTGCGTGTCGAGACTGGTGAGGCCGTTATAGTCCTGGCCGGCCTGCCCCGCTCCGCCGCTGGCCACGACGCGCAGCAGGTATGTCCCCGCCGGAACCACATACGATGGTGGAGGGCATGTGTTAGCGGGATACACCGGTGTGAACGTGGTCGTGCTGTCGGCGGCCGCCGGAGTCGCGGAGAAGGGCGCGAAGGGCGCGGCGCCGACCAGGCCCAGGATCAGCAGTAGCAACACGATCCCGTGCCGCCGGCGCCGTCTCCAGGCCGTGCCGGCGGCCCGCCCGTCCGACGGGATGGGCAGCCCGATGCGGCGCCAGCGCCGCCCGAGTCCGCCGCCATGCGCGCCGGCACCGGCGCCGGCGCTCCCCGCGCCGCGCGGATCCGGCGTCTGTCCAACTCGTCCGTCCATGTGCGCACTCCTGTCGACTCGTCTCTTCATCTCTCCTCGTCTCCTCGTCTCCCCGTTTCCCGACTCATTACAGGGAATAGACTGCTCATGGCTCAGATCCCCTCCCGCGCCGGCTCCCCTGTCGTCCGGCCGTGCAGGAAGAGGAAGAGTTGCTCCAGGGTGGCGAAGCGGACCTCGTCGCCGGTCCGGGCGTCCTTGGCCAGGGCCCGCCAGGAGCCCCGCGGGCTCTCCTGCCAGAGCCGCACTAGGTAGGCGTGGTAGCCTGCGGGGGGCTGGCTGCGCTGCGTCTCGGTCATGTTCCATGCCTTTCTCGTGGCCGCGTCACTGGATCATTGGGGCTATCATAACCGGCCAGCGTCCCAAAATCGTTCCAAGATCGGCGTGGGGATTGGCCCACGCGTGGAACGCTGGCCGCACGCGGACGCGGGATAGCGTATCATGTCAGACAAAGGAGATTGATCGGGTAGACCGGACAGGCAGGACATGGCACACCTTACGCTGGCGCTCCTTGGCCCGTTCCAGGCCACGGTCGACGGGCGGACCGTCACCGGGTTCCCCACCGAGAAGGCGCGCGCCCTCCTCGCCTACCTGGCGCTAGGCGCGGATCGCCCGCACCCGCGCGCCACGTTGGCCGCGCTGCTGTGGCCGGAGATGCCCGATGAGGCGGCCATGAGCAACCTGCGCAAGACGCTGCACCGCCTGCGCCAGGCCCTCGACGCGCCGGCGCCCGGCCTCGCCGACCGGGTGGTGCGCATCACGCGGCAGACCGTGCAGTTCGATGTGACGATGTGCGCGGTGGACGCGACCAGCGTCCGGGCCCTCCTGGAGGCCAGCGCGGCGCATCCTCACCGGCAGCTCGCCCGCTGTGTACCGTGCCTGGAGCGGTTGGCGCAGGCCGTGGCCCTCTACCGGGGCGAGCTGCTCAGCGGCCTGGCGCTGGCCGACGCGCCGGAGTTCGAGGAGTGGCTGCTACTGGAGCGGGAGGCGACGCTGCAGCAGGCGCTGCGCGCCCTCTCCGCCCTCGCCGACGCCGAGACGCTCCGCGGCGCGTATGAGCAGGCGCGGGCCTACGCCGCGCGCCAACTGGCGCTCGACCCCTGCCGCGAGGAGGCGCATCGCCAGGCCATGCGCGCCCTGGCGCTGGCCGGCCAGCGGAGCGCGGCGCTGGCTCAGTACGCCGCGTGCCGCCGGCTGCTGGACGAGACCCTGGGAGTCGAGCCGGAGACCAGGGTCTGTGAAAAGTCAGGCAGAGCGGGTTCTGGGGACAAGGAAGCGGAGGGCCTTGGTGGGGCGGGAGCGGAGATGCTGCCGGAAGGCGGCGATCTCATCGGTACCGGTACGCCGGATGAGGG
>JAABUV010001594.1_pt1 | contig 32598 bp, 50 predicted proteins | sample 5559971 | NCBI WGS metagenome assembly JAABUV01 (sample SAMN10711881, study PRJNA513362) | rock metagenome | isolation source: Antarctica rocks | place: Antarctica: Victoria Land, Knobhead nord | collected 2015-12-19
GCCGCTGGCGGGCGCGCCGCACGGGCACGGCGGCCTGGGCGCGCCGGGCCGGCCGCTGCCGCTGGTGGCGGGCGCGCTGCCGGCGGCGGGCATGGCCAGCAGCGCGCTGGCGTACGGCGTGGGGCAGATTCCCGGGCTGGACGCCGCCAAGGCGTCGCTGCCATTCCCGCCGGCGCCCGTGTCGGTTGGTGAGGCGGCCGCCGTCGACTTTGGCTCCTCGCTGTACAACCAGCCAGGCGCGGGCGGCGCGGCGGCGGCCGACCTGTCCGTTGCGCGGCGCACCAGCTCGCTGGAGAGCCTGGGCGCGCCAGACGGCAGCGTGTTAGGATTAGGATTTGGGCGCGCGGGCGCCGCGGCGGGCGTGCCGCCGTCCGTCTTCAGCGCGTCCTCCGACAGCGAGGCCGGCCCGGCGCCGCCCGGCGACGCGGGGCGCGGCGCGTACGCGAGCGGCGGCGGCGGCGGCCGCGGCGACGCGGGGCCCGCGCTCGCGCCCATGGGCTCGGTCGCCGAGGACGCCGTGTTCCACAGCGGCGGCGACCCGCCGCGCGCGATCAAGGCGCGCGCGCCCCGCCGCAGCGCCCCCGCACGCCCCTGGCCCCTGCTGCGAGGCAGCATGCGGGGCGGCGGCCAGCGCACGCGCTCGCGCAGAGCGCGCACACTTGGCTGCAGGCGCACGGCAGCGCCCAAGCTAGAAGACGGCGTTGTGCCGGAGCCTGAGCCGCTTCTTAAAAATGTCGACCTCATACACCGTGTAGTGGTCGTTGCAGTGCCGCGGAGAGAGCCAGCGCTCAGCGCCGCCAGCGCGGCCATCCGCGTCGCGCGGCACGCTGTCGTACAGAGAGCGTGCGGCGCGACGGGAATGGCCGCGCTGGCAGCGCTGACTGGATCTTTCCGCGGCGCAACGCCCACTGGACGGTGTACGAGGTCGGCCTCTTCAAGAAGCGGCAAGATTGCACCTTCTGCGGTGGCTGGCGCGCGGTGACCTGTTCGGGGTAAAATGCTCCGGGAACGGAGGGCTGCATGTGCTCGGCGGCAGCGCGCAGGGGGGCCCGACACGGGCGCGCGGCGGGCGCGTCTGACCGCGCGCGCGGTGCCGCGCAGGCGCGGCGGGGCGCGCTGCAGACGCTGCGCGGCGACAGCGCCAACATCGAGCAGGTGGAGACGCTCTCGCACACGGGCAGCGTGGCGTCCGACGGCAGCGCCCGGCGGCGCGGCGCCGTGGCCGCCAAGGTGCCTCCCTTTGCCCCCTACCCTACCCTTCCCCTCCACCCCCCCTCCCCCTCGGCGCGCGCGCGGCGACCAGCGCGCCCCCCTGGGCCTGGTAGCGCCTGTGGCCGATTGCCTGAGGGGCGCCCGCTTGTGCGCGCCCGCCGGCTGCGCCGCGTGCGATTGCGGGGGCAGGCAGTGCACACCCTGTGGGCTGCGCTGAGGCCCCAGCAAGTGTGCTCTGCCGCCCGCGCCCGCCCTCGGCGCGCCCTGCGCAGCCGCGCCTGTGCCCGCAGCGCCGCTGCCTGCCCGGGCACGCGAGCGCGCGCCGCGCGCGGCTGGCGCCTTGCGCCGCGCCAAGCGCGCCGCCCGCCGGGTCACCGCCTGTGTCAGGCGTCTGCTTCGCGAACCCCGCGTGCGCCGTCCCGTCCGATACTCAGCAAGCGTGCGCGCACGCGGCGCAGGTGCGCGTGGTGTGCAGCAGCGGCGGCCACTTTGCGCGCCAGGCGAGCGGCAACCTGGAGTATGAGGGCGGCGAGACGCGCCTGGTCAGCGTCGCCAACTTCTGCAGCCTGGCCGACCTGCAGGCGCGCGCGCGCTGCCTGCTGCGCCTGGGTTATGTTCGGGGCCAGGGTGGAAAGCGCTCCTGCTGAAATCAGACTGCGCTTCGCCGCCTGTCCGCCAGACCCGCTGAAGCAGGGCCTGTTGGATTTGAAGTGGCCTGCGCTGCCTTGCATCAAAGCGGCGCAGCGCCTGGGGGGGGGGTGTCGGAGCGAGCACCCCGTCCCTCACCACTGCAGCAGTGGCGAGCGCGCGGCGCCGGTCGCGTGCGGCAGTGAGGCGCGGCGAACGCAGCAGGCGCACGCGGGGCGGGTCTGCCCGCCGGGCTGTCAGCAGTCGATGCGGCAGCGGGCCGCAAAGCGGTTCGTGGTGGCACCCAGGTGGCATTGTGTCGCCGTGCCAGCGCTCACAGGAGGGTGTTGCGGGCGCGCGCAGGAGGCGCTGGAGCGCGTGGCGGTGGCGCGGGGGGCGGTCGCGGCAAGCGGCGCGGGCGACGGCATGGCGTCGGGCTCGTCCACCGACAGCGCGCTGGTGCCGCACCTGAAGTACCAGCTACCCAGCGAGCCGCACATGTACGTGGACCTGGTGGACGACGAGGACGTGGTGCTCATGTTTGACGAGGCGCGCCCTAACCCCAAACCTGACACAGGATCCTCATGCCTGCCACGCCTCCGCAGCCAGGAGAGCATGCATATGCTGTTAAGAGGTTGGCGAGATGAGCTGCACAGTGCGTCGCTGAGCGTTCGGGCGCTAATGCATGGTGCAGCGCTGGGGCCTGCGGCGCACTGTGGGGCCTGGGCCCGCGCTCGCACGGGCGGCCGGAACCGCGCTGACCCGGCTGCGCGGCTCTGCGCAGTGGGCGGACTTTGCGGCGGGCAACCGTGGCTCGTCGTACAAGCTGCACATCTTCATTGATTGGAGCCGCGCGGGCGCGGCGCTGCCGTCCGCAGAGGCCTCGCCGCACACGGCCAAGGCCGGCGCGGCGGCCGCGCTGGAGGCGGAGAAGATCAGCGGCATCTCCATCCGCACACACCAGTCCAGCGGCGACGAGGTTGCGCGCCCGGGTGCGTACCCGCGCGCCCGTATGGGTGTAGGGTAACGTAGATGTGAAGGGTCCTGGTGTCCGGCAGATGTTGTGAGCAGCGTCTCCATCCGCACGCGCCAGTCCAGCAGCGACGAGGCCGCGCAGCCGGGTGCGCGCCGCGCGCCTTGGGCTTCGCACGAGGATGCCCGTGTCTGGCGGGCGCCGCAAAGGGCTGAGCTGGGAATGCCTCCAGTCGCTGCGATGGGCTAAGGCAGGAGCGCCGGGGCAGGTTGGGCGTGGGATGTTATCGGCTGTCCTGGGTGCGTGGTGAGCTCTAGAGGTAGCGTCGGGCGGCAGGCGCACGCCGGGTTAGGGCTCCGAGCGAGCCGCACTCTAAAGAGCACGTCATGCCGCAGTGCAAACATGAAAAAGAGGCTGATGAAAATCGCATCATTGGGCGGCCGTGCGGGGTCTTTGCTTTACAGCGCCCTCAGCCCTTATCTCTCGGCTGTGCAGGGCGGGCCGAGTCGGGCGACGTGCTGTCACCAAGCGTGGCCGGCCTGGACGCCGACAAGGGCGGCGCCGCTGCCGCTGGCACCGACGGCGGCGCGCGCGCCAGCGGGCGCGAGCTGAGCGAGGCGCAGATGTACCAGGGCATGGCCGGGCGCATGGAGATCATCTCGCCCGGCGACGTCACGCTCGCCAAGTTCCTGGGCTCTGGCGGCTACGGCGAGGCGCGCCGCCCACGCGTCACCCCGAGCATGTCGCCCCGTCTGTGGAACTCTGCTGAGGGGCGGGCACTTGCCAGACATCGAGGAGGCGGTGGCAGCGGGCGTCGGCGCGCGCGCCCTGCACGCCACGCAGCGCAGCTGGCGCAGCCAATTGCCAGCCGGGCGTGCGGGCGCTCCGCAACGGCGCAGGGCAGGGGCCGCGCAGGGCGGCGCGCGGGCGACGCGGCCAGCACGCGGCGGCGGACGTCGTCTTTTTGTCTCATCCTACTAGACCCTATGCTGACGCCGCCTACCCCCCGCGGACGCGCGCGCAGGTGTACCTGGGCAAGTGGCACAGCAGCGAGGTGGCGGTGAAGTGCCTGAACCCCAGCCTGTTCTTTGCGGCGGGCGACCCCAACTCCAACGTGGCCATCCTGGACCTGCTGCGCGAGGCCGACCTGCTGGGCAGCCTGCGCCACCCCAACGTCGTCTGGGTCTACGGCATCGTGCTGCCCTCGCTGGCGCGCGCCCGCGGGCTCTTGCTGGGCGAGCAGGGGCTGTTTGCGGGCTGGCTGCCGAGCGCTGAGCCTGCCGCTGACCCAACGCGGCCCAGCGGCCCAGCATGGACCGTTCTCCAGGTCTGTGGAGGGCGCCCTGCGATTCCAGGCGCTGCGGGGCAGTAACGACGACGCGGGCGGAGGGCGGCAGCCTCGGGGCGGCACGCGGCGTGCGCGCCAGCCCAACGGCCGGAGCCACGAGCCAGGGGCTCACCCACCTGCGGCTGCCGCAGGACAACGAGGGCATGGCGGTGGAGGAGCAGCGGCGGCCGGGCAGCCACGCGCTGCGGCCGCCGGCCATGGTGACCGAGTTCATGAGCCAGGGCTCGCTCAAGACGGCGCTGTCGCGCAAGGCGGACGTGGTGCAGGGCGCCATGCACCGCCTGTGCATCGCGATGGACGCCGCCAAGGCGCGCCGCGGCCCAATCCCGCCCCCTGATCCACCCCCCTGATGGCGAGCTGGCACTGCGGGCTGATGCTGCAGGCAGAGCGCCGATGCGGCTGCCGGGGCGGCGCACGACCCTGGGGAGTGCCAGCGCGCGTGTGGCAGGTCAGGCGGGGCCTGCGCTGCCGCAGCGCGCTCGCCGGTGTTGTGCGCGGGGATTGCCTGGGGGCATGCCGCGTGAGCGCGGCGCGGCGCGGCGCGGCGCGCTGACGGCGGCGGCGCCGGGGCGCAGGGCATGGCGTACCTGCACGCCAAGAACATCGTGCACTTTGACCTGAAGAGCGCCAACCTGCTGCTGGGCTACCGCGACCGGCGCGCGATCTGCAAGGTGGCCGACTTTGGCCTGTCCAAGCAGAAGCGCGACACGTACGTCAGCAACGTGACCAGCCAGCGCGGCACGCTGCCCTGGATTGCGCCCGAGATCATCAAGACGCCCGAGTCGGTCACGGAGCGGGTGCGCGGCCGCGCCGCCGCGCGCAGCGCCCGGGCGTGCCGCGGCGTTCGCCAGCCACTTTGTTTTGCCTTGTTGTGGCTTTGCAGGGGTGTATCTTTTGGGGAGCGTCCTGGTCAGGTGGGCAGGGCTGCGGCGTTTGGGTATGACACGTGCGCTTGCGGAGCACTAGGCAAGCATACGTGCAGGGAAGCGTAAACCAAAAGACGACCCGAGTGCGCTGGCAGCGTGTGGGGGTTGCATCACCCGTACCTGGACATGCGTGCAGCGCGGCAGCTGGCGATGACGCCGCAGCTGACGGCGGCGGTCGGCGCTGATGCCGCGCGCGCGCGCCGCGCAGGTGGACGTGTACTCGTTTGGCGTGGTGCTGTGGGAGCTGTGGACCGGGCGCGAGCCGTACGAGGGCCTGAACTATCACGCGCTGCTGCACCAGATCACGACCAGCAACGGCGCGCTGCGGCCGCCGCTGCCCGGCAAGGCGCGCTGGGACGGCGAGGTGCCGCCGGAGCCCGCGCCGGGCTGGAGCGACCTCTGCGAGCGCTGCTGGGGCGAGGACCCGGCGCTGCGGCCGGAGTTTGAGGAGGTGCGGGGCACCCTACCCTAAATTCTGCCGCCCGGCACCCTGCATCCCTGGCACACCCTGGCGGGTAGAGCGCTCAGGCGCAGGCTGTGGCGGCTGTGGCGGCTGTGGCCTGCCTGCAGCGGTGGAGGCTGCGCACTGGTAGCGTACAGCCGTGCATTATGGGGGCGCTGCGGCGGCAAGCGCGGCTGTGGCTGATGAACACGCTTGTGGCTGATGAATTCACCTCAGTACAAAACTGGTCGACGGTCTGGCCGGCGCGCTGACGGCGGCAGCGCCGCGCGCAGATCGTGTGCGTGCTCAAGGGCATGGCGGCCGCGTTGCGGCCGCCGCGCATGCAGCGGCGGCCCGCGCCGGCGCCGGCGGTCACGGCCGCGTCGGCGGCCTCGTCCGAGATCTGCGCGGCTGCCGTGCTCGCGCAGTCCACGCACGAGGAGCGGGTGGGCGCTGGCGGGCGGCCCGGCGGGCGGCCCGCCTCGCCGCCGCCGGCCAGCTACGTGGCGGTGGCCGCAGCGGCGGCCACGCAGCGCGACCACGCGGGCGCGCACTTTGCGGGCGGCGCCCTGCCAAACGGCGGCGCCGGCGCCGGCAGCCCGTTCGCTGCGCCGGGCACGCAGCTGCCCGCGGCAGGCGCCGGCGGCGCCGCGGGCCCGTTTGCGGGCGCGGCGGGGCTGCCGGGGTTTGGCAGCGAGCAGGTGGGCGGCGGCGGCGCGCCCGGCGGCGCCGCGCCTGCGCCCACGCCCAGCAACCCGTTTGCGGGCGCGGCGACGGGGCCCAGCTTTGGCAGCGGGCAGGGGCCTGCGCCGCCGCCCGCCGAGGCCCCCCCCGCCGGCAGCCCGTTTGCGAGCGCGGCGGCTGCGGGGACCCCTGCGCCGGCGCTTGCGCCGGCGCCGCCGGGCGGGCCGTTTGCGGGCGCCGCGGCAGGGCCGTTTGCGGCGGCGCAGCAGGCGGGACTCCTGAGCGGGCACTCTGGCGCGCCGGCCCCTGCAGGGACGGGCGTGGCGCCCGCGTATGGGTCTGCGTTCTCGAGCGACGCGGGCGGCGCGGCGGGAAGCACCAGCAGCGCATCAGCGAGCGCGCACTCGACGCCGCATGGCAGCCACGGGGCCAGGTAGTCCTGATACGGGCGGCTGCGGCCTGCTCGCAGCTGCGCGCTCTGTTATGCGCGCAGCGTGCGGGTAAGCTGATGCGCGCGTGCGGCTGGGGCGGTGTGCGCGTGGAGCATCAGGCCGGCCCTGTTGCCGGCACGCCCGCCGCCGCCTGCTTGGGTCTGTGTCGTGGACGCTGGCGGCTGCCGCTGATTTGGTCCATTATCTGCGTGGCGCGGCGCTTAGCGGTCTTAGCTTTGGAAGGCTGCATTTGGTTTGATGCTTGCCTGCAGTGTGCCTGCTTGGAGTGTGCCCGATTGGCAGAGCCCCGGCGCGGTAGCGCCAGGTGGTTGCCCTAAGTGGGGCTTGCAGTGCGCCGCAGCATCGTACGCATGTCTGGAGCCGGTGTTTGCTTGGCCGCTGCGCAACCTGGCAGCACGCCATTTACTGCATGCTTGACTGGAAGTATGGGGTTTCTGTGACGGGGCGTCCGGGGTTGCGCCCATCGGCGGGCGAGGCTGCCCCAGTGAGTGCAGCGCGCGGCGGGGTCGCCTTTTCTGTTTCCCCGGTGCTGCCTAGAGACGTGCGGTGAGCTGTCCCTTGGCCGTTCCCCAGTGTGTTGAGATCAGCGTGTGCGTTGGGGGCCGACCTCTTGTTCCATCAGTAGGCTAGCGTGCGCGCCCCCGGTCCCCTTTCCCCGCTCCCCCTGGCCCTGTTGCAGCCTTGCCAGGCGCGCGCGTCCGGCTCCTGGACGCGCTGTAAGAAGAACTGCGGCGTCCGACGGCGTGTCCTGTGCACAACTTGACGGCATGTCTTGCGCACAGCTTGACGCCATGTCTCGTGCACAATGTGGCCATGCACAAAATCATCCCTGCACATTTGCAGCGCGTCCTCCATGCTTCATTTGTCAAGACCCTGCCCAATTGGCTAGCCCACACTTGCCTCAGCAATATGCAATGATACAATATGCAGTAAGCTTGGTCAGACGCTCATTATTTTGCACACGTGTATGCACATGAAACAGGCCATGATCCACACAGCAGTGGTGCACGAGCGACCATCAGGGCACAATTGACCCTGAACGCCTCTTCGCGATGTGCACAGAGGCCGCAGAGCTCAGCGCATGTCACGCACCTGATAATAGAAAGCAGGGAGCATTCAGTGAAATAAACTATCAGCGACCTGCCTGCGTTCAGGCACCAACACTCCCCAGCTGCGTCGTGCGTCTGCCGGGCAGACTCTGGCCTGGGTGCAGACTTGCATGCTGCCACAATCCGCAATGGAAATGCGCGCACAAACGCGCCGCCGCTCCAGCAGCGGCCGCCGCCGGCCGCGGCAGCGCACCGCCCCCCGCGCCAGGCCCGTCAGTCAAAGCCGCGGTGGATGTGCGCGCGCGTGACGCGCTGCAGCGCCAGCACGAACGCGGCCGTGCGCAGCGGCACGCGCTTCTGCCGGTGGATGTCCCACAGCGCGGCGAACGCCTCGGTCATGCAGCGGTCCAGGCGCTTGTTGACCTCGGCCTCCTCCCAGCGGAAGTTCTGCAGGTTCTGCACCCACTCAAAGAAGCTCACCGTCACGCCGCCTGCGCGCGCGCGCCGGCCCTGGCATCCTTAGAGTGCAGGGTAGGGAACTTAGGGGGGGTATAGGGTAGAGAGCTAGCCGCTCACGCCCCTGGCATCCTGTCTGCGCACCGGACGCAAGGCATTCAGCGGTACACGAGCTCGCGCTGGGAGCCCCGCAGGTTCTGCACCCAATTGCAGAAGCTCGCCGTTGCGCCGCCCGCTCGCACGCCGCCCCGCGGATCCCTACTGCGCTCTGGAGTCTTAGACCAGAGCCGTGACATGCCGCAGGCGCTGCACTCTCGTGGAAACTTCTGCTGCCTGCGCACAGCGCCCTGCGCCGTACGCGCCCGCGCTGCAGCCTGCGGCGTCCCGCTGCATGCATGGCCCTCATGGCGACGCCGTGCGGATGCACGCTCTGTTGTGCGCTCGCAGCGCATGCCGCGCACAGCGCCAGTCGCGCTGCAGCCGCCGCAAGGCCGTGCTGCAGGGCGCAGACGAGCGCCCTGCGCGGACAACCCGAGCATGCTCTGGCAGCACCTCACACATCCGGCGCCCGCAGCCCGCATCGCTCACCGCCATTGGTGTAGATATCCGGCAGCACCTCGATGCCGCGCTCGCGCAGCACCGCGTCGCCGCCCGGCGTCGTCGGCCCGTTCGCGGCCTCCACAACAAACTTGGCCTGTGCGCGGCGCGTGTCAGCGCCCGCACCCGAGTGCGGCCGCCCATGAAACGCATGCAGCACTGAGTGCAGCCAGTCGGGCGACGACACCCCCCTTGACCGCAGCACTTGTGGCACTGCACCATCAGGAGCCCGGTCAGCGCCGCGCCTGCACGGCCTGGGCGGTGTGCTCGTCGATGACGCCACCGATGGCGGCCGGGATGAGCACATCGCAGGGGTGCCCCAGCACCGCATCCTTCTCCATGGCCTCGCCTGCGCGGCCGGCCGCGCCGCTCAGCATGTACTAACCCTAACGCGCCTCGACGCAACCCCAATGCGCTACGCCCTGGGTCCGCCACAGGCTGGCATGGGCTGATGGGGTGGAGGCTGCATGCTGCTCGGCCGTCCCACAGGAGCCTGGCATGACTGAAGCGCCGCGCACCGCCTGGGAAGTCCGCCAGCTTCCCGCCGGCCGCCAGGTGCCGCCGCAGCTCCACGATGTTCAGGCCCTCGTCATTCCGGACCGCGCCAAACGCGTCCGAGACCGCCAGCACCTTGCCGCCCAGCTCGGTGAAGATCTCCGCCGCCCAGGCGCCCACGTTGCCAAAGCCCTGCGTGGGGCGCACGTGCTTATCATCGGGTAGGTTACATCAGGACCATGCCGCTGCACCCTCGCACCAGGTTGCAGGTGGCGCCCCTACCTCTCCCTTGCTCTGCCCGCCCTGTCACACCTGTCCTCCGCAGCCCATGCAATGCAGCCAGCGCTACCGCACAGAAATTCTCCAGGTCACCATGCCCCGCACGTGAAGCCGTATAGCAACAATGCTTGCTTGCCCGGAGTGCCCAGCATGCTGCGAGCACCCACGCTGCTGCATGCAGGCCACTCTGGCGGGGGCAAGAGGGGCCAGACACTGCTGCAACGCCGGGTGCAGCGCCGCGCCTGGATGACAAACGTCTTGCCGGAGATGCCGCCCATGTGGAACGCCTTGAGCAGCTCGCGCGTGGCGAACACGGTGCCGCGCCCGGTCGCGGCCTCGCGCCCGTAGGAGCCGTGCAGGTGCACTGGCTGCGCGCGGCGGCCCGACTCAGGCGCGAGGGGACCCTGCTCGGGGGTGAAGGGCGTGGGAGGGTGCGACACGTGCGTGCGCGCATGGAGCAGCAGGCGCGCTCGTCCCTGGCAGGCAGCAAGCACCGCCTGGCAGAGCAGCAGCCACGCACTCTTATGACATTGGGTGTCAACCGAGTGTAGCTGTCTGCCATGGCAGTGGCAAGGCCGCACACCCACACCCACAGACCGCACACCCGCGAAGCCAGTGCGCCGCATATACCTGTGCTGACGCCCCGAAGCCAGTAGCCCACCTGGCGCCCAAGCCCTAGGCACCAAACCCTAAATCCTGCAGCTCACCCTGCGCCCAGGCGCGCACCTTGCCCGTCACCACGCCGGGCAAGAAGCCGGAGAACTTGCTGTACTCGTCGAAGAACCAGGCCATCTCGCGCGCGCCGGTGTTCATGTCGGGCACGGGGATGTCCTCGTGCGGGCCAATCACGTCTTTGATGGACTGCAGAGCACACCGCATTCTGTTTTCAAGCAGACGCGGTGAGCAATACACATATCGCCCGCTAGTGCTTCATCACATGCTGGTCAGGACTTTTCAATGCGCCAAGGACTTGATGTCACCTCCCCTTACACACTATGCCTTTCAGCAACACAATTGGTAGCAGAGCAGTGCAGTCTGCTCCTTCCCCTGTGACGCTCTGGCATCAGGCTCGTGCGTATGAGGCAAGGGCTGCAGCGCGCACCCAGGCCTGCCGGTTGCAGGCGGCCGGGCCGGCAGCACCGGCCCGGGACCCGGGGACGCGCGGGCGCCGCTGAGAGTATAGGGTAGCCTATCGCTGAGGGTTTAGGGTAGCCTATATATAGGGTAGCCTACCCTATAAGGGTAGCGTACCCTATAAACGCGGGCCGCGCCTGCACGAGCTTGCGCGTCAGCTTCTCCAGCTCGCGCTCGCTGAGGAGCTTGGGGTCGACGGTGACGCCGCCCTTGGCGCCGCCGAACGGGATGTCCATCACCGCCGTCTTCCACGTCATCAGCGACGCCAGGCTGTGGCGTGGGCAGCGTCGCCCTCAGGCGGCTGGGCCACATGCTCGGTAAATGCCCATCACTCGCAGCCGCGTGGTGATGCGTGGTCACGAGAGGCATTCTGTGCTGCAGACTGTCAACTACGCAGGGGGTGCACACGGATCGATCATGCAGGGACCATTCAGTCAATGTGCCCAGACAACAGCTGTCAGGCGAGCCCTGACCCCGCGCTTCACAGACGCGCCTGCGCACGTCGTCGAGGTCCACGGCGGGGTGGTAGCGCAGGCCGCCCTTGTAGGGGCCGCGGCTGTCGTCGTGCTGCACGCGGTACGCGTTGTATGTCTCAATCTCACCGCTGCGCGCCCCGCACGTCACAAACTCTGCCACGTGTACGTCCTCATGTGCGGCAGAGCATGTATATTATCGCAAGTCAAGTGCGCCTCCGCATAGCACTTGAGCAGCAAGCTCTTCTGACACAGGCGTCGGGAAGCTGTGCCTGACTCAGACTGCTTGCAAAGCGTAGGCTGCCAAGTGACAAGAGTTACAGTCCGGCAGGCCAAGCGACTGTGGCCAGAGAACGAGCGACAGCCGCGCGCCTGTCCTTGGTGATCACCAGCTCCACCAGGACCTCCCGCTGCGGCGTAAGCAACAGCTTCTGCAGCTTGACGGGGTACTCCAGCTCCTTCAGCGCCTCTGCGCGCGGGCCGGCGCCGCAGGTCGAGCATATATTGCGTTGCATGCCCCAGCTGCCGCTTGTGCAGGTTGCTTCGCAAGCGCATAGGTGACAAGAGTCCACTCTGATACAGGTGAAGGGTGCCGCTAACCAGAACTTGGGTGCAAGTCCCGCGCTTGTGAATAGGTTGCATGCGCAGGTCATGCGCTCATGCCTGTGCATTGAGGATTACAGGCAGTGCTCGCCATAGCACCACTGAGGCACGCGTTTTCGCAAGGCTCCGTGTGCATCCCTTGCAGCAACCGCTCTGCCCAGTCAGCACGCACCTCTGATGAAGATGTTGGTGTTCTCCGAGTGGCTGCTCTGGGCGCGCATCTGGCTACCGGCGCCGAACGTCTGAGCCAGGAGCTGCGGCGCACGCTGCGCTGTCCGCCGCAACGCATTGAATGCCATGGTGCAACCGGCGCCAGCAGCACACTGCTCGTTACTGCAGGCGCTCTTTCAGCCTGACCATTGGTGCCGCCAAGCTCGGACAACTGCTCTACACCACCTCACCCTCTCAGGTTCTCCCAGTTTGAATGCAGGGCTAGGGCTAAGCACAGCAGCGCGCGGGACGCTCGCCCGTGGTGGCACTCGGAGCCTTTCCGTTCCTATCCATCACCCATGCATCTGCGACCGCTTGCAAGACATAGCTGTCTATCAGCAGCGTGTTCGGGGGGCTGGCTGCAGCGCGCAGAGTGTGTGCGGACACGAGTCCGAGCATGCACGCCCCTGGCGGCAGCACCGGCCGGGCAGCCAGCTGCCAAGACCAGTAGCAAAGGGCCGGCGCTGCGCGTGCGGCAGGCAGTGCTGTCTGACGTCCCTGAAGTCGCTCGAGTGTGTACAGAGGTGCACCTGCACTAGTCCATACGCTGCTGCTGCACCATGTCTCGTGACTGGAAGACGGTATGTTCAGTGCTGCAACAACTCAACACTTGAGCAGGCAACACGTCGCAAGCACTGCGCGGTGACTGCTTGACCACCTTGTGGATAGGTGCGCAAGTGCTGGCAATACGCCTGTGCGTGTCACAGTATGCGGCTGCAGCACGAGCCCTCCGCGGTGCAGGCGTTTGCGTTCCAGCAGGCAGCGTCCGGCAGCGGGCTGGCGCCCTTCCTCTCCGTCGTGGAGAGGGCGGTAAACGCGTACCTCGAGGGCGCCATCGGCAAGCAGCTCCAGAAGGCGCTCGAGGGGAAGCAGCAGGCGCGTCCGCCGCTGCTGTCACGCAGCTTCGCACCGGGCGGAGGGCGCGTAGAATTTGCTCTGCAACTCAGTCGCTGGGAGCCCACTCACTTGGGCCAGTCATTGGCAGAGTTGGCCAGCAAGGTGGAGTGCAGAGGGGCCAAGCAAGCGCTACAGCAGCTTGACGTGGCGGTAGCTTGACAAAACGCCAGCGAGTGTGCCGGACTGGGCGGCAGGCGCGCAGCGAGGCCCGCGAGTGGCGGCTCAGGCGACAGGCCGCAGAGCTGCGCGCCGAGCTAGACGCGCTGCGCGGCCAGCGGCGCTTCTTCCCGGCGCTGCCGTCGCCGCTTGAGCAGTGCGCTGGCGCCCTCCTGCTCTGGATAACGCACCGTTGGCTGCGGCGCGGGTAGCCAGGGGCAGCGCTGCCGCCGGCAGCGCTGCGGCGTAGCGGTTGCTGTGCGATGTTCAGACCTCATGCATGGGCGTGCAAGGCAGCCCGCGTGTCAAGGTGCGGCGCTCGCAGCGCCGCCGCTCACCATGCACGCCACACACGCGCCGCATGCGCAGCTCGGCCAGCGCCCGGGCCTCGAGCGCACCTGGCCCAGCGCCGGGCCTGCCGCCGCAGGCGCGAGATCAGGCGCTGGCGGCGCCGCCGCCGCGTGGCCTGCTTTGTGGCGGCGGACGGCGCCGGCGCGCTGGCGGGCTGCGCCTTCCTGTCCTTCACCGCGCCGGAGGTGCGGCCCTCCTGTACCCTGGCCGCCGGGACACGCACCGTGCCCCACCTGGGGCGCCCATCCCCGCATTTCACCAACCTCTGGCAGGCATGTCTGCCAGCAGCCGCTGTGCACAGCAGCCGGCACCGCTACAGTTGAGTTGACCCCGGCTCCTTGGTGACCAGGCCTGTGTGCGCGTTGTGAGGGGGGCTCAGCCTGTCTGTCCGTGCTAGCCAGGGCGGGTGGACGAGCGCCTGTCTGCGGGCGTGGGACAGCCGAGGGTGCCTGGAGGCGCGCTGGTGGCTATGCCCTGAGCCCCAAATCTTGACCCATCATGATGATGATGATGCAGGCGGTGCTGCCGCCGCCCTTCCCGAGCACCAGCCCGCAGCGCTGCTACGTGTCCAACATGGCGGTCGCGCGCGGCTTCCGGCGCCGCGGCGCCGCGACCGCGCTGCTGCACTCCTGCTCGCGCCTGGGTGCGGCCCTGCCGCGCATGCTGGAGGCGCCTGCCGGTTCCCCATGCGCATGTCGCAGCGGAGTGGGGCCGTGACGCTCTGCTCCAGCTGCATCAGGCCGTAGGCAGTGAGTGCCAAGCCGTGTTGCGTTCTGCCCACGTACGTGATGGGGCTACGCGAATGCTCTGTGGAGCCAGGACATGCTCTGGCTGCGTCCCTCCTTGTGGCGCGCTGAGCGCAACCTGTGGGCCGCGCAGCGGCGCTGTGGGGGCAGGACAGCCTGTGGCTGCATGTGGACGCGGACAACGAGGCCGCGCGCGCACTGTATGCCGCTGCAGGGTTTGCGCTGGCCGCCGAGGACGGCGGCTGGTTTGGCCTGCCGCGCCGGCAGCTGCTGCGTAAAGAGCTGCGGCCGGCGCGCGCGCGCGGCGGCCCTGAGCGGGGCCCTGGGCGCGGCCCTGCGGCCGGGCTTGCAGCAGGCGCTGCCGCTCCCAGCCCCGAGCCGGCGTCACACCCTGTGGGAGGAGCGGGCTCCGGTCCGGGTAGCACAGTCGCGGCAGCGCCGGGCGCAGAGGCTCCCGGTGCCGAGACTAGGGTCAGTCCGGCTGGCGCTGCGCCGGAGGTGGCAAGTGGCAGCGGCGACTGCGGGAGCGAGGACGGCGCAGCGGAGGCACCCGACATGAGGCCGCCTGGCGCTGTGGGGCCGACTGCAGGACACAACTCGCGCGGCGGGGCCGGGCAGGGCGGCAGGACGTATGTTTGGGATGTGGGCACGAGCGGCCGGCCTTGAGCCAGAATGCATGCATGCAGAGTAGTGCAGAGCGAACTGGGTGCCCATGCCCAGCATGTTGGGTCTCTCATTTATGCATGCCCACGTACTAGGAGCCTGACTGAAGTGAAAGTCTGGAGCTGCTGCCCACATGGACAAGTGTGCAGGCTCTCCTCTCACCAGCAGAATGAATGAATGAATGAATGAAGAGCATCACCGGGGGCCCTAACCCGATGGCCCCCTCAGCTATGTGGTGATAGCCTGTTTCAGCCAACTAGGGCTGTTTAGGCAGAACTACATGCATCGGCCTGGTCTCGGGACTTGTGACACCCTCCTTGGAAGTCAACAAGAAGAACAGCACAGTCTGTTAAGCCATCCTGTTAAATCAAACATATAGAAGAGCGCTGGGATGACGCCGGGACGAGGCTGTGCTGTCCCTTTGCTGCTGAAAGGCTGAGAGGGGCCTTGGGCATGGGCTGCCCTGGTGGCGTCCAAGGCGCAGAGGATGTACGAGTGCCTGTTCACAGTGGAGCCGTCGAGGGAATGTTGCTGGTGACCGCAGGCGGCGCTGTTGAGTTTCGGCCTGCCCAGGTGCGCTGTGCTGTGGGCACTGCGTCCCAATGTGCCGCGCCGTGGCCGCAGGCAGCCTCGGCGGCAGGCCTGACGCCTGAGCATGTGGTGCCGCAGGGCGAGGCGCCCTCAGCCGAGCGGCACTGCCGCTGGTGGAGGCGGTCCGTACCAACTTCTGCGTTTAAGGCGCGTGCGCAAGGCGCCGCGCTCGTCCTGCGTGCTGTGCTGTGCGTGTTTTGTTTGACATTTTGCGACGTATGCTCACACGGCAAGTATGGCCGCTGGCAGATGCTGACAAAGCGCGTTGCAGCAGTGCCCGCCCGGGCGACTCATCGCGCCCAGCTCCTGCTGCAACTCGAGAGCTTATGCCTGTGCTGCTTGCCGCCAGCCGCGGGCGTGCCGCCCGCAGGTGGGCGCCAGCGACCTCATCGGCGCCACCTTGCACGGCGCGGACGGCGTGCGGGTCTGGTCCTGCCAGCTGCAGCCGCCTCGCAAGGACGCCGACGCCCGCAAGCGCACACGGCGCGCAGCCCTGTACGCATAGGGGTCCTTGGTTACCCCGCAGACTTTGGTTGCGCGTTGGCTGCTTTCACCCATGCTTGTCTGCGCGTACACTGTCGGTAAGCTTTGTAGATGGTGTCATTGCTGAGCACACTTTCGCTGCAGGCTGGCAGGCCTGTGCCGCCCTCCCATCATGAAGTGCCCTGTAGCCGAAGCGTGCTGCGCACCGTAGCCGTGTCCCGCTTCCGCCCGCCCATGCTGAGGCCCGGCCGCGCACCGCAGGCAGGTGCTGAGGAGCCCGCTGCTGACCTGCGCAAGCGCGGCGGCGGCCGCGCAGCTGGTTGCCTTGCTGCGGCGCCTGGGCAGCTGGCAGGCGCGCGCGGAGCCGCCGCGCGTGCTGGTCGTCATCAACCCGCGCTCCGGCCAGGGACGGTGCGCGCCCTGCCAGCGGCCACGCACAGCCGCGCGGACCGCTGCACGTGCGGACCGCTACAGGAGCCAATCCATGCAGGAACCGTGAGGCGGGGAGGCCGGCCTGGCGCATTCCAGTGCTCTGCTGGCATCCATGGCTTCCGTGGCTGCTGGCGGCCGGTAGAAGGAGAGAGACTGGTGCAGGTGCTGGCCGTGACGACTCGTGGCGGCGCAGGGCGCAGCGGATCTACGAGCGGCACGTGGCGCCCGTGCTGGCTGCGGCGGGCCTGGACGTGCGCGCTGTGCAGACGCACGAGCGCGGCCATGCCGGGCGGCTGGCGGCGGGCGTGCCGCTGGCGCGCTGCGACATGCTGGTGCTGGTCGGCGGCGACGGCACGGTGTTCGACGCGCTGCAGGCGCGCCGCGCCTGCCCTGACCCAGGGAGGCCTGCTTTCAGAGACCCTATCTCAGGATGGCAAGATTCGGCAGCACAAGGGTCCTGGCGTTGGGTACGCTGGGGGTGAAGTATGTTGCAAACTGCCGGGGTGGGGCGACTGTCCAGGCCCCAGGCGGGAGAGCTGTCTTGCTTGCCCCATGCAGGAGAGCTGTCTTGCTTGTTTGTCAGAGGGCTGGGGAGGCTTCCAGGAGCAGGCAGGGGCGGCTGTTTGGCATCAGCGGGATGCGCGGCTGCGGACTACGTCTGCTGGCAGCAGTCTGCAGAACCCGACCAGCCGGGGGCCTGCATGCGCGTGCGAGACACTGGCAGACTTTATGTGGTGCTGCTGCAGCTGGGTGGGCCTGACACCGCGTCCCGGCCGGCCTAGGGCCTCCTGCACCGGCCGGACTGGGCGGAGGCCGCGCGGCTGCCGCTATGCCAGGTCCCCGGCGGCAGCGGCAACGCGCTCGCCGCCAACTGCGGCTTGTGGTCCCCTGCGACGGCCGCGCACGCCATCTGCAAGGTCCGCGCGCCAGCGCCGCGCTCGGCCCCCGGCGCATGCGCACCGCTGCTCCCTGGCGGCACCCGCCACGTTCATGGTGCATGCCGTCGTCATCCAGTCCAGATGCCTGTATCAACGTGTCTGTCTGTCCGTGCTCTGGGTGCTTGGCATGCTCGCAGTGCCGGTTCTTTGCTCTCAGACCCGGCGCATGCTCGGAGGCTCGCGCGAGCGCTGTGCGTGAACGCGCAGGGGCGGCGCCGCGCGCTGGACATCGTGAGCGTCATGCAGCCGCCGGGCCGGCGCTACTTTGCGTTCCTGTCCATCGTGTTCGGCATGGTCGCCAACCTGGACCGCGGCACGGAGCACCTGCGGCGCGCCCCTGGCTAGGATAATGCTAGGGTGCCCTACCCTAGCCCCGGAAGAAGCAGCCGCCCGCGTCGGTGATCTGATGGAGACGAGGGGGAGCCCCGCGCCTGCTGCCCGCGCTCACGAGGGCTGCGCACGGGGTGCCGCTCGCTCGCACAGCCGCACGTAGCCTCAGCAGGAATGACAGTCTTTGCGCGCTTGAGTGCATGATGCGCACCCGCTCACGCACCCCTGCGCAGACGCCGCGCCCCTTGGGTTTAAGAGGAAGTGCGCCGGGGCGCGCAGGTGGATGGGCGGCGCGCGCTTCACGGTCGGCCTGCTGCAGCAGATCCTGCTGCGCACGGCGTTCGAGGCGCGCGTCGCGTACGTCACGCCGGCCAGCGCGGCCGCGGCGGCCGCGGCGGCGCGGCCTGGCGCGCCCGCAGCGCCCGACGTCGTCCTGCATGCGCGCAGCGAGTTCTGCGTCGCACCGCCGCTGCCGGCGCCGCCGCGCGGCGGCGCGCGCGCCAAGGGCGGCGCCTGGGGCGGCCCGCCGGGGCCGGCCACGCCGCTGCTGGACGCGCTGGCGTCGGCTGGCGACGCCGACCCGTTGGACGAGGCGTCGCTGTCGCCGGTAAGCGCCCGGCTGCCGTACAGGGCGGGGCTCGTGTGTCGTGCTGCTCTGTGGCATGCGCAGTGGGGCTGCCTTGCGCATGCGGCTAGCTATGGCAAAGAGTGAGGAGGCGTTGCAGTGTTCACAGGATGCCCTGACTCACTTGTTACACCTGCTTGCTACACCAGACGGCCAGCTGCGATCTGTCAGAAGCAGCGACAATGTGGGGACGCCTGTGGCAGAGCTGGCGCACGCTCGGCCCGGAGAAGGTGGCGCTCTTCGCGGCCTGCAACCTGCCCTGGCTGGACTTCCGGTTCGAGCTGGCGCCTAAGGCGGGTTTTGACACGGGTGCGGAACATGTTTGGACCTTTGTTTCCCTCTCGGGCATATGCACATCTTCTTGAGAGTTGCAGCGCGCCAGTGTAAGAGCGCAGTGCAGCACGGCATGACACACTCAGTGCCAGGCAGGCATGCGGGTGTGCCTGTCTCGGCAGCCTGCTTTCGGCCGCGCATGTTGCCTGTGCACCTTGTGCCATGCTCAGATGGCGGATGCCGTCGTGCATGCGGCCAAGCTTGCATGTGGCTGCGGTAGGGCACCTGGACCTCATCTACACGCGCGTGGTGACGCGGCGGGAGGGCTTCGAGTTCATGAACCACTCGGAGCGCGCCGAGCACCTGGCGCTGCCGATGTGCGGCTTTGAGCGCGTGGCTGCGCTCATCCTGGAGCCTGTCAGCAAGGGTGCGCGCATAGCTCATGTAGTTTTGTGGTATCTGGACGTCCACAGTGAGTGCATGGTAAAGCCACTGCGGGCTACCTGGAGGTCCACAGTGAGTGCATGGCAAAGCTACTGCGGGCTACCCTCCCTCTGCATTGCATCGGGACACCATGCTTGACACCATGTCGGCCTGATTGGTATAACACTTCTCTGTTGGTGCAGGGACTTGGCTGCTGCTCGATGGGGAGGAGATCGCATACGAACGGATATATGCCGAGGTGCACAAGGGCCTGTGCAGCGTGATTGTGGCGCCCTAATGCAACCGGCGCCACACACGCAGCAAGCTTGATAACATGCTCTGGACTGCCAATAGCGCAGCAGAGACCCTGTCAGCACTGTTGAATCAGCGTTTGTCAGCGTGTTGCCCTGTGTGTTTAATCGTATCATTGCTGTTGGCGTGTTGCTGTTCTCTGTACCGTCTGTGTGTGGCTATGTTGCAATGTCAGCTATACGCAGTGGCCATCTTGCCGCCAAGGTCTACTTAGAGCATTAGGGTCCCTGGCTCCCTGCATTGTGTATTCTATGTACTCCATTGTATCATCAGCTGCGCAGCTGTGCACCGCCTGAACGAAAGAGAGCCTGTAACGAGGTTGAAGCAGTGCTGCATGTTTTTTAAGCGTGTAGTACACCTTGAGCATGGACTGCTTTGCACTTGTTGGGCTGAAGACATAGTGTGAGCTACATCTTGCAGACACCATATTCTCCTTGAGAGCAAGACGCTTCCCTGCCAGTCATCACAGGGAGTGGGTGGCGGTGGCTGCTAGCAGTGTCTAAACGCAGCCTTGCAGCAGCCATGATTCACCGCGGCGAGCACATCCTTGACAACCAGGCCAGGAGCCCTCAGGCAGTCATGCAGGCAGTGGACAGCATGGGACCCCAGGCACGGCATGCACTGCGTCTGTCTGTGTCCTGCTTGGTCGCTTACTTTAGTATCCGCATGTACTGCTTGACATTCAGCTGGGGATGCCTACCCGCGCAGCACGTCCAGCCTGCTCCAAGTGCAGACTTGCAGCAATATCAGACAGCGTTGCGCGCATACAGCAGCAAGCTGGCTGCGATTGAGGCACAGGCCGCAGCGCTGCGGCAGCAAGACCTGCATGCGCAGAGGGCCTCAGCGAAAGCCGTGCGTGGTAGCATTGGTGTTCATTTGAGAGCTTGTTCTTGCTGCTGTGCACCAGCACCATGCCAAGTCTTGCTCTGGCATGGCAGGACCTGCAGGCACTGGGAGCTGCATGCAGGAGTGCAAGCGCTCGCCTGCAGCACTTGTGCCATGAGCATGACGCAAAGGCGGCTGCGCTGGCAGAGCTGAGGAGGGGTTGCGCAGAACGGGCTGCAGCACTGAGCAGCCTCTTCAGCCAGCATGAGAACGCCAGAGCTTTCCAGGCGCAGCATCTCCAGAGTGAGCACCAGTTGTGGCTGCAGCGCTACAAGGAGGAGCGCTTACAGTGCATCAGCGAGCTTGCTTGCTTGCGCAAGGGCGTGGAGGCACGTTGCAGCACTCCATGAGATCCTGCACTTGGTCTAGCAAATGTACTGGACATGAGTGTTGCACAAGCATGTGTGACATGTCCGCGTTGTTGAGCCTGTGTGAGAGTCCCAGGAGCCATGCGGCTGCTGACATGCAGGAGCTACGACATGAAAAGGAAGCTGCCGAGGCAGAGCAGCGCGGAGAAAGGGCGCGCCTCATGGACCAGCAGAGGGCAGCGGACGCTGAGCTTGCAGAGGAGGCAGCGTACCTCAAGCAGCAGGGCGTGCGTTGCTGTTGCATTCCATGCATGTCCTTGTCCAGCCTATAGGCCTGCACCGTGGTCTAGCAATTTTATACAGGCGTGCCGAGGCATGCAGGAGCTCCAGGACAAGGAGGCCGGTGCGGCGGCCATGACCGCCGCGCCCGCGCAAACTACAGACTTCAGGCGCATCCAGGACAGCTTGGTGCAGCTGCTTCTCCAGGCAGAGGCCCGCGAGGCAGAGGTGACCAGGCGCGCGGTGCTGGTGGGGCAACGCGAGGACCTGCTGAATGCGCGCGAGCGCCAAATGACGGTGCACGCCTTGCTCTGACTCAACATGATGTGCGGTGTTTCATAGTGCAAAGAGCTGCGGATGTCCAGCTAGATTGGGATGCAATGTGCGCCGCTGCTGGTCATGCAGCTGCGGCATTTGTGCTCTGCTCACAAGCGCGTACAGCAACTGCAGGCTGACATGGATAGCATTGCTGCCTACCAGGGCACCCAGCAGGCGCCCTGCAACGGTCTGGCGGCTGCCCGGGCTGCTGCAGCCGCTGAGCTGCCGCCCGTGTCACAGGTGCGCCCGCAGTGCGGCTAGCCACAAGCTCATGCCAACAGGCATGCGCATGCACTGCATGCACCGACCATGACAGGAGGTCACCGATGCGCAGGTCACCGTCGAGCCCAGCGAGCAGCTGTGCGAGGCACGCGGAGGTTGCCCTCCTGGTGCGCACACGTACATGTGCGTGCTGTCAACATGCATGCACTTTCACCGGTTGGGCCCGGTGAGCCCTGTGGTGCTGCGCTATAGGTAACGAGCAAGCTGGAGAACTGCGTCTCAATGGTCTCGGATCTTGAATGAATGACAGCCATTAAGAATGCTAGGTTCGAGTCATTTTAGAGGCTTTTCAGCAGATGAATGACAGCCATTGAGGATGCTGGGTTCGAGTCATATTGCAGGCTTTTCAGCTGATCACTGGAACATGGTCAAGCACTTGTGTCCGCCCAACCAAGTCCGTCAAGCATAGTCACTGGCGGCTGGCAGTGCGAGTCCTACCGACCAGAAGGTGTTCCAAATGGCAGAGTGAATGCAGCAAACATTTGCGTGCTGCAGCATGCTGGCATGCATGTGCACTTGTACAGAGGGCTGAGCAGTGATAATTTACACTTGTCTGCCAAGGACATGATGGCTTAAGGGGGCATGCAGCCAAGCTGACAGGGTGCTGACATGGTGTCCAGTGTAGCAGATGTCTTAATAGCCATGTGCGTGAGACACACTCCTGCTTGAAGTCTGGCCTGCTGTCCAAAAATAATATAGAGTTGAAAAAATGAAAGTTTCTATGCCTGAATGCCAAATTTGAAAATCCCCACACTGCTCAGGTCAGAGCCCCTCGGCAGTAGGCACATTGGACGCCTCTCTGAAATGTAAGCAGCAACCCCCGCCTATGGCCGATCCGGGCTGACTTGCGGCGCCACATGCGTGGACTAGACGCTTTCCTAGTGCGGGGGCACGCTCCCCGGCCCGCGCCCTCGGCTACCTGCACCTTGAGCGCGCCGCTTGGCAAGGGCGCCTGCCAACCTGGCGACAAGGAGGACCAGCACCTCGGGGCTAGGGCAGCATTGGTGGTGGCATGGCTAGTCGCGCCGCTAGCCGCACCCGCTGGTGCCTTGACAGGTGTTTGCGAGGGCGTGGTCTATGTGCTGTGCCACGGCGGCATCGCCAAGTCAACGCGGAGACAGGTGCACCACTTGGGCCCTGCGTTGCTTGCGCGTATGCGTTAAGTGCGTGGACCTGTTCAGCACCCACGCTTTACGTATTTGACAGCACATACAAGCCGCTGATAAGCTCTGCGCAGGCCATACTGGACGCCCTGGAGTGCCTCTTGACGTCCGCACTGCCCGACCAGACCGCGCTCGCGCTCGCGGCCGGCCTGCCGCCAGAGAGCACTGATCTACAGGGGCTGAGGTGCCTGACAGACTTGGTGAGGCCTTGCCATATGTCAAGTATTACGCCAGAGTTCAGCTGAGGCTGGCTGGCAAGCTGCAGCACCTCCTCTTGCTCCCCTGCTGCAGGCCTTCCAGGCCGGGAGGGGCTCGTCGCAGCGCGAGTGGCGCGCGGCATGCATGTCGCTGCTGTGCGCGCTGGCGGCGCTGGCGGACAAGGGCGGCCTGCCGTGCGCCGCGCCCGGCGCGGTGGCCGACGTGGTGGCCGGCCGGGCCGCGCGCGAGGTGGGAGCTGTTGGCGTGCTGCTGCTCAGCCGCGGCGCCGACGGCGGCCTCAAGACGCCCCAGCAGGCGCGGACGGGTGTAGAGGCGTAGTGCGTCGTGCATGGTGCAAGCGCGTGTGCTCGTGCTGCTGCAAGGGGTGCACCTGGCCGATGCTTGCGGCCAGTGCAATGCGCTCAGCCCAGCACCAGCCTGGAGGGCATGCCAGGCACTGCCTGCTGTCAGGGGCGACGCGCCTGCTGCCGTGCCAGGCGTGAGCAACCGCGTCTCTTAGCTCTTGTCCTGTGCAAAGCTCTTCTTATTGAGGAGCGAGTGCCAAGTTTAGAGCATGTGAGAGAAACATCATGGACTTGTCAGCACACCTTATTACCGGCGATGAGCAAGCCATCCAGTGCAGGTGGCGGCGGACGCGGCCGCGCTGCGCGGCAGCCTGCAGACGCTGGCGGGGCTGTATGTGCACGGCCTGCTCGCCGGCGCGACCATCTGCGTGCTGCTGTCCGAGCTGGCTGTGCGTGCTCGCCTGGTGCGCATGCATGACTTCCTATTGCCCAGGGCATTGGTCACATATGCGCGTGTCCTGGAGCCTTGCGCAGTGTGGTGTGATTTATTGCTTGCGGATCACTGCAGCAGGTGCTGGTGAGCGGTACTCCTTGATTTCGGCCCAGCCGCTGAAAGCTACAGGGCAGGACTCCACTCCTGGCCCTCGCGCGCGTCAGGCCCACAGCAACCACGCCTTGGTCAGCGTGACGGCGCCAGACCTGCGTCAACCAGCACCTGGTCAGATAAAATCTCTGCCGCTCTTTCTGGGTGCCGCCGCTCACCCAGCAGGCTCCGCTGCGCAGGGCGCAGCAAACGCGGTGCATGCGCGAGAGCTGCTTGCGGTCGCGTTTGCGGCGCTGCTGGGCCAGTGCGGCGCGACGTATGTGGACCGCTGGGCGCGCGACGCGCCGGCCGGCGTCGCGCTGGCGGCGCACCTGGGCGACGTGCGCGCCGCGCTGCGCAGCCTGCTCGCGCCGGGGCAGCCGCTGCCGCCGGCACTGCGGCGCGAGCTCGAGGCGCGTGCCTCTGTCTTTGGCACCTGTCGACATGCGCGCAGCCTGCTTGTGCCAGACTAGCTTTGAGTGCGCACGCTACATTTGCGCAGACGCCCGGCATGCATCCACGCTGTTGTCGCCCATGCCGTCCGTGCGCTCGGCCGCCAAACGCGCCGCGCGCCTGCGCGCAGCTGATCAACATGTTCCTGGAGTCGTGCAACGCGCCCATCGGCCGGCAGCCGTCGCTGCCGGGCCTGCTCGCCGCAACCGCGCCCGCCCCGCAGCCGCCCGGCGCGCCGCGGCGCATGTCCTGGGAGTGAGGATGTGTCTGCACTCGAGCTCATCAGGCGTTGCCGGGCCGCTCGGCACGCCACAGCATGCATCCTGATTGTATGAAATCCTTCACCTGCGAGTGCGTATGCATGTGCCAGGCGGTGTGTCTCGACCAGGTGCGGCTAGGGTAGGCTTAGGATAGGGTAGGCGGCTGCATGTGCTCCTGACAGAAGACGGCGCCCTGTTGGAGGCGAGGCGCAGTCTGAAAGGGAAGCTCCCTTTGTCAGGCGAGGCGCAGTCCCAAGGGCGGCGGGCTCCAGTCGGAAATCTTGTGTACCTGGAGATGTCGCCGCACCCGTACGAAGTGGCAGGCTCATGGCAGGCGAGTGGCGCAGCAGTAGGCAGCGAGTAAGTAGCTGAGAAGACTGCTTAGGGAAGCTAGAAGTAGGGGTGTAGGTGCAGGTGTCTCTGTAGGTCAGCAGTCTAGGACAGGTGCGTGAGAGGTGGTGAAGCACAGGCGTAGGCGCGGGCGCCAGGAGCCCTGCGCACAGTTTTTGCACACCGTCCGGTGCTGGTCGCCAGCGACGACCATCTGTGCAGCTGCCGCCCGGCAGCATGGTACGCACGGGCTTTACCGGTGGGGTTGTGCTCTGCCCAATTGCTTCATGCTCCTTGATTCTTCCAGGCTGTGCGTTGTGCATGCTGCATGCGTTGCTTGTTTTGGCCCCAGCGTGGGCTCCAGGCTGCAGTAGCTACTAATGGATTTGGCATACGATCATGCTTCATTTACCCATGTAGATTGGCAAAGGCTGACAGTAGCAGAGGCAATTACCTCACCGGTCTCACAATACACAGAGACACTCTGCTCAGACTCAAGACTTACGGAGCACGAGGGTAGCACTGTTCTGGGACTATCATGTGCAGTTCAGCGCAGACATCAGCAGGTTGGGGCTCTGTTCAGGCAAAACGAAAAGGTGACCCGGCAAAAGCACAATTCAGGCCTAGCACACACCCACCAGAATTAGGATGGTCTCCCGGGCAGCGAGGACTTTGATACACATTGAGCACGGAGTGCAGCTAGTGATGGGGTAAGCTGCTCAGCAGGTGTGCTGTCCTAAATCAGGCAGCACGTCTCCCAGCCTCGAGCGGGCCCGCCTGCCCTTGAAAGGGACCCAGCGAAAGCGCCTGCGTGTGAAGGGACCCAGCGCATGACCTGACGCGCACGCAGCAGGTGCCAGACATTTTCTCTCCCAGACAATATGAGCTACACAATGAATACTTGTACAGTAATGCACTGCCCTGGCATGCAGAACCATGGCAAGAGATCCTGCAAGTAAGCACGCGCCGGCCGACGGGCGCCAGACAGCTCACAGCTAAGACATACGCATACATAAGGTATCTGCCTCATGCTAGCACAGGGCTACCCGCTGCGCGGGGCGCTGGGGCAGGCAGACGAGCGGCGGCGCTGCCGGCGGGCCACCGGCACGCGGCGTGGCAGGCTGCATTCACCGCCCCAGTCCGGCAGCGTCAGACTGCGGTGGGCGGCCCGGCGCGCTTGCGCGCGCAGGCATGCAGCAGCGACCCGCAGGCTTGCCCTGCCCGCGCGCGCAGGGGCCGCAGCCAGCGGCCCGCCTTGCGCGTCATGCCAAACGGCAGCCCGTACACCTGCGCGAACACTCCCTGGTATCACGCCCGCATCAGGTGCTGGCCCCGCTTCGCGCACGTCCAGGCAGCCAGCACCCCAGCAGCGCGTCCGCCATGCGCCCGGCACGCAGGCACGCGCTTGACGCCCTGCATGCGGAGCTTGCAGGCGCTGACCTGGGGGAGCAGCGGTCCACATGTACTGCGACTGGCCCTGGGCGAGCCGGCTCGGCGCGCGCGCGCGTGGGCAGGGCATGTCACGGACCCTAGGGCTTGCACCTGGTGCAGCGCGGCGTCCTCCCACCAGTCGCCGGCGCTCTGCATGCGCCACACGTGCAGCCCACGCTCCTCCTGCGCGTGTGCAGGCGCCCTTCATCACAAACACTCGGTTTCCCCGGGGACAGGCAGAGGGACCCTGCGCGCCCCGGGCGCGCGGCGCGCGCTCCTCCTGCGCGCGGGGCCAGCGCAGCAACCAAATACACGATGCTTAGCCCGGCAAGCGCCCAAGGGCAGCACGCTCAGGGCACCGCCTGCGACACTGAGCATCACCCTACCTGGAAAATGCTGGGCCTTTTGCTGAAGCCATGCCTGTGCCCCTGATACAGTGTATCCACAGTGTATCCACAGTGTATCCACAGTGTATCAGGGTCACATCCTGGCTACAACAAACGGCCGAGCATTTAACAGGCAGGGTGATGCTCAGTGTCGCAGGCTCGTCCGCCCATTCGCGTCTGCGCTCTGTCCGGGCATTCGCGAGTGCCTCGACGGCACCATCAGGGCATGCCCTTCAGGGTCTTTGCCCATCAGGCTGGTGCAAGTCCATGGTGCTAAAATGTAGCCACACATGTGTTTTGCGCTCGAGCGGACCACATAAGCTGTTCCTATGGGCCGGCTTGAGCTCCGATAAGCGAGGCGGGTCCAGGCGGCTGGGTCACCTGGGTTCCTGGAATTGTGTTGTCCAGGAACAGCGTGACGATCAAGCTGACGGCGGGCGCGGTGCTGAAGACGCTGTTCGCAATGTTGTTGAAGGGCGCGCTTCCCGTGTTGACGGGCCCATGGCCGGTCTTCTCGGTGTACTCCGTGAAGTAGCTGGGCACGCTCAGGCCCTGCGCGCATATGGGTATACGGTAAGGTACGCATATACCCAATACAGGGTAGGGCAGGCCTGCGCTCGGCGCCTGCGCCGCTGCTGGCTGTGCTGCATCGGCACTGAGCAGCATGCGCCTTTTAGCCCTCCTCGCGGCGCCTTGACGCAGCCTGGGCCGGCGGGCCCCCCCTGACTGCAATGCAGTCCGCCAACGAGCCGGCGATCGGCGCACAGGGCACAGCCGCTGCGCAGGGCGCGGCGCGGCGGCGCTGCGCATTCAGGCGCCGCAGCGCGCGCAGGCAGGCATGCCGGCGGGCGGCAAGCCGCGGGCGCTGGCACACCAGGTAGAGGCCGATGCCGACGATGAAGATGTTGCGCGGGCTGTTGGCGTCGGTGAACTGCAGCTGCGAGATGCCCACGGCCGCGATGAGCCCGAACATGACGCAGAAGAGGCCGGAGACCATGGCCTGCGGCATGGACGCGAACAGGCCGCCAAACTTGCCTGCGCAGAGCTCGCTGTCAATATTGATGTCAAAAGCAGCGGGAGGTCATAAGCAGATGCACATAACACAAGATTGCATGCGATGCCTGGAGTTGGGCAAAATGTCACCACAGGGCCGCACGCGTGTGACCGCGGACGCACAATCACCTCAAAGAGTGCCGACACCTCATGCGAGCGCGGCAGAGCGCAAATGGTCTGCTGTTTGTCATCGTGCATACACATTCCTTGATGCAGCAAAGGCCAGGCAGCACATGCACAGCTGCCCGTCCTCCGTCGACCGCACCGATGACTGCAAAGATCATGATGATCACCGCCCCGGTCTGGACCACCAGCCGCGACCCCACGCGCGTTATCTGCGCGCACAAACGGCCCCGTGGTCTGCGGCTGCCTCTCGACGCTCATCAACGCCCGCTCAGTCACCGGGGCCGATCCTTGACATGAGCCCTGCATTTGCCTGCACGACAGCTTGTGGCAAACCTCAAGGGTGACAGTCACCTGCGCATGAGCATTGCTCGCAAGCACACATGGCCAACTTAACAAGTTTAGGGCAGAGACCCTCGCGCGTCTGCGAGGACGTGCTCCGAGCACCTGCATGGCGCCGATGTTTTCGTTGTACGCTGTTGTGCCGTTGCCCGAGCCCCAGAGGCCTGTCAGGATGCAGCAGATGCCCTGTGCGCGCAGCAGCATGGCGGGCGTCAGCAGAGCTATCATAGCTGTGTGTGCTGCCAGCCCTCCATCAGCCACGGAGGTCGGGCACAGCAGTGGCGTGCAGGGTATGAGCACTGGCACGCCCTTACACTTTGGCCACGTTCCCTCCCGCTCAGCTTGGTACGAATGGGGCAGCATTCGCTTTGCTGCGAGCATTGGCGCTGCGGGGCGCTTCATCGCGCTCCCCAAGTGCGGCTACATTCGCTGATAATACAACCTTCATGGTCTTCTGGAAGTCATCCAGTACCAACTCTGGAAGTCATCCAGTATTAATTCAGCGGCGCAGGCACGCCAGATCAATGAGACAACACTTCTAGCAGCCTGCAAACAAGCTGCCTGTGTTCGCAGCACAGCGATGCGCCGGGCGAGCGCGCCGCAGCACCTGAACAGTCGTGGCGCGCGACATTACGGCCGGCGGTGGCACCGGCGCGCCGGAGATGCGCGCGGCAGCGTACCAGTCGCCGAGCTGCCGCCCCCGTGCAGTCGCGCGCATGTCAACACTACGCTGCAAAGTCTGCCTGAGCTGTCCTGCCGCAATTGACGCCGCTCCAGCGGCAGAGGGCGCACAGGCGCCCGCCCAACCGGCACAGTGACCCAGGGCCCGGCAGACCAGGCGCCCAAGAGCCGTGCATGTTTCTGACCTGGCGAGCCAGGCACGCTGCTTGCAGCGTAGGATTGCAGGAGCGGGTAGGCTGCCCTGCATGCTGCACGCTATAGAGCGCAGCCTTGCACGCAGCACAGACTTGCTTGTATGATGGCTGCGAGCGCATGGGGTTGCCCAGGCAAGCCCCAGGTAAAACCCGAGACAGACCCTAGATAGACCTGGACCCACCCCGGGCGCACCGACTCCACCAGCGCGGAGACCGCGCCGGCCAGCATCGTCAGCGTGGACGACCAGGTGAAGGTGGGCACGCCCCACTGCAGCGGGTAGGGCACCCTGAACCAGGGCGACGAGTGCAGCACGCTCTCCTGCGCGCTCCGGAACGCGCGCGTCAGGGTCTCAAGCCCTGAGCACCTGTTGCGCCCGCGAAGCAGGCAGACGGCTGCATGCACCGCACAGCGCATCAACGATAGAGCATGCTGTCAGGCGGCGGCTCGGCGGCTGCCGAGCCGCCGCCTGAGTCAACGCAGAGGCAGTTGGGGGCCCCGGCCAGTGCATGTCGGGTGCCAGGTCAAAGGCCAAGCTCCTGTGGCAGGGCTGCAGGGCGGGGCTGGTGGCAACTGCGGTCAACGCAGGCCATGCCCCGTACCACCACCCAGCTCAAGGCGGAGCCTGGCTGACAGTGACAGCGGCCCGGGAAGCTGCATGGTAAAAAAAAACAAAAACACTTCTGCACTCGTTTGGGGGTAGATTGCGTCCACAGACAGTGAAGATCATGCTGGGAAGACACGGCTGCCGGAACGAGCGGGCAGGGCGGCAGTAGGGTTCAGAGGATGACGCGGCAAAGCGCGCGCCTGGTCCGTGCGGCAGTACTTCTGCGTGTCGGCGCTGGCCGAGTTGTACGCGCCCGCGGCCGTGGCGATCGCGCCGCAGCTCCACACCACCGCAATCGCCAGCACCACCGGGAATAGCTCGAACACCCGCACCCTGCGCCGGCGGGGCCGGCCATTCAGCATAGGGTAGGGTAGGATACAGCCGCAGTGATCAGCACCGCCCGAGAACAGGAGAGCGCTCGCGAAGCGCGGGGGTCTCTTAGCAACGCCGCGCACCGCCTCACAGCCAGAATACAGCAGCCTGCGAGCAGGGCGGTCTCACGGCGGCGGGCGTGCAGGCTCGGCCCCACGCGCACCGTCAGCGCGGCGGGGGCCGCGCCGCGGGGTGCTAGCCAGCGCCCTGCTCAGGTGCGGCTGGGGCGCGGGCAAGGCAGCGGCCACGGCGGCCCGGGGCCGCACCTGCCGACGCGCGGGATGGGCAGCGCGCACCGCCGCAGGTACTGCGAGAAGATAACTAGCGCTGCAATCATCGGTAGGCCAAGCTGCGCCGCGGGCAGGCGGCGCGTCACTGGCCCCAGCCCTGGGGTATGTGTCTGTGTTTGTGTGCGCGCGCATGCGCAGCGCCGCGCTGCCACAGGCGCGCATGCCGGCACGCAGGGCACGCTGCTGTTTGGGCCAGCGCTCGCGCGCCTCGCCCCACTGAGCGCATCCTGTGTCACGCCCGCGCCCGGGGGGGGCTTGGTGAAGAAAACATGCGTGCCGAGGAGGCTCGGAAGGACAAGGCCGCCAGGCAGCTGCGCTGCCGGGCGCGCCGGGCGCCGCGCGCCACACCTGAACGCAGTTGGCGACGCCGCTGAAGCCCGTCTCGTACAGCGACAGGCCCACGATGGCGATGTTGACGGCCACTGCCGCGCGCGCACCGCACTCCGCTCGAGCGCTGCACAGGGTACTTGCGGCCCAAGGCAGCCAGGATCCGCCGTGCTGGCGTGAGCAATGTGAAAGTACAGAGACAGCACGGGGCAGGGTGCCGTGGGCTGGCCCTGACCCTAACCCTAGCACACCTGTGATGGGCGAGATGAAGCGCAGCAGCGCGGTCAGCAGGCCGGACGCGCCCAGGAACACGATGAAGACCGCAGACGCGATGATGCCGCCCTGCAGCTCGCGCATCGTCACCTGCGGCGCGCGCGCGCGCGCGCGCGCGCGTCAGGCGCATGCGCTAGGCGCACCCGTCAGACCCCGCCCGAGAGCGCACAGCGCGCCGACCCGCGTCCCCAGGAAGCGCTGTGCCGGCAGCCGGCGGGCGGGCGCGCTGCGGCGCACGAGCTGGCGGCGGACGGCATTTGCCACGAGGAGCTTCCCCCGACCGACAGTGTTCCCGTCGCGTGCTGCCTCGGCGCGGCGGGCCGCCCACCTCACAGGCAGCGCACTCGGCCAGCCCTGCAGGCCGACATGCACAGCACGGCCGCCAGGGTGCGCATCCAGGCGAGCAGCTCGGCCGCCGGCCCCGCCGCCCCTTGCCAGTGTGCAACCGGGGCGCGGGGCTGCTGGCCCAGGCGCTACAGGTCCACCACCTCCTTACCGCAGCCTGGATGTGGGTGCCGGCCGAGCCCTGCCGAGCCCTACTTACTGATGGCCAGCTCCGGTCCCGCAGGCCAGGGCTGCGTGCTGCGGGCGCCGCACCAGGAAGCGGGCATGGTTGTTGCCGTCCGCATCGTCCGCGGGCCAGCCGCCGCGCGCCTTGACCTCGGCGATGATCGCGAAGGCCGGCGTGAGGTAGGCGAAGCTGCCGCCCTGCGCGCGCGCGCAGGCCAGGGTCGGCGCACGCGCGCCTGCCTGCCTGGCCATGACACGCGCTGCAGCTCTCGCCGGCCATGCTGCCAGCTGCAGAGAACCGGCGATCCAGAGGCCGCCAGCCGTGCACCCGGAGGATCTTGCTGGGGGTCCTGAGGGTTTGGTGGCCAGGGGCGGGTTGGGCAGACGCGGCGCGGCCGGTCTGGCGCCGCTAGAGAGGGCAGCGGAGCGCGGGTGCCGCGGTCGAGCGGGCCGCTGCAGGCGCCCGAGCGCCGGGCGGCGCCGCGCGCCTGGATGATCGGCAGGCGGTCGCCGAAAAAGGTCTGCACCAGCGTGACGATGCCCGAGACGAAGAACAAGGTGCATATCACTGCGCGCCCGACAGGGGTCAGGTCTGCCTGCATCGCGGGGCGCCCAGAGTGTGGCAGACCCGGGTCCGGGCCGCCGTGCCACAGGAGGTGCCTGTTGGCAGGGCGTGCCTGCGGCCAGGTCGTCCATCGTCCCGCCCATCGACGGCACGAGCAGGAAGGGGATGAGCACCGTGGAGCCCAGCATCGTGAGGTAGTTCTGCGCGCGCAGCGGGCCGGTGAGTGCCTGGGCAGGTGGCGAGCGCGTGCAGTGGGTGCGCGGCCTTGGGCAGGTGGCCCACCTGGAAGCCCAGCAGGATGCACTCGGCCCAGGGCGGCCGGTCCAGGATGGAGTAGCGCAGCACTGCGGCAGCGACCCGGTCACAGGCCAGTGTGTGCAGCAGCTGGACCGCGTCTGCGGGCAGTGGGTCGGCGCGCACGCTGCTCCGGCGTGGTCTGGTAACATGCAGTCCCTGTCCTGCAGATACTGCTGTTGCATAGAATCTACATCGAGTTCAGGGACGAGGCTGAATACAGATCATTGGCACGCCGTGCATGTATGGGCGGAAGCTTGTGTTGTACGCATGCTGCCCCTCTGACGAGCTGCGCGCAGCAGCGTGCACCCGCGCGGCATGCGCCCAGTACCATGGACAAGGTGGTTGGCATCACAAAGCCTGGACCCCTCACGTCTCGTCAACGGCTGTTCATGTGCGCATGCGGGGCTGTAGTAACTGAGCAGGCATGCGCGCCGCGCCGCGCAGGGCAGCCCGCCCGACCTGCAGCACCTGGAGCGGGCAGAGGCGCTGCGGCGGGCGACCACGCGCGCGGTCGAGCGCCTGCAGCACGAGGGCGCGGCTGCCCTACCCGTGATCTACAACCTGGTGGCGTGCCTGCGCGTCATGCTGGCGGCCGGCGCCGGCGG